>Ga0115005_10001038_pt1 | contig 21959 bp, 24 predicted proteins | sample ArcOceMetagenome_FD_87163 | JGI IMG/M metagenome (GOLD analysis project Ga0115005, IMG submission 87163) | Marine eukaryotic phytoplankton communities from Arctic Ocean - Arctic Ocean - Greenland ARC118M Metagenome | ecosystem: Environmental > Aquatic > Marine > Oceanic | place: Arctic Ocean...
CGCGCGGCGATACGCGGGGCGTTGCCCCGCACCCAAAAGTATTTTGAACAAAGCGAGGACTTAGTGTGTTCTTTTTGAAACTTGGTAAGTTTGTTGCTTATGTTGTATCAGCGTTTGCAGTATTTAGGATCGCTTCCAGCCTCTTTATTACATTTGGCACGGAAGATATGGCTGCTAATATTGCCGCATCTCAACGGTATTTAGCCGCAGCAAATAGCGGTGAAGCGATCAACTAGGCCACATATGTTCTTCTCGCCGCGATCATACTTGGGGCATTTTGTGAAATTGGCTTGAGCATTGTCCACAAATCGAACGACTAAGGAATCAATGCTAGAGTAAGCGCCTACCTGCTTGCCCCCCGCCCCTCTGCCGTCCTACAAAGCTGTAACACTTTGTAAGGAGAGCACTCATGCGTCGCGTCGTCATCACAGGTTTGGGGATCGTATCCCCCATCGGGAATAACGCGGATGAGGTTTTGACCTCTCTGAAAGCTGGCAAGTCCGGCATTGAAGCCAGTCCAGAGATGGCCGAGCATGGCTTTCGGTCCCAGATTGCGGGTACTATTAAGTTGGATATCAAGGACCGTGTTGAGAAGCGCGCGTTGCGGTTTATGGGTCCGGGTGCGGCGTACGCCTATATCGCGATGGGTCAGGCGATTGCTGATGCGGGTCTGGATGAGGATACCGTTTCTAACGTGCGCACGGGTTTGATTGCGGGCTCTGGTGGGCCGTCAACGTCGGCCATGTTGGCAGCCCATGATGTTGTGAAAAACACAGGGGCGACGAAGCGCATTGGCCCGTTTGCTGTGCCAAAATGCATGTCGTCCACGATCTCTGCCAACTTATCGACGCAGTATAAAATCAAGGGCATTAACTATTCGATCACGTCGGCCTGTTCCACATCCTTGCATTGCATCGGCGCTGCGTCAGAGCAAATCATGATGGGCAAGCAGGATGTGATGTTTGCGGGTGGTGCCGAGGAACTGGACTGGACGTTGTCTTGTCTGTTTGATGCGATGGGCGCGATGTCATCTAAGTATAACGACACCCCCGAAAAAGCGTCTCGTGCGTTTGATGCGGACCGTGATGGGTTTGTGATCGCTGGTGGCGGCGCGATGTTGGTGTTGGAATCCCTGGAACACGCCCAAGCGCGCGGTGCGAAAATCTACGCCGAAGTCACAGGCTTTGCAGCCACATCCGACGGTCACGATATGGTGGCACCAAGTGGTGAGGGCGGTGAGCGGGCGATGCGTGTCGCGCTGGAAACTCTGCCAGAGGGCCGCAAGGTCAGCTATATCAACGCACATGGGACATCGACGCCCGTGGGCGATGTCGGCGAGATTGAAGCGGTACGCCGCGTGTTTGGTCAAGGATCGACACCACCTGTGTCTTCAACCAAGTCCATGACGGGCCATTCCCAAGGGGCGACCGGTGCGTCCGAGGCTGTTTATTGCCTGCTGATGTTGGAGAATGACTTCATCGCGCCGTCGATCAACGTGGAGAATTTGGACCCCGCGCTGAACCCCGCCGAGATCGCGACTGAAATGAAAGCGGATGCTGGGCTGGACACGATCATGACCAACTCGTTTGGGTTTGGCGGCACGAATGGATCGATGTTGTTGAGCAAGTTTGCTGGGTAGGTATGCGCTCCATACGTAATTGGCGTTTCGCAAACCGGAAGTGGCGCGAAACAGCAGCGCTTCCAAACAGGCAGCCCTTGTCGACCAAATCAATAGATATTGGGGCTGGACTGGCTTAAATGCTGCAGAAGTGGTCGGGCGGAATGAGTTTGGCAACTTTCTTGTCTTGGACAAAGACGGCACTTTTTGGCGCATTTGTCCTAAACAATTAGCCTGTGACATCGTGGCTGATACGCCCGCAGAATTTGAGAGCTTAATCAACGATCCAGAGTTCAACTTGGATTGGCAAATGTCAGCAATTGTTGAAATCGCACGGCAAAAATTTGGACTACAAAAAGTGGGATGGATTTATTACCTCGTTATTCCCGATTTGTTTGGTGGCTTGTACGATGAAGTTAATATTCAGACAGTTTCGATCAATCAACTCATTTCTCATTCAGGTGAGTGGGCATTCGCAATCAAGGATCTGCCTGAAGGTGGTCAAATTCGGCTGCGGGTTATTGAATGAATTTGCAGGACCTAAATGTTCCGACGAAATTTTCGCTAGCGTTTTGAAAACTTGACGCCACATCCCAAACCGTCCAACTAACTCCAAATAGCTGAGGGACTGCACATGACCATTTCAATGCACGGCAAACGCGGACTGATTATGGGGGTTGCTAATGAACGCTCTATTGCTTGGGGGATTGCTAAGGCGATGTCTGAGGCGGGTGCGGAATTGGCGTTTACGTATCAGGGTGAGGCGTTTGGTAAACGGTTGGCGCCTTTGGCCGCCAGCGTTGGCTCTGACTTTATGGTTGATGTTGATGTGACCGATGCAGCGTCCATGGACGCGGCGTTTGCTGCGCTCGCGGAAAATTGGGGCACGTTTGATTTCGTTGTGCACGCCATCGCCTATTCCGACAAGAATGAGCTGACGGGGCGTATTTCGGACACCAGCGTTGAGAACTTCAAGAACTCGATGGTGATTTCCTGTTATTCGCTGATTGATGTGTCCAAGCGCGCGATGGCGTTGATGCCAAATGGCGGCACAATCCTGACGTTGACGTATCAAGGGTCCAACAAAGTGACCCCAAGCTATAACGTCATGGGTGTCGCCAAGGCAGCACTTGAGAGTGCTGTTCGCTATTTGGCAAATGATCTTGGCCCTGACCAAATCCGCGTGAACGCGATTTCACCGGGTCCGATGAAGACGCTTGCGGGGGCGGCCATTGGTGGTGCGCGCAAGACGTATAAGCATACGGGTGAAAACGCGCCGATGCGGTCCAATGCGACCCTAGAGGCTGTCGGTGGCACTGCGGTTTATCTGGCGTCCGATGCGGGGGCTTGCACCACGGGTGAGATTATCCGCGTTGATGGTGGCTATCATGTTCTGGGGATGCCACAGGCCGAAAATCTTTAATCGGCCTGTAAGCGGGACAAGCGGTTAAGCCGCGTCGATGCCTGTGATCTCAAAGTCGAACGTCAGGTCCTTGCCAGCCAGCATGTGGTTCGCGTCAAGCGTGATTTCAGTGTCTGAGACTTCGGCGATTGTGACCGGAATGACTTGGCCTTCGGGTGACTGCATCTGCAACTGTGTGCCGACTTCGGCGGGGATGTCATCTGGGAATTCGCTGCGCGGAACCGCCTGACGTGCGTCTGGGTTCATGTCGCCATAAGCATCCGCAGCTGCGATGACCGCGACCTTTTTCTCGCCGACGATCATGCCATAGATTGCTTGATCGAGACCTTTGATAATCATGCCGGACCCCAGCGTGAACTCCAACGGGTCGCGCCCTTCGGAGCTGTCGAACACCTCGCCTGATGTCAGGGTGCCTGTGTAGTGGATGCCGATCGTGTCGCCAGCTTTTGCTTGTGTCATGTCGTGCTTTCATCTTGTCATTTGGGTTTCTGGCGGTCTTGCTACGGTGTGCGCCTGCGGGATGCAAACCGCTTTGCCTCTTTTCGGCGGCGCGGCTGTATGACAGTCTGCCTCAAACCCGATCACAGAAGGGACAGCATGTTGCCCAAATCAGTTTATGTATTTGATGCTTATGGCACTTTGTTTGATGTCAATGCCGCCGCCAGAGAGGCCGCGACCGAGCAAGCCCATGCTGCATTGGCCAAACATTGGCCGCAGGTTGCCGCCAATTGGCGCGCCAAGCAGTTGGAATACACGTGGCTGCGTGCCGTTGCTGGACATCATTGTGATTTCTGGCAAGTCACCCAAGACGGATTGGATTGGGCATTAGAGGCCGCAGGGCTGCATGATCCAGCCACCCGCGCCCGCCTGTTGGATTTGTATTGGGAATTGGCCGCTTATGCGGAAGTCCCTGCCATGCTCGCCACACTGAAGGCACGCGGCGCGAAGACCGCGATATTGTCGAATGGATCGCCCACGATGCTGCAAGCGGCTGTGAAATCTGCCGAGATCGCCCATATGTTGGATGCATTGCTGTCGGTGGAATCCGTTGGCGTGTTTAAGCCGCATGCATCAGTTTACGACCTTGTGGGCGCGCGTTTTGGTTGCGCTAAGGGGGACGTGTTGTTCGTGTCGTCGAACGGATGGGACGCTGCTGGCGCTGCCGGATACGGGTTCACAACCGCATGGGTGAACCGCGCTGGTGCACCAATTGACCGGCTGTATGCCAAACCGACCCATGTCCTGCCCGACCTAACCACCATACCAGAGGTAGCCTGATGCCCCACTTTACCGCAGCCGATGGCACAAAGCTTTATTATGAGGAAAGCGGCAAGGGTATCCCCGTGTTGTGCCTTGCTGGACTGACACGCAATACCGCCGATTTTGACCATATCGCCCCGCATTTGCCTGTGCGCCTAATCCGCATGGACTACCGTGGCCGCGGACAGTCAGATTGGGCTGATCCGTCGACTTATAAGATCCCACAAGAGGGCGCTGATGTGCTGGCGCTGCTGGACCATCTGGGGCTAGAGAAGGTCGCAATTTTGGGCACCTCACGCGGTGGGTTGATTGCGATGCTGCTGGCGGCGACGGCCAAAGATCGCCTGTTGGGAGTTGCCCTAAATGACATCGGCCCAGTGATTGAAGATACTGGCATGGATGTGATCCGCGCCTATTTGGGGCGCAATCCGCCGCAAGATAATCACGAAGATGCAGCCTGCGCGCGTGCCAAGCTGTGGACCCGTTTTGCCGGTGTCCCGCATGCCCGTTGGTTGGCTGAGGTCCGTGCGCATTACGCGCAGACCATGGATGGTTTGGTCATTCGGTATGACCCAAAACTGCGTAACGCCGTGCTGGAAACAGCGGATGCGCCGATGCCCGATCTTTGGCCGCTATATGACGCGCTTGGGGGGATACCTCTTGCGCTTATTCGCGGGGCGAATTCTGATTTACTGTCCGAGGCGACTGCCGATGAAATGCTGCGCCGCAGACCCGATATTATCCGCGCGGATATTGCGGATCGCGGCCATGTGCCGTTTTTGGATGAAGAATACGCGCTTGATGCGTTGACCGAATGGTTGGAGGACCTGCATGAACTTTGAGATGATAACTGCTGCTGCTGGCCGCCTAAAAGGCCATGCGCGGGTGACCCCGATGCTGACCTCGGCATTCCTTGATGACATTGCTGGCCGGCGGGTTTTGGTCAAGGCGGAATGCTTGCAACATACGGGATCGTTTAAGTTTCGCGGTGGCTGGTCTGCGGTATCTGCTTTGACGGACAATGCGTTGAAAACTGGCGTTATTGCGTTTTCGTCGGGCAACCACGCCCAAGGTGTGGCGATGGCTGCGGCGGCTCATGGTGCGCCTGCGGTGATCGTGATGCCATCAGATGCCCCACAGATGAAGATCGACAATACACGCACCTTGGGGGCCGAGGTTATTTTATATGACCGCGAAACCGAGGACCGCGACGAGATTGGTGCGCGGATTGCGGCGCAGCGTGGGCTGACGTTGATCAAGCCATACGACGAGCCGCAGGTTATCGCGGGTCAAGGCACAACTGGGTTGGAAATCGCCCAGCAGGCAGCCGCGCTTGGCGTAACGTCCGGCGATGTGATGGTCTGTTGTGGTGGTGGCGGTCTGACGTCTGGGATTGCGCTGGCACTTGCTGAAATGGCCCCCGACATGCGTGTCCGCCCTGCTGAGCCCAAACATTTTGACGACGTGACCCGCAGCCTCGTGTCCGGCAAGATCGAACGCAACGCGACACATAGCGGATCAATCTGCGACGCGATTATCACAATCGCACCGGGCAACATAACGTTCCCAATATTACAGACCCACTGCGGGCCGGGCGTGGTTGTCACCGATGATGAATGCCTGCGCGCCATGGGGCTCGCGTTTTCACGGCTCAAGATCGTTGTTGAACCCGGTGGGGCAGCGGCCCTTGCCGCCGCGCTGTTCCACCCAGATCAATTTCGCGGCGACGCCGTGATCGCAGTGACAACCGGCGGCAACGTCGACCCCACGCAATTCGCCCGCGCCTTGGAGACCCTATGACCGAATTCACAATCGCCAGTTTCAACGTCAAAAACCTGATTGAGGCCGACCACGAGTATTAAAATACGAGGCCTACACCCCCGAAGAACACAGCTGGAAACAGTCATGGTTGGCCAATCAGATGTTGACGCTGAACGCTGATATCATCTGTTTTTAGGAGATATTTAGCGAGAAATCCCTGCGTGATGTGATCGAGGAAACCGACGAGTTGGGATCAGAGGCCAATGCGTCGAATATTCCAGACCGGTCAAAGCGGTATGCCCGCAAGGCAATATTTCACAAGCTTGTCCATGAAAGTTACGCCGATGCTGCGCTGGCTTTTGCGCCCAATGCCAATGACGGCGGCCCTGGGCCACGGCGCCCCGGTGTGGCCACGCTTTCGCGGTTTGGGTTTGCTGCTCCACCAGAGATCCTGCAAGATTTGCCAGAACCGTTGAACATTCCGTTTAGCGATTTGGACGGGTCCGACGGCGGGTATTATACGATCAAGCGGTTGTCGCGGCCTGTGCTTAAGACCAAAATTCCGGTTGGTGACATCGTCATTACCGTCTTTAATTGCCACCTAAAATCCAAGCTGGGAGAGCTTGATCGACCCAAGGGTGCGGCTTTTGCGCCTGCGGCCGATCTGGTCAACTATGATCCGGCTGGACGCGTGATGGGGTCACTGCGCGCGGGCTTGCGCTGGATGGCAGAGGCGTGGGTGCTGCGCCGCGAAATTTTGACTGAACTAGAGGCCGGTAATCCGGTCATGGTGCTGGGTGATATGAACGACAGTGAACATGCGGTCAGTTCCGAGATTATATCGGGCGAGACGCCGTTCAAGAACTACGCATGGATGCGCAGGCATGATGCGGCCCACAAAGGCGATCGCTATAAAGATACTGAGAACGAGGCGATCCAAGCGCAGATTAACCGCGTCCGGCTGTATTCCGCAGAAAAGATGTTCGTGCGCAAATCGGCGCGCAACATGATTTATACGTCGGCTTTTGGCGGTGTGTTTGAATCGATCGACCAGATCCTGATGTTCCGACATTTCAACCAAGGCGACCCAGAGGCGATTGGCGAAATGACGTATTTTAACGTGCTCAACGACCACCTGACTGACGGCAGTCATCCCGATGCGCCTTACAATAAATTGGCGTCTGACCACGGCCAAATTATGGCGCATATCTTGCTGAACGACGCCCAAAAATTGGGCAATTTGCAAAACTGTTGACTCATGCTTGGAAATCCCTTCAAGTGCCCGCTAGGGAGGGTTGCCCAGCGTCCCGCGCAAGCGATGGATCGGGTGACAGGAAAAGCCGCGCCGGGGAAACCCATTGCGCGGCTTTATCTTTTTGATGAGGTGACAGACACGATGCGCGAGTTTTCAGCCCTGAACGGGACGGTTCGGATTCACGGTCAAATCGACGGTGTGGACCACCCGATTACCCCAACAATCGTCTTTGCAAATTCGCTTGGAACCACGCTGGCGTTGTGGCGCAAGGTGCTGCCGTTACTGCCAGACGGAATCCGGATTATACGGTATGACTTGCGCGGCCATGGGCAATCTGACATCCCCGATGGGCCCTACACCATGGGGCAGCTGATCAGTGATGCCGCCGCGATTTGCGATGCGGCGGACGTTACCGATGCAATGTTTGTGGGTCTGTCTGTGGGCGGTATGATCGGCCAAGGTTTGGCCGTCAAACGACCCGATTTGATACGTGCGCTTGTGCTGTCCAACACGGCGGCAAAGATCGGCAATCAACAGCTATGGGATGACCGGATCGCGGCGGTGCATGCTCAGGGCATGGCAGCAATGGCCGACACGGTCATGGCACGTTGGTTTGGGCGCGATTTTGCGAACACCCCTGAGGTCACACCATGGCAGGACATGGTGAGTTCCGCTAATCCAAAAGGATATGTGGGCGTCTGCGCGGCCATCGCAGGTACGGATTTTTATACACCGACTTCGGACCTTCGCATTCCCACGCTTGGGATCGCAGGCGGCCAAGACGGGGCAACACCCGCTGATCTGGTACGCGAAACGGTGGACCTGATCCCTGGATCGCAGTTTAAGGTCATGCCTCGCTGTGGCCACCTGCCTTGCGCGCAGGACCCTATCAGCTATGCCGAGATCCTGACCGAATTTCTGGCCAACACCGGACACCTTACTGGGCTTGCAAACTAGGCCAAAGTATTTAGATCGTGTGGATCACAACGCCGGATCGCACCCATGCAAAATCGATTGCCTTTGATCTTTATCCTGATCACTGTAATGCTCGACAGCATGGGCATCGGGCTGATTATGCCCGTAATGCCCGATCTTATTCAAGAATTAGAGGCTGGCGATTTGGGTCAAGCCGCGCTTTGGGGCGGAATTCTTGCAGCCATATTCGCGGTCATGCAGTTCCTGTTTGGACCTGTCATCGGCGGGTTGTCTGATCGGTTTGGGCGCAGGCCTGTTTTGTTAATCGCACTTGTTGTTATGGCGTTTGATTATGTTTTGATGGCCGTGGCTGGTACGATTTGGCTGCTTGTGATCGGGCGCATTATCGGCGGGATCACGGCGGCGACGCAATCCACGGCGTCGGCCTATATGGCGGATATTTCCAAACCCGAAGATAAAAGCGCCAACTTTGGCCTGATCGGCGCTGCCTTTGGGATGGGGTTTGTGCTTGGGCCATTGATGGGCGGCTTGTTAGCGGAATATGGCACGCGCGCACCGTTCTGGGCAGCTGCTGTTTTGGCGGGTGCCAACGCGATCTTTGGTTATTTCGCCCTGCCAGAAACCGTCACTGACCAGATTAGACGGCCATTTTCACTGAGGCGTGCCAACCCGCTTGGGGCATTCAAACACATCGGCCAATTGCCTGGGTTGGGGCGGTTGATGGGTATGTCGTTTATCTATGGGATCGCGTTTTTCGTATACCCAAGCATCTGGGCCTATTTTGGCAAGCTACAATTTGGCTGGGGGCCGGGCATGATCGGGCTGTCGCTAGGCGCGTTTGGGATCGGGATCGCCATCGTCCAAGGTGTTCTAATCCGGCCCATCCTTGCGCGGATCGGCGAACGTAACGCGGTGCTGTTGGGGCTTGGCGTCGATGTGGTGGCGTTCGTCGCACTTGGGTTCGTGACCAACGGCTGGATCGCATTGGCGCTGACACCGCTGACGGCACTTGGGTCCATCGCAGGCCCCGCATTGCAAGGTATCATGTCACGCACTGCACCCGACGACCAACAAGGCGAATTGCAAGGCGCACTGACGTCAATCAACGCGGTGGCGTCCATTGCGGCCCCGCTGGCCATGACGCAGGTGTTCTTTTACTTCACCCACGAAAATGCGCCGATTTACCTGCCGGGGGCACCGTTCATCCTATCGGCGATCTTGGTCGTTGGGGCGATTGGCGTCTATCTTCCGGCTTTACGAACAAAGCAGGCTGACATCTAAAAACCGACATACAAAGTCGGAATCAGTCTTGCTAAGATTAGCCGCAAACGGGCAGCATGGGGCAAAGCATAAGGGACGTTCCATGCAACAGATCAAAGCCGCCGTTTGTCATGAATTTGGCAAACCACTTACCATCGACACCATCACATTGCACGCGCCAAACATGGGCGAGGTCGAAGTCACGCTGAAGGCTTGCGCAATCTGCCATTCGGATATTTCGTTTGCTGAGGGCGGTTGGGGCGGCACATTGCCCGCGGTCTACGGACATGAAGCCGCAGGGCACATCACATCGGTGGGCAGCGGCGTTAATGGCGTGTCCATCGGTGATGCCGTTGTAGTCACATTGATCAAATCCTGCGGCAGCTGTGGGTCCTGTGCATCGGGCAAGCCTGTGATTTGCGAAACAGACATGGCCACCGATGGTCCGCTGACAACTTCAGATGGCGCCCCACTGGTGCAGGCCATGAACTGCGGTGCGTTTGCGCAAAAAGTCGTGGTTGATCAAAGCCAGATCGTGCGCATCCCCGCTGATATGGACATGAACGCGGCCAGTCTTTTGGCCTGCGGCGTGATCACTGGCATCGGTGCGGTTGTGAATGCGGCCGAGTTGCGGGCAGGCCAAGACGTCGTTGTGATCGGCGCGGGCGGCGTTGGCCTAAACGCCATCCAAGGGGCGCGGATCGCGGGCGCACGCCGGATCGTGGCGGTCGATATCTCTGAAGAGAAACTGCAAATCGCGCGTGACTTTGGTGCAACAGACGGGGTTCTGGCCAGCGATGACGCACCGTGGGACGCGGCGCGCGCGGCCATTGGGCGCGGCGCAGATGCGGTTTTCGTGACCGTCGGCGCAGTCCCTGTGTATAACCAAGCCCCCAACTATTTGGCTCCAGGCGGCAAGGTCGTTATGGTCGGCATGCCCCATATTGGGGACGCAGCCACTTATGATCCTGGTTCGATGGCGGCCGCAGGCCAAAGCATGATCGGCTCCAAAATGGGCGACGCGGTGATCGCGCGTGACATCCCGTGGATGGTTGATCTTTACCAACAGGGACGGCTCAAGCTCGATGAATTGGTGTCCCAAACATGGACGCTTGATCAGATCAACGATGCGATCGCGGATACGAAAACCGGTTCGGCCAAACGCAACGTCATCGCTTTCGACTAAGCCTCACTTTTTTCCAAATACTCAAAAGGACGCACCATGAAGCTCGCAGATCTCGACATCATCGTGACCGCCCCGCCTGCACCCGGATGGGGTGGGCGATATTGGATTTTGGTCAAAGTGACGTCAGACACCGGGGTTATGGGCTGGGGCGAATGTTATGCGTCAAGCATCGGACCTGACGCGATGGGCCACGTCATCCGCGACGTATTTGGGCGACATATGGAGGGCGAAAACCCCGAAAACATCGAACTGATGTTCCGTAGGGTTTATTCATCAGGCTTCACACAGCGGCCCGATTTAACCGTCATGGGGGCTTGGTCTGGTCTGGAAATGGCCTGCTGGGACATGGTCGGCAAAGATCGCAACAGGCCTGTGCACGCAATGATTGGCGGGCGGATCAACGATCGCATTCGCGCGTACACCTATCTTTACCCACAAGCGAACCACCCGTTGCCCGCCTTTTGGGCGGATGCAGATATGGCTGCTGAAAGCGCCGTTGCGATGGTAGAAAAGGGTTACACTGCCGTCAAATTTGACCCAGCGGGCCCCTACACAATGCGCGGCGGGCACATGCCCTCAATGCATGACATCAACACCTCGGTGAGTTTTTGCAAAACCATCCGCGACGCCGTTGGAAACCGTGCCGATCTGTTGTTTGGCACCCACGGACAATTCAGTACGGCGGGCGCAATCCGTATGGGTCAAGCGTTGGAGCCATTTTCACCACTGTGGTACGAGGAGCCAACACCGCCCGACGCCGACATGACGGCCGTCACCCAAACTGTCCGCATTCCGGTGTCGACAGGCGAGCGGCTGACCACAAAATCCGAATTCGCAGCGGCCCTGCGGCAGGGCGTGCAAATCCTGCAACCGGCCCTTGGGCGGGCTGGCGGTATTTGGGAGTGCAAGAAGATCGCGGCCATCGCCGAAACCTACAACGCACAGATGGCGCCCCATCTATATGCTGGCCCCATTGAGTGGGCGGCGAATATTCAACTGGCCGCATCGATCCCGAACATCCTGATGGCCGAAACGATTGAGACACCGTTCCATGCAGCATTGGTGAAAAACACGCTGACGGTGGAAGGCGGCTATATCCCCGTGCCAACCGCTGCTGGCCTCGGCATTGATGTCAATGAGGCGCTGGCACGCGCGCACCCCTACACGGACGACGGGCTGCACCTGCAAATGCAAGAAGACCCGATCAGCTATCACGAAGTAAACAACTTCGCGGGCGGTGCACCCGTCAAGGTCTAATGCCTCTTCGTTGTCGGCAAGCAGGACCTACCTTTCCAAGTGGATCAAATCAATCTAGGATGAACTACGTTCAAATTGAGGGTCACCATGGCAGGTAAAGTTGCATTACGTCGCGAGATATTGCGCAAGTCATTAATCGATATTGCAACGCAGCGGATTTCTCGCGACGGGCTTAGCGCACTTCGCGCACGTGACCTTGCAGGTGATGCAGGCTGCGCTGTTGGCGCGATCTACAATGTGTTTGGTGATCTAAACGATCTGGTGCTGACCGTGAACGCGGACACGTTTCAGGCGCTTGGGCGGGACGTCGCAGCCAGCCTCTCAAAGGCGGATCAGACCCCTGTGCAGCAGCTTATTGTGATGAGCCAAGCATACCACCAGTTTGCCGCGCAGAACTATTTCCTTTGGCGTGCCTTGTTTGATCTGGAACGCCCCAAAGGCGAGGCCGCCCCCGATTGGTATCTTGCTGAAATGAGGCAATTGTTCACGTTCATCCATGATCCGCTAAGCGCCGCATTCCCCCAAATGGATACAGATCAACGTGCGTTACTGACGAAAGCGCTGTTCTCTTCTGTGCATGGTATCGTGCTTTTAGGTCTCGACGACGCTAGCGCAGGCATGCAGCCTGCAAATATCGACGATATGATAGCCCTTATTCTTAATCAAATCATCGGCCCTTCGTAAATTATGTGAACATCGTTCATTATTTTACTTGACCATTCAGGAATCGTTCCATATATCTCATTTTATGAACAACGTTCACAAATGGAAATACAGATATTCAAGACACTTAGCACCCTGATTACTGGGGCAAATGCACGGGCAGAAGACCGCGGTGTGAAAGACTGGTCACACCTGATCCCCGGCCAAGATGGCTTTGTTGACCAGCTTGACATCGTGGTCTTCGCCGCCCCAATTTTCTATCACTTAACGCGGTACTTTTGGGTTATTTAGCGTTTATGCAACCAGAGTCCGCCGGACGGCCAGATGGGTTCGTGCAACGGCCACTGCCAAGTTGATTGAACAGGTTAACGTAAACAATTAAAGCGGCCCCTTTCGGGACCGCTTTTTTCCTAGGAAGAGGTAAAGCAACACAGGAATTAGTTCTGTAAAACAGTTAATCCAGCGCCACTATACGGGGAGTAAATAGCAACCGAACTCACTGTTGCTTAATAATACCAATTTGGTCGCCGCTTGACTTTGCGTTACGATACATATCAATCTTGCCTGGCCAAATAGACAAAACCTTGCTGTTTTAACCACTCAACGAAAGTCCGGTTTCTGCTCCCTGCTGTCATCGAAACAGTTTGCAGCGCCTGTTGATTTATGCTCAGAGCGGTCGTTCCTACAAAAAAGCCCCACCAAATTGGCGGGGCTTTTTGATTTTGGCGGCCGATCGCTTAGCCTTTTTTGAGGCACTCACGGCCAAGCGTTTCGGCGATTTGTACGGCATTTAGGGCCGCGCCTTTGCGTAGGTTGTCAGACACGCACCATAGGTTCAGGCCGTTTTCAACTGTCACGTCCTGACGGATGCGGCTGATGAATGTTGCAAAATCGCCAACGCATTCGATGGGTGTGACGTAGCCGCCATCTTCGCGCTTATCGATGACCATGATGCCGGGGGCTTCGCGCAGGAGGTCGCGGGCCTCATCTTCGTCAAGAAAATCCTCGAACTCGATGTTAATCGATTCGGAGTGACCAACAAACACAGGCACTCTCACACAAGTGGCGGTGACCTTAATCTTAGTATCCATGATCTTTTTGGTTTCGGCAACCATTTTCCATTCTTCTCTCGTGTCGCCGCTATCCATGAAGTCATCGATATGCGGGATCACGTTGAATGCGATCTGCTTGGTGTAAAAGATACCCTTATTGTCAGTCGGGTTGTAGATTGCTTTGGTCTCGTTCCACAGCGCGTCCATCGCGCCTTTGCCAGAACCAGATACAGATTGGTATGTGCTGACAACAACGCGCTTAATCGTCGCGCGGTCATGCAATGGCTTAAGCGCCACAACCATCTGAGCGGTTGAGCAGTTCGGGTTCGCGATGATATTTTTCTTGGAATACCCGTGGACGTCCTGCGGATTTACCTCAGGCACGACCAGGGGAACATCAGGATCATAGCGGTACAGCGACGAGTTATCGATGACCACACAGCCCGCTTTGGCAGCAATCGGTGCATATTTCTTGGTGGCGTCAGAGCCAACCGCAAACAGCGCGATGTCCCAGCCCGTGAAATCAAACGTATCAAGGTCTTTGGTCTTCAGGGTTTTGTCACCAAAGCTTACGTCTGTCCCCAGCGATTTACGGCTGGCGAGGGCTTCGATCTTGTCGATCGGGAACTGGCGCTCTGCGAGGATGTTCAGCATTTCGTGGCCCACGTTACCGGTGGCGCCAACGACGACGATATTATAACCCATTGGTTGCTTCCTTGATTAGAATGCCGCCTCATACCGCGCCTGCAGCATAAGTGGAAGAGCCTAGTCAGTTCGGTCGGTGGACCACAGATATGCCAGCAGCCCTAAGACAACAATTATCGCAAAAACCCCAAACAAGGCCGAAAAGGCATCTGACGGCGCGTCAGTTTGGCTGGCCAGATAAATCGGGCCCGTTGCAAATTGCATCACCCCAACGCCACCTATCCCAAACAGGTTCATCAGCGTTACGCCGCGCCCAGTCAGATGCGCCGGAAACACCGCCTTGGAATGGGCAATTATGATCGGGAATGTGGACCCCGACACGCCGATAATCGCTAACATGGCCGTGGCGAACACGATGCTTTGGCTTGGCAGAAACCAGAGTGCCACCAATGCGACGGCCCCCGTCCCATTAGCTGTAAAAATCACCCATTTGCGGGTTTTGAACAGACGCTCCAGTGGTCCAAACGCAAAGCTGCCCGCGATCATCGCAAGTGCCATGACAAGCGTCACCCGCCCGATCGTGGCAACATCAGCGCTGAATACATCAGCGACGTAGGGGCCAGCCCACAGCCCGCGCAAGCCTGCTGCTGGCGCATAGTTCACCAGCATCAGCGCAAAGATCGGCCAGAGCGCGGGAATTTTTAGCAGCGACAGAACTGATCCCTTTTGCTCGGATATGACCCGTTCGGGGTCGCGGACCAACACAATCAGTAAAAGACCGATCAAAGCGGACACTGCAGCAAGTCCGTACATACTGGACCGCCAACCAAATGCGTCAATTGCCCACGCCATTGGCGCCGAGCCCGCCAGATTGCCGATGGACCCAATTCCGATCATGGCCCCTGCCAAGGTTCCAAAAATCGCAGCCGAAAACCCGCGTGCAAGAATGAAATAGGCCGCCATCAGAACTGGCGAACAGCCGACCCCAAGCAGGGCCATTGCCCACATCACATGCGTTGGGGTCTGGGCCACCGCGAATGCAAATGCGCCGCCAGCACCGCCCAATAGGAATAGGCTTGCGGCAGTCCAACGTGCTCCAAAACGGTCAAGTGCGGCGCCAACGGGGATTTGCATCGCGGCAAACACGAGAAACCACAGGCTGGATGCACGCGCCAAATCATCAGCGCTTGCACCAATGTCGATAGCAAGAATTGGCGCGAGAACAGGCAGAAACGCACGATAAAACTGCGACAATACATATGCACCCAGAAGGGCAATTAATCCACGTGTCATAGGCATTCTCTTTTGAGGTTCACCACATAGGCGAAGGTTGTTGGATTTGCGGCTTTCAATCTTGTGCCAGATTAAGTTCACGACAAATGTCGCTTACGTTCGAGCACATTACACAGCGAAACGAAAAACCCCAGCACGTTCGCAACATGCTGGGATTTTACTATTTATATGTGCAGCGTTGGGTCGTCGCGGATTACTTGTCGTCAGCGTCCTTTGCAACGGTCGTCCAATCCGCTGTGTAAAACCGCCAACCAACAATTGACCCCATACCGACAAAGATCATACCCCAGAACAGTGCGCCTGTTGAGATCTCAAAGAGCCCCCAACAAACTGCGACTGCAATAACGAGATAGCGGCGCCAAACTGGTAGAAAGAACGGGATCTCTACATCAAGTAGACTGCCGCGAGCCACTTAAGCAGCCCCTTCGAATTCAGCGCCTGTTTTTGCACCAGTGATATAGGCAACGACATCTTCGCCGTTGGTGTCTTCCTTGCGCAGGTTTGCAACCATGCGACCACGTCTAAAGACGACGATTCGATCAACCAGTTCCATAACCTGACGCATATTGTGGCTGACAAGGATCAGGGGTTCGCCCGCTTCTTTCAAGGTACGGATGATTTTTTCAACTTGTGCTGTTTCCTGCACACCCAACGCCGCTGTTGGCTCATCCATGATGGTTAGGCGCGAATGGAACGTTGCGGTTCGTGCAATTGCAACACATTGGCGTTGGCCGCCCGACATATTGCGAATAGAGTTACGGATATTCGGGATTTTAACGCCAGTTTTTTCAAGACCTGCCATCGTGGCCTCTCGCATACCCTTGTAGTCAAGCAAGCGGAATGGGCCTAGCCAGTTTGCATAAGTCATTTCACGGCCCAAAAACAGATTGTCTGGAACGTCAAGATCATCCGCCAATGCCAAGGTTTGAAACACAGTTTCAATGCCAGCTTCGCGTGCATCTAGAGGGCCCGCAAAGTTGACTTCTTCGCCGTACAACCAGACTTTACCTGATGTACGTTGCTCAACCCCAGTAATCTGGCGCACAAAAGTGGATTTCCCTGCGCCGTTGTCACCCATAATGGCGATATGTTCGCCCTTTTTTATCTCAAAATTGGCGCCTAATAGGGCGTGAACGCCACCATAATGTTTGGTCAATTCTTCGGTCTTTAAAACAATATCTTCGCTCATATCAGTATCCCACCCTAAGCTTTGTTTCGTTGTCGATATTGGTCGAGAATAATGGCGGCGATAATAATGCTGCCCATCGCCATAAGCTGATAAGATCCGTCCAGCTTGATGTAGGTGAAGCCAGAGCGGATCACGCCCAGAACCATTGCGCCAAGCACTGTGCCGATGATGGATCCACGTCCACCTTGCAAACTGATGCCACCAATTACGGCCATGGCAATTGCAAAGAGTTCGTAAAATTCACCCATACCCGCTTGTGCAGTCTCGCTTTTGGCGGCGAGAATGACACCTGCAAATGCAGCGAGCATCGAGGCAATCATATAAACCATGACCTTATGGCGCTTTACGTTGATGCCAGACATCCGCGCGGCCTCTTCATTAGAGCCAATTGCGTAGGTGTGTTTGCCGTAAACCGTATAGCGCATGATAAGGTGAAAAATAACTGCAAGTGATAAGAACCAGACCACGGGCATCATGCCAGATCCGATATATTTGTAGCTTTCTGTCGGGAAGGATACCGGGTTTCCACCCGACCACCAAAGAGCGATCCCGCGGCAAATTAGGAACATCCCCAACGTTGCAATGAACGGTGGGATGCGAAGGAAAGCAATAAAAGTTCCGTTGATCGCCCCAATAAAGGCGCCGAACGACAACCCCACAACTATAGGGACGACCACTGGAAGATCCATGGCCCAAGTTCCAAACAGGGCTTTTGGGTTCGCGAATCCATTAACCAACTCGGTTTGTCCAAAGCTCATTGCAATCATTGCAGTCGCGGCGACCAGCGGCCCCGAACTTAGGTCGATGCCTGCGGTGATGATGACTTGCGTCACACCCAATGCGATGATTCCGATGATGGCGACCTGCAAGATGATGATCCGCAAACGCGCTTCGTTAAAGATGCTGTCAAAACGATCCCGGCTGTCAAAAAGGAAACTTTGGTCGTTCATGTAGGGCAGTATCTGCCCAAGAATTTCGAAGATTACGACGATGATGATCAACGCAAGAAGGATATTCATTTCGTTTGGCCAAGTTCGTTTTGTTTTGTCAAACGTTAGCCCACCAGTGCCGTGGCTAGTATCAGACATTTGGAACACCCCTTTAATTGATTTTGTTGATGGCGGGTGCGCCACGATTAGCGGCGCACCCAGATTTTAAGATTTGAACTAACTTAGTTCTTCGCTAGGAAGTCACCCATGTTCGCTGGTGTTACCAACTTGAACGGGATGTAGACCTTTTGGTCGACTGCTTCGCCAGCAATCAAACGAAGTGCCGCGTCAATCGAACCAGTGCCTTGACCAACCGAGTCTTGGAAAACGGTTACGTCATAGTCGCCTGCAGCCATTACAAGCAAAGCGTCCTGTGATGCGTCAACACCACCAACCTGCATGACAGCCATATCCATGCCAGCGGCTTTCATTGCTTGGATCGCGCCGATTGCCATTTCGTCGTTGTTGGCTAGAACGAAGTCAAATGGTTCACCAGAAGACATCCAGTTAGTCATAAGATCTTGTGCTTCATCACGTGACCAGTTTGCCGTCTGTTCATCGATGATGGTCATGAAGTTACACATGTCCATGCCAATAACGTCGTACACGTCTTTGGAACGCTGAACCGCAGCTTGGTTAGAAAGCTGGCCGTTCATCAGGTAACCAGTTGCGCCGCCGGCTTTGCCAGCTGCACGAAGGTTGTTACAAATTTGGAATGCAGAAAGTGTACCAGATTCAATTTCGTTAGACGCCACGAATGCCTGTGTAGCAGGCAGCTCGTTTACGTTGTCAGGCTCACGGTTAACGTAGACCAGTGGTGTGTCGCCAGCCGCAGCCGTGATCGCAGCACCCGCAGATGTGTCAACGATGTTTACAATTATCGCGTCAACACCGGATGCAACAAAGTTCTTCACTTGGTCGATTTGCTTTGCAAGATCGTCGCTAGCGTCTTCTTGTTGATATGAAAGACCATCAATTGTCGCTGCATGCTCAACCATGCCGTTACGCAAAACTGTTAGCCAGTTATCATCGAAACGTGAAAATGTTGCACCAATTTCTTGTGCAACAGCATTTGAGCCCATCATCGCGACGAGGCTGGCTGTAATTAGTAGTTTTTTCATTTGTTCCTCCCAGAACCGTGCTCGGCGCACGACTAAATTAATGCCGAGGGCCACATAAGGCCGATTGTTCCATCTCAATTCAGTCAAGCCGCATGCGCCAAGATTTCGTTTTCGATGAAGTGAATAGATCGCGAAAGCGCTGCCTTCGGATCGATAAGCGCGTGGACGTCAGGTGAGAAAGCCTCAAACGACAAGGGGCCGACATAGCCACCACGCAATAGTTCCGTAATTTGTGCGATGTTACCCAAGCGGTCGTTGCCATCAACCAACACGCGATTCGCGTCTTTAACGTGAGCCAAATCGACGTTAGCATCGTTCACCCCAGAGATATGAACCAACTTCGTATGCTCAGGATAGATTGCATCGCCTTCTGCAAGGAAGTGATGAAACGTGTCGTGGATAAGACCAAACTGGTCACCCAAACCCGTGCCATCAATCACCGCGACAACATCTGATTTGTCGCGCAGCGTGCTGTTATGAAAACCAATAGGCTCAATCAACCCAGTAAGCCCGCGCGACGCCAATTCAGGCCCAAGTGCGACCATTGCCGCACGTAAACCATCTTGTGATACCGCGTCACCACCAACTTGAGGGATAAGCGCGATGGCCTTTGCGCCACAAGCTACAGCCAAATCCATTAACGCCACTGACCGCTCAAAAGTGGCATCATCAAATGCGTTGAATGCTTTGACCTCTGCCAGAGCAATGACAGTCATGCCATCAGTCATTCCGGCAACCGGTGTCTGCCCATCGAACAATCGCTGTGCCAAATCGTTACGCAGCTCGATACCGCTCATACCTAATGAACGCGCCAAATCGCCCACGTTCTTCATCGTTAACGATGGAACTGTCATATGATTTAGCGCGAAGGTTAGCACGTTGCGTTCACACCTCTTGGTTCGATCAATGCGATCAGACTAACGCGAAAGAATATTTTTGCAACCGGTTGCAAACAAACTTGTAATAGTAAGTTAATTTATTAAATTAAATCGTTAATATTCAATATCTAATCATTAAAATTTCACCATATACCTTGATGATTTCCATCATTTAAACCGAGAAAAGATCGCCAAAGGCCCAAAGTTCTGCGACTCATCACTTGTCGGTGAAAGTCTTTTTTGGACCGTGAACAATGGATATGCCGTCGTACTGAAGCACGTGGACCAAACTTGTCAGTCACCACCGATAAAAATAAATGTTAGTCAATTTGCATGCCCTGAAACAAAGATATACGTGGGTCTTAGATTTTTTAAATACCCTACAAACGCATTTTTATTTTTTCTACTGCGAAAGACGGCCAACTTCTGTAGTAAGTCGCAACAGCTATGAAAATGGACACTGCCAGAATGAATGCCACCCTCAAAGATGTTGCGATCCGCGCGGGCGTTTCCCGCTCTGCGGTGTCACGGGCATTCACAGATGGGGCATCTGTTTCGGAAAAAATGCGCCGAAAAGTTGAAAAGGCGGCTAGTGAACTTGGGTATAGCCCGAATTTGTTAGCCCGCAGCCTGACGACACGGCGCACTAAGATGATCGGCTTGATCTCGAACAACTTCCACAATCCGCTCTTTTTGACCGTCTTCGACCAGTTTACACGCGCATTGCAAGAACGCGGTTTGCGCCCTTTGTTGGTAAATTTATCTGACGAAACTGATCCGCAAAACTCCGTCAGAATGATGCGGGAATACTCTGTGGATGGTGTGATCGTCGCATCGTCGACGCTTCCACCGGGTTTTTCCAAGGCGTTCCGCGATCAAGGCTTGCCTGTCGTGCATACATTTGGACGTAATTCATCCGAACCGTCGGTTCATGTCGTTGGGATCGACAACGTGGAGTGCGGACGAATGGCGGCGCGAACGCTTGTGGCGCGTGGCATGACACGGGTTGGTTTTATGGGCGGCCCAGAGGCAGCAACATCGACCCAAGACCGCCAATCTGGATTTATCCAAGAAATTGAAAAACACCCGCAAGTGACCTGTGAAGTGTCACATGCTGACGATTATTCTTTTGATGCTGGGCGTCAAGAAATGCTGCGGCTAGCGCAAAATGGTCTGGCCCAAGCGTATTTTTGCGGTGATGATGTTTTGTCGATTGGCGCCCTTTCGGCGCTGCGCGATAGCGGCCTATCAGTCCCCGAAGATGTTGGAATAATTGGGTTGAACGATATGGAAATGGCGGGGTGGGAAAACATCAACCTCACGACAATCCACCAGCCAATCAAGCAGATCATCAACTCGTCTGTCGAGCTGATTGTCGCCATGCTTGAAGAGCCCGAGTGCCATCCGGAGGCACGGATTTTTCCGTGTGAAATTGTTGAACGCGGAACGTTGCGACCACTGGTCGAAGACAAGGAGAAACCATGTTGAAGAAAATCAAATTGTCACTGGCTATTATGGCTGCGACAAGCACCGCAGCAATGGCCTGCACCTCCGAAGACGTCCAGTCGCGCCAAGGCGTATTGGTCGCTGCAATGCAGATACTGGTCGTTGTTGATAAAGAAAAGGCGCAGACTATCTTGTCGAAAATGCAGCAAGATATGGATCAGGCTGCCGCAGACGGCGACGAGGCCGCCGTCTGTACAATTCTCGACGAAGCACTTGCTACTGCACAGAGTTAGGTCCGGTACATTGGTGGCCGTGCGTCGACCCAAGCGCCGTCATTCTTGGCGGATTCGACGGCCTGATGAACCGCTGCCATTGACCGTAAACCATCTTCTGCTGTTGGCAAACTGTCACGGGTTTCGCCGCGAATAGTGGCTGCCAAATCGACATAGATGTTAGCGACCGCAAGCGGGAAACCTTCGGGGTGTGCGATGGCGACGCGGCTAAGGCGGCCCGCCTCATCGGACAAGGAATTGTCACCCTTTTCCATGATCTGCGTGCGTCCACCAACGGCCGTGTAATACACTTGGTTTGGTTGCTCGGACGCCCAACGCATGCCGCCGGTTTCACCGAACACCTGAATGTCGAATCCGTGCTGGCGACCAATGGCCACTGACGACGTCCAAAGCCGCCCAACGGTGCCACCTTCCAAGCGGAAGTTGACCATTGC
>Ga0115005_10001039_pt1 | contig 21949 bp, 15 predicted proteins | sample ArcOceMetagenome_FD_87163 | JGI IMG/M metagenome (GOLD analysis project Ga0115005, IMG submission 87163) | Marine eukaryotic phytoplankton communities from Arctic Ocean - Arctic Ocean - Greenland ARC118M Metagenome | ecosystem: Environmental > Aquatic > Marine > Oceanic | place: Arctic Ocean...
GCATCGATCCTAGAAATGGCAGTATCAATGTCGCGTTCCCTTAATACACTAGCATTCTTGTATTTGCTCTCGTAGGCGTTAGGGAAAGACGCTGACCTTTCGTTCGACCTTGCATCAATCCTAGAAATACCAGTATCAATGTCGTGTTCCTTGAATGTACTAGCATTTTCGATAATTGACAAATTAATCAGAGCCCTCTGTTCACCTAGAAGCATTCCATTGACCTTCTTCGAGGGGGTTGTTGATGTGAAAGGCGATACATTCTCGTGTATGAGTGATACATGAGTGGATTGTGAAGCAATACTATTGCATTGGATCCCGTTGTCATACACTGATTGACCTTGAAAATCTGTAGACGTCGTCTCTTTTTCCTCAGGGGCGGACAACCTGATAGTTCTCTGCGACGGAGCACTTTGGTTAGGTGTGTTGCTACAGGTGCAAGAATTTTTGGATGGGTGCCCTTCACAGGATGTTCCTGCTACAATTGATTTCGATACTATCTCCGCCGTTGTAGAGCAGGTAACTATTGACGATTTTGCGTCTGCGTGTACCAAATGCCTTGACCCGATATTGCAATCATCAGCGACGCTTGATTTACGTACACATTTCTCCGTGTCTAAAAATTCGTTCTCCAGACCTGCTGCCAGCACATCTTGATCTCGTTTATTCATTAGTTCCCGTGTCAAATAAGACCGGAATCGCCTCTGGACTCTCTTGGCAGAGGCCACTGATAACATATAATCAATGTGGACATTGTATCCTCGCCAGATTCGTTGTATTTCTGAAGCAGCAAAATGATACAAGTCCAAATTATTTCGGAAGCTTTCCCGGGCGCCAAACCCTCGCCATACTCGTTGAATTTCTGAAGCTGCCACGTGATCTAAATACGAATGATGACGGGCAATGCCCCCCCGAACATGCTTCTGTGGTGTGGTGATTGCATGAATTGCATAGACCTGTCTTTTTCGGGTTCTCCACCATTGCTGGATAATTCGCACATGAGCAATGTGTCCATCGGAATATACATTTGTGTTACTACTCGTAAGTGACTTCGATGTTGAGGACTTCTTCCAATTCTTCCGTTGTAAAACTGAACACACCCATGCTTGAATTGTAAGTCTCGCATGAATCAAAATAATGTAATCTGTGATTGCAACGTATCTTCTCCAGTTTTTCTGAATGATAGACGCGCTGGTGAAGGTGATGGAGTCTTTTGTTGCCTCTTCACTTTGGACTGTGAAGTACGTTTCTTTTTCCTTCGTTACCAATAAATTGCGATGGTACATGTGTAAAAAAATCAGAATCGTGTGAGATGATTTTAAAAAGTTAATTTCCGTATGCCGTAGTCTATTGTAGTTCTTACCTCACAGTTATCTGTTTCCACGTCATTATCTCCGTCGGGTCTCACTCGAGGCATCGATTGAACCTGTTTTGGACTAACTTTTTTCTTGCTATGAAATAATGCCATGGCCAGACGTCGCCTGACAAGGCTTTGGATGAAAACAATATCAGACAGATCAAATCGAAACTTCAAATTTGCTGAAAATCTACGCCAGTGCTTCTGAATGATTATTGCACTTTCGTCATCCTGAGTACACCTCGGATGCTGTCGATGATGTGTCTGTGGCTTTAGAAACAAAATGTTGAGCACCCCTGCCCTCGATAAAAATAAACAAGAAGCATGTTCAACTGTACATACCTGACGCTTCGATGATTCTTCAACACGGCACAATGGTGAAGAAGAAGCCTCACCCAATGCCTGATATCGGCGAAATGCACATTGGATAGTCAAAGCGGAATGATTAACAGTAGAAGATTTCTTCCTAGTCAGGAAAGTCCTTACAATGCTTTGCATAATGATCATGCGTGCTTTGTACCGGATGAATTGACTGCGCAATAAAATGCAACGCCACCATGACTGCACAAGGCTCGCGCTTCGATTCTCTTTCTCAAATGTACGAGTGGTCGATGGGATAACAGTGACTGCTCTTTCTCCTTCGCAGAAAGAAGAACAAGAAGGGGACTGTCGCTGCATCTGAATAAGTAAGATGCGTCGCCTAGCGATCGCAATTTTGCGTCGAACTAAGGACTATTTGCAACATATTAGAGAGACTGTCACGGCTGAAAATTTAGTGAAAAGCGTAGAAACTTATCTCACCTGACAAAGCACCACTGCATGTATCAAGTCGTGCTGATAGTTCGTGTCAATCTGTGTTCGGATGAATCTTTTGGCAACTAGTCTTCTTCGAGCAGTGCAAGCCTTCCGTTTGTGAACTGTCCGCATTGCAATACTCATGCGGAAAACGGACTGAAGTTTGGTGATACTGTACAGTCTATAATAGTAGGCGCGTAGACAGAGAAATCCTCTACATACTTTTTGTATCAGAGTTGCTGCATGGTCAATGATTTTGTCATTGGTTTTATGAAATGCTTCACCTAGCCTCGTTTTCTAGGTTCAAAATTCAATTAGTGAGGATTCCTTTCTTCAAAAAAATGGATGAGAAGTTACGCTTACCTGAATGAAAGTATTCGCTGGCCTTTGTTTCGATCGCTCTGGAAAGATCTCATGCGTCGACGGCGAAATGTTTTCGCATTTTATTGTTAAAGTTGAATGCGCGATGTCCGCCACGTCGCATTTCATGTCACTACATTGGTTAAAGCTGTTCACCTGCGGTCTTTCAGACAAAGCTATTGCTCGGTTCCCTCTCTTGCGCCTTTGGTAATTTTTATATGACTTCTTTATAACGGCCGCAGCATTGAATTCTCGGCTTAATTCAAACAATCTGGCAAAGAGATATGCAATGCATATGATCGTCGCGCGCTCGTCTGGGACATTGTATGTATCTGAAATCGGAAACATATTAGGGATTCCGCCAATCTCCAACATTTTCTCGCTTGCAAAAATACAATTATCTCTCTCGTTATGTACTGCCAAATGAATGGTCTCGGGGTCTGTTACCTTGTCGCTGCTACTGCTGTGATAAACATCTGAGCAGGTGGGCAAAATATCGCACAATCTGACGATATTCGGATGGTATTGGTGGATCAGAAGACATATGACTCTGCCATCTGCAAAGGAAGTAGAAAAGTTCTTGACCTCACATCCGAAGGGAGAGCATATAGCCTGACACAGTACCAGCAAGAGGTCGCATGTATCATCGCAGCACTCAATATCTCCGCAAACTCGTGAGAACTTTATGAGTTGCCTCCGCGACTTATTGGATCGATGAATTGAATAAATTTCTTGCTTAAGTTTCGTCTGATCAAGAAGTGTACACAGCTTGAACGATGTCATGATAGACCACAACATTTTTAAAACTTGAGGTCTGTGACCATCGACAATATAATTCGGATGAATTTTGTCAACAGTGGGTATGTCTAATTTTGCCAATGCAGAAAGAGCAATGCCAACATTGTGGACTTTCTGGAGGCGGGAGATGGCAGGAAGTCTCATTTGCTCGAGGATCCCGTACGAATTACCCAACACTTCGGCAAGTTTGCCGAGCCGTACACCATCACGAAGATCTATTGCTAGATTTGATACTGAAAACTCTAGTTCTTCCAAAGGGTTCTGTTCGAAAGATACATGAACTCCTTTCTGTGACAAGTATTTGATAAGATTCCCAATGCCATGTATAAAATCTCTGCATAAAATATGAAGAAACTCTCTTGAAGACTTAACGAGACCATTTTTATTGAACAAACGCACAGAGGATCCGATGACATTATTCAATCTTGCACCGTCAAGAAAAACAACCAGTAAGAGTATTTTTTTGAGAATATGATCGTTTAGTTCCTTTCTGTATCTTCTCTCAAAGCGACCAGAGGGAATGTTACATTTTCCACCAGTATATTTCATCTTCAAGCGTGGTTCAGACAACACCCTATCTAAAATGAATCTCTTTACAGCAGTCCTCATTGTTATCTATGAGGAGCAATGAAGAACATGAAAAGTTAGTATCAGATAGAAAATGAAATTATGCGAATTTAATTGTGATCTCGATAAGATAAACTAACCTTTCTTGGATCGGCCTGAATAATGCCCAAAGATACTCTAATTCTGGCCTGTCCTTGCATAGACTTCTCTGCAAAACCTATCGATATGGCTTCACCAAAAATAGTCTCTAGTCCCAGCCTTAGCCAGGGTGTAGAATATGACATCAAAAGAGAAATAATTTGACTCCTTAAATTCACATTCGCAAACGCATCATGATCTGTTCGAATAGAAAGGCGTTTGGTGCGCACTTCAGTGCCTATGACATTTTTCATCGACTGCATTTCTTCACTATTAAAGAGGTGCTGCGCTCGTTGATTTGCCTGTGCTCTACGACGATGCAATGAAACTGCTCTTAAAGTTAGGGGTTCCAGATTCTGAGTGTGTTCACACTCATCATTCCCAACTTCAGGGTTTTGAAAAATGTGATTCAACCACTTGGTATACGCTTCGCATTGTTGAACGGAACATTCATCATTGTACTGAGACCAACTTCTCTGTGTCATCTTTGAATCGATTTCGATGGGCGGCGATGCTTTTGAATACGTACTTTGAGGGCGATGATTTGGTATCATTTTGGTGGCAAAATTCCTTGGTATGGATGCAACCTTTGGCATTGTACTATCCTGCTTCGGTTGGCGAGATGTGCGGGTACAACCTTTTGCATGGACCCGTTGCTCGATCTGTCCACCACAGTTTCAACATTAGTGATTCTATACTTCCAAACAGCTAAAATTGATGCAAAGCATACAATTAATACACGCACCTTGGTCGCCTTCTTTAATTCCTTGGTTTCTTTCCCTCGTGCATGCCCACGAGCAGTAACACGAACTCTTCCGCGCTTTAATTTCAGATACACAACTTCACAAACACCGCCCGGGGCAACAGGTGTCCACGTCAAAAACAATCGTTTCTTTTCTCCTCGTTTCACCGTGAAAAAGGTGGACATCATCCCATCTCCATCTCCATCATGACCATTGTCAACTTCATTATTGCCATCATTCTCATCGATATCGCGCGGTGTATCGTTCTGGTCGCAAGCGAGGCCCAATGTGAAACCTTTTCTGGAGGGAACCCGCTCCACTTGCACTCCGAAAACGTCCAACGTACTATCCTCTGGAACGTGGAGATTGAACGGGAGTGATTTGGATTCACCGACAATGTTCATCGTATCGTCTCCGAATTCCAGCCAAGCGCTTTCTGCAAATGTACCGAGGATGATTGTGGGCACTGTTTTTGGAATGTGTTGGGGTTCTTCGTAGTCTTGAATGGGTACGAAGAAGAACGAGTTTGTGGTTTTGGCTGTTGAAGATGAAATGTGCTGAGGTTTTATCTTTGTCTGATGGAGTTTGTCGGTCTTTTCCAATGGAATGGTATTACTCGAGGATTGCAATGGTTCACTCATGTTCTGAACAACCATCTCCACAGAATCCTCCACCGCTTCCAAGTCATGCGTTCCTACAATTGTTGACCTATGTGTAAACGTAAAATTTCTTTTCTTGAGTTGTACCGGACTAGACATTTTTTTCTTAATGGTGCTGTAGGTTGGTTCATCTTCATCCATAGCGGGCGGCCCTTCGTATTGCGTCTCGGTCGCAATTGTTGTATTGGCGCTTAAATCCTTCAACACCTTTCCATGATGATTTGTGGAAGAAGAAGTAGAAGGATCTGATTGCTTACTGTTGCTCTGACATGATTCATCTGCATCGAACGGAGTACATGTAGGTGTTCGTGTATCCGATGGAGCCTGGACTACAGCTACAGCCTGAGCATTGCTGTGCGACTGCGACAGTTCAGCACTGATACTCTCCGAATGCAGCAGTTTCATCTCGCGTTCGTGCATCCTAGCCAACCTTTCGTTCTCAATGAAGCGACGCAATTCAATTTGTCTCGGAGTAAGTACTTGCGCTTCCTCCACGGTTGTAGACCAAGATACCCTTTGTGCATTAGTGTTTATTGAGATTGGGGGTGCAGTTGAGGGTCTACACGTACCGGTACTGGGTTTGGACGTGCGTGTACGAGTGTGTTTGGTTGGGGGCGCGGTTGAGGGCCTAGAAGTTGCGAATGTTGTTTTGACATTCTTGACTGTATTCGTGTTTCGTTTTAGTCTAGCTGTAGACCTCGCATTGGAAGTCATTGCCATTGCCGCCTTATCTGTAGATTTCTTTTGCAATCCCGGTGCCGATGCCGGTGCCGATGCCGGTGCCTTTGCCTTTTCATTCCCCTTTCTCTTCGATGCGAGTGTATTATTAATACCCTTGACGAGTGATGATGCATCATTTCTAGTAAATGGTTTTCTGTTTCTGACGCGATTGAGTTTGTTCACTTCATTAGGATCACGATCACGCCCATTACTGTCATTGGTACCGGTACCGGACAGTGTAGACACGGTAGATACTGTAGATGCTGATGCAACGGAAGAAGGAGTCATTGGCCTCGGCCTCAGCCTCGATCCACGACGCGTAGTATGACTATCGGTATGCGCCAGGGTGACATTGTGACTATGGGATGGTCGAAGGGGCGAACGCGAACGCGAAGACAATCGGGTCTGTCTTCTGATGAACTTTTGTTTAGGTTTTGGTTTCATTTGACTCATTCTCTGGGCAAGGCGGGCTCGTTGGGTTGAACTTGAACTGGAATCTGTTTGTTTTTCCTTGTTGGTGATACTTCTCATTAACTTATTTTCTCCCTTCCTACAGTACTACACTAGTACTACCTGGGCAAGTAAGTGCTGTGAACGTACAGCAATGACGAGATGAATCAATCAATCCAGATTGCTTCGTTTTGTATTGTAGCTTGTGGAATAGACCCAAAGTGATCCCGTCAGTCACTCTTCTCAATCGGAATAAATTGGTTGCTTATTGATGTGTTACAAGTACTTCAATGATGTTGATTCAATTCCTCAGTTTGCCGATTACCAGCGGCTTGCGAGCTTGCTCATCAGGCAGGACACGACGGCAGGAACAGGTTGATTTTGGTTCTGAACGGAGAGGCCGATTTTTGAATTTTTTGACTGGGTTTACAATAGCCCCCCGCGCCAAAACTGATTCCTTCCAAAAAGGAGTCAAAAATGCTTGAAAAAGTCTTCGACTTCAGCTACTGTATGTACCGTATGGCAAGCTTCAGCACCTGCTGTACATACGATCATAACATTCGGTATCATACATATACTCGTAGAGTTATAAATTAATACACGGCACTATTTTGTTCACTCATTCCCTGTCTCCAAGCGATAGCCACTTCTAAAGTTATTTATTCATTCACAAAATCCACAGGACATTGTACAACTATCTGCAATCTCACTTCCAATAGACCTGTCATTATTCTTGTAACAATACCTGGCCCTCCTGAGAAGAAAATTTTCCTTGTTCCTCGCGATCCACTGGCAATTTCTATTTTTATTAGTATTCATCTTTTCAAATCGATAATCCCAATCATCCTTGCACGTACAAAAGTTACAAGTCGCCTTGCATGCGCTCTTGATCGCAGCACGGGGGCAGTATGTAGCTTGCCTTTTATTCTTATTGGACAGTGTCAGCCACTCGCATTTCACCGGAAACTTATTGTAATTCATTATAAACTCAAAGTCGGGGTCATCTTCGCAAAATACACTTGGGTATATGGATGGTTCGCTGGATGGATTCAAGTAGACCGTGGGGGTCGCTGTCGGGTTTTGTGTTGGACGTTTTGAGGGAGATTTTGTTGGGAAATCTGTAGGATTCTGGGTTGGATTCTTGGTTGGGAAATCTGTTGGATTCTTGGTGGGATTCTTTGTTGGAGACATCGTGGGGGTCTCCGTCGGGGTTTTAGTTGGGGGTTTGGAAGGTTCTCTCTCAGAAGGAGCCGGTGATACAGTAGGCATCATTGTGATGAGACTCAAGCACATGTCACAAGAATGAGGACATGCGTCTCTGATGTTCACATCGTTTTCAAAGATTTCGGGTCTTTCACAGTATGCACGTCGCCTTGGAATTATTCTTTTCGGGTTCTTTGCAATATAAGAGCAGGATACTCTTACATCATTGTTATTCACAAATACATATCCAGGGTCGTCATCGCAACAGGTTCCGCACACTTGGGGGCAGTTTTGCATTACATCAGGGTCTTGACATTGAAGTTGGCGACGGTCCTCTTTGAATCTGATCCAGTGACAAGACCTCGGAGCGGTGAAACCATCTTCTATACCGTAAATCTCTTTCCGGAAAGTCTCACTGTTTAGACATGGTGCAGAATGGATACTTTTGGGAAGGACTCCGAGGGCAATCAAGATCACTACCGGTATATTGATGAATTGCATCACGTCCTTATTTCTAATTTGGCAGGTGTCCTTCGGACTGTAGCTTACTTATTTTGCATTTAGACATGCGCGTCATAGGAGGACCAACAAATTTGTGAGTGAGAGAAAAGTGAGAACGAAACATCTACACGATTGATTGCACGTCATAGGAGGACCAACACAATTGTGAGTGAGATCGAAATATCTTACAAGATTGATTGCACGTCATAGGAGGACCAACACAATTGTGAGTGATATCGAAATATCCACAAGATTGATTGCACGTCATACATAGGAGGACCAACACAATTGTGAGTGAGAGAAAAGTGGATCTCACATTTCGGCTGGAGAAATGACCCGAAATCACCAGTTTTTAGCTGAACGATGATACCTCGTCTGTCCTTCGCTCGTTTCGAACGATTGATGAGAAGCTGGATCGCATTCGGAAGCCGATCGAAGAGTACGTACACACAGAAGGATCTTGATTCATTCTTCTTGTTATCATAAACAAATAAAACACAATCTTCAGCGCAGTTTCAAGTTTCTACGAACAAAGTACAATGGCATTCGGAGTAAAAAAGTTCCCTAGCCCAGTTGTCATGGGCAAAGAAGATATCATGAGTAAGAAATCTCATGGCACATCTCAAATGTGAGTATCATAAGAAAAAATGCTGTGCTTCCCAAGAAGTTTGCATCAATCATACTTCACCTTTCTCAACTCCGCAAAACAATATCTCTAACTCCACATCTGTTAAATTCCATGGCAATATCTAATTCACAGCCCTGTTCAAGAGAATCTTCTATGGAAAGTAGACAGGGACAAAGCTGATAACATTTGTAATTTCAATCGACACTACGCAGAACACAGCGGTTACTTCCAATCCACCAAATTTATGGATGAGGCAATGAAGGCAGGCAAAGAGGGAAGACAAATAACATTTTATGATTCCAACACTGGGAGACCATTGTTCATTGCTCCAAAGAATAGAACAATGCAGGAATTTATTGACGAATCCAAAGCTCACGGCTGGCCATCTTTTAGGTGAGACAATTTTGAGATTGGTGAAATATTTCGTATGTGTATGTCCTTGCATTTGTGCATATTCATAAACTCACTATCTTCTGTTCACAGGGATGATGAAGTTGTTTGGGATAGTGTTCGATGTTTAAAAGACGGAGAAACAGTTAGTGTTGATGGCACTCACCTTGGGCATAATCTGCCGGACAGTACTGGTCATCGTTATTGTATTAATTTGGTTTCTGTTGCTGGACAACCAGTTTCGAAGTAATTCAGGCACCAGTCTGAAATTGTATGATCTCCTTGGGATGTGGTGCTTTCGTGAAGTCGTGTGCTCCAGGAGTCTGAGATAGAACAAACGAAATGGTGAAGTCGTGTGCTCAAGGAGTCTGAGATAGAATATACGAAATGATAATTGTCGTGATATATTCAATAGATCTTGCCTTATTTCAAATTATAATATGTAATATGTAGTGCGTAACAGCTATACAGAATCCTTCTGCATCATCAAAAGATAAAGAATCGCAATAGACTATGAAAACTTGACCAACAATCCATCGATGGCAGGGTAAGACCTTCGTCCCATTGTCTATACTTGAACCTTGGACGCCTTCACACGGCAACCGTAATACGCCAAAGTAGAAAAATACTTTAGTTCCCCCTCTTTTTCGACCTGAAACTCGTAGGCAGCGAGAAGCTTTGAGATGGCAGTGTATAGCTCTACCAGCACGAGTGATTGGCCTGTACATTGGCGTTGACCGAGACTAAACATCTGGATTGAATCCTTCATCGCTTTCGTAGCGTTCTCCCAACGCTCAGGGAGGAACTCTGCGGGATCCTTGAAGACTGCCGGATTCCTGTGAAGAATCACCTGTGGTAAAATAACCACAGCTCCCTTGGGGATAATCATAGAATTATTCTTGCAAGAAATATCCCTGCCAACCACGCGAGCAGAGCCGAGAGGAATCACTGGCAACAAGCGGTTACTCTCGGTGACAACGTGTCGCATGTACACCGACTTGGACCTGATTGCACTGTCCATGTTCAAGAGATCGACACGGAGCTTGTCCTGGACCTTGTTGTGTTTTGCCAATAGTACAAGAGTGTGGCCGAGGGTATGTCCAGTTGAATCAGTGCCAGCAAGTAAAGAAGTCAAAATTTCAGCAATGCAGTGATCATCGTCAACACAAACGCCAGGAGACTCGAGAAGCTTGATGGTGGTGTTGTTCGAGGACTTATTCGGATTCTGACGATATGCATCTAGGATCTTCCGACCAAATACATGCAACTCGGCACATGACTTATTCCTATCCCTGTGGTCGGAGAGAAGTGGGGCAAACCATTTCCTGAAGCGGTTCCCAGAAATCAAATGAGCGAGCTCTTTCTTGCCGTTATTGAGATTATGAACATAGGTTGCATACTCTTCATCGGTGACAATGTATTCCAAAGTTGCCTCTGCGATCACCTTGAATGCAATCCTACTCATCTCAAAGAAGGGGTCAAAGGATTCGTCGTTGGCGATGAGCGGTTCAAGAGTATTGTTCACCCAATTGTTCACCTGATCGACAACGACAGGATCCATGCGTCTGACTTCGCTTGAGGACATTGAACGATGGACAGCTTTGCTTGTATTATGCCAACGCTGATCGGTCTTGAGGCGGCTAAACAAGCTATCAGACCCAAACAATTTCTTGAAAAATTGATAGACCTCTGGTTTCTCTGAAGAACGGTCCAATAGAATCTCACGAGCCGTTTCAGCATCTCCAACAACATAATAATTTGATGCCAGTTGGTAGATATCACTCCCGATCTTCTCTGCCATTTCCAATAGAAACCATGGGCCAGTGGTGCTCGACTTTCTCAACAAAGCCTCACGCTCGGTCACAGGTGCCCGAGGAGGAGAAAGGTCACGGATGGCTTGATGCTTGTGCTGCCTCCTGGCCCCGGCGAAGAAGAAAAGAGATGATACAAGGACAAGCAATCCGACTCCAGAAGTCAAGACACAATCAGTCACATCGAGGCTGGAGAAATCTGATAGCGGCGGAAGCGATGCATAATAGGAGAGGAACCTGTGATGATTTTGGAAATGGTTGGAATTGAGTAAATAAGAGGTGAGATTTGAGATAAAGTAACAGAATACAATCCAATCCATCGTAGATATTTGCCAATCGCCTCTTGCCATCATTGTTGGGACAGTGGTGTATGGTGTTGGGACTCATACAACACTGGGCTACTTACATGTTGATGATGAAAATGATGCGACGCTGTTATTGTACACGTAATTGGTAATTGAACGAACTTGTAAAATTATGGGAAGATGGAGAGGATCAGTCCTGGATGCAGAGTGATTGCTTTCGCAGAGTTTCGAGAGAGTCGATTTCAGTGAAATGCTCAGCAGCTGCTCGTCGGAATTGGGGCACATGTTCAGAACGGGGCTTTTCAAAATGCATCAGTCGTCATCTTCAAAAATGACGTAAGTCTCGAAGTCCTTCAAGGGAACAGCTGGACGGTATGTTGGCAAAAACATGTCATCTTGGGCAGTAGCTGACGCCTAGATATGATATAATGCCATCGGGTGGGATATAAGTTGGATGTAGATGGATAATCAAGTCTTGATTAGATAACATGGCCTTTTGAATTACATAGTTGACAGGAGGTTGAAAGGTGTGTGGCTTTCTTTTCTTGCTTGACAATACTTTTGAAGGGCGTTGCCGCGCGCCACAGCCCGCACGCGCGCCAATCTCATCGGTCCAAGGAATGAATCGAATCGAATCAATCAATCAATCAACAGACAGACAACATAACAACAACGACTATGTACTACGAGTATCATAACTGTAAATAGTAACATCAAATTTCAAACCCGCCGTTCCATACACCCAAATGTGTATCTACGGTAAACTCAATTCATCTAGATGTTTTCCAACCCATAGCCCAGCTAGCTGCACGTAGTTGATTCTCCAAAAGAGTCATCAGTCATCAAAAATAAACCCGCAGCTGTTTTTAGAGCTGATATTGGTGAAGGGAGGTAGATGACGTTGTTTTGTGATTCAATCTTTCAGCTTTCGGGTTCATTTCTGAATTCCGGCCGGGGAAACCGAGAAACTGTTCCTGCAATTTCTTTGTGATTCAATTCTTTCAGGTTCATTTCCGAATTCCGGGGAACCCAAGATGTTTCAATTCAGCAGTTGATGTGGTGAATTCCGGCGAAACAGCAAACATAAATTCCTGAAATGCTCATAATTACAAAAATGATCGGTTTTGAACGTCTACTCGAAACAAGTACTATCCTTGCCCTTTCTTCCGCTGCACTCATCGGTTCCGCCTTTGGGTTCTTCATTGGATGCATTTACAATGCACAAACAGAAATTCCTGAAATGCTCATAATTACGAAAATGATCGGTTTTGAACGTCTACTCGAAACAAGTACTATCCCTGCCCTTTCTTCCACCAATGCACTCGTCGGTTCCGCCTTTGGGTTTTGCATTGGATTCATTTACAATGCAAAGCTCGTGTTGCGAAAGAGACGGCATCCTCTTGTGGGTGGTATCATGATTCCTGATTTGCATTGGCTCTTCTTGGGCAATACCACGATCTTTACCCTTGATTCATTGTGAGCCGTCGCTGAGCATTCTTGGAGGGGCATTGACTGATTCATCGGTTGATCATTTGGCCAAGAAGCCAATTTTCATATACAATATTTTGCGCAGATTTTGCATAGGAATACTGAGAACATCGCAACGGGGCACATTAGTAAAATCCTATATTCGCTAAACGTATAATCAAACATTTACAAAACAATATTGATTGATTTTTTTAACATGGTACACGTACACGTAGAATTTTCAAGAATTTGATTGAAAAATGAGTTCATCTCTGGTGTTCTCGGTTCTAGGAAGGTCATCTTCGATTCAACGAAAGGCATCCATGCTAAGGAAGCGACATTGGAATTATCGGAACAATCAAATGAAATTCATGCTTTTGAACCTTCAACCTGGCGTAATTAGAAATTGTGAGTAAAAATGTGTAACAACTTTAAAGAATTCTCGCATCCTCCTCATCCACAGGTCAACAATCGCAATCGACTGTGCAAATCATCCTGCCCTGAAATAGAAATATTAATTGTAGGAATTGGGGAATAGCGCTTGAACCCCTTCATTCTTTCGAAATAATGCACGAGCGGGGAAATAGCAGGGTCGACAAGCTTCTCATTTGAAATTGTTACATTATAACGCTTGATTATAAGTACTAGATACCAATAAATGTTGAATTAGATATGAATTCGATCAACAATATAAATTCGAAAATGAAGATCCACTCGCTTATTGTAGATTTCGATGACGTGTGTGAAGTTGGCTTGCTTCATAAACGTTTCGTTGGTCATGTTCATAACATGTTGACGCATGAGAATGCACATTTTAAGAACAACGAAAGTTGGAAAAAGATAAATGGATCACTATGATTCCTACGTGTATGCTGTATTCGTCACTTATTAATATATTGAATTATCTTTATAGCTCTTATAAATGAAAAAGTTGCTGTTTGTGGTAAATGAATCAATTCTCCTGGTTGGAAACCCCCCAACTATAATAAAACACATAAACGTAGTCATGTACAGAATCAAACAGCAGAAGCAGAAAGTATGTATAGCAGCGGCAATGGTGGCAAACACGATGGCTAATCTAATATACGAAATCAGGCATAGTGGGGACGTTTATCATGGCTTCCCCCATGGTAAGGGGTGCATCTGGCTGATTCTTTCTCTTTTGTGCTGCAACCGTATCTGCGTACATGATCGATTTGCTCGCTTTGAAAGCGGACCTGTGTCCAAGTTTCTACGACACCACGAGCAAGCGATGAAATACAAAAGCATTGATATAATGTGAGAAACAGGCATGGATTAAAAATGAACTCCTGTCTCGAAAGTAATCACAGCTGGAACGCAACGAACGACACAACGAAACATTCAACTCACCTCTTTGATCTCATTGGTTTCACCAACAGCAGCCTCCTCCTTCAACGCCAAAGCAAAATTCTTGGCCACGTGTTCATTCGCTCGTAGGTCAAACTTGACCTTATACTCCACATCGCCAAGGCCGGTCTCAATGGTGACAATCTGAGAATGACCAACTTTCTCGCGAAGGACGATTTTCTTGTGAGGGATATCCACGGCATACTTGGGCGCTGGCGATGTTTCTTTCGCGAATATAAAGAGATTGGTTCCCTTGACCAATACGTAACGCTGCTTGTTCTGGATCCACAGTCCATGAAAACGTACGGCATGACACAATACGATAGAGCAGCATTGGAGAGGAAAACGACAAAAGAAGTGAAACAAGAATTCGCATCAGTCACGCAGCGGTTCGTACAAAAGATCTCGACTGACTCAAAGCAGCACATGGCGCCGACATGATGCATGCTGTATTTTGAACTTACTGGCTCCCCACCCTTCTCGCCAAAGCATGAACAGAAAGCAGACCTGTTGCCACGAGTGACCCTGGCCTCTCCTTCGAAATCAGCTCCTGTCTTGCCCCTGAGAGTTTTCACGTCCGCTCCTCTATCGCCATGGGATCGCATGAAGCTTTGCCGCGCTCTGGAGACGAAGCTGCGGCCGCTCATGGACGATTTGTTAGATTTGTTGGATTTGACGGATGTTGATGATGGACGGAACATGTTGATGACTGAATTGTGTTGATTGCCGGTTTCTCTTTGATGTTTGTATTGAAGAAGACATGGATCATTTCTTTTACATACACATAGCAATTCGAAAATAACGGCAAGCGATATAACGGTCGGGAATTTCCCACCATCATATTGATATCGATCATCCGTCGCGTCGCGTCGTCGTCCTGTGCGTCATCGGCTAAAAAGCAGTTGTTTTTACAAGAGCACCCGTGTGTATGTGCCTTCTTACGGTACATACGAACCTTTTTCGATTGCGAAGCGTTCTTTTATCGTTTATTCACATCATGAGCACTAGCAATTGGGTATCCCATACTCCCGATACAAAAATATCCCAGGATCACAGAACTGAAAACGACACCTTTTACAATCCTTTAGACGAGATTCCGCCATCTCCACTTAACGCGTACGAGAAGTTTTTCCTCCCCGCCTCAGCCGACTCGAATCAATTTGCAGTAGCTGCTCGAGCAAGTACAAGCATAGGTACATCCACCCGCAGCCTTCGAAGAAACATATCTCTAACTTCCGAATCGATACGAACCGACGATTTTGCGAGTGCCATCGAAGAACTAAGCGCAGCAGAAGACGACAGTGATTGCGATACAGATATTGACGCTGATCAACTTAGCATTGAAAGAGCATTGTATAGTGATATTTTAGGTCTTTCTTCACCTATTTTAGAAGACGAAGAACATCCATCGATTCCGTCAAAGATCGACGAAATGGCCTCGAAGAACAAACAAAGGAAAAAGAACAAGAACAAAACTACAGTCACTTCTACTACTACTTCCAGTTCTGATACACCAGCCAAAATGACAACTCCCACACCAACCACCATGGAAAAACCAAGCGAATCTGAAGCCCCCCATTTTCATGTAGTCGACCACGTGTACGAAGGAGCCAAAACAGCCTGGGCAACCACAAAAGGTTTCATTTTGTTCTCACCCTTTATGGGAATCGCGGAAGAAGTCACCGCCAAGGTCCTCTCCATCAGCACCGGGGTCGAATCCCTCGAAGTAGCCGATAAGAACATCAAGCCCCATCTCTCGGGGATTGATTGCGATTTGTTGGATCCTGCCATTGCCAAATTGTTGGGCTTGGTGGAAGCTGTTGTGGGAAAGGGTGATGAGATTTTGAAGGGTTTGGTTGGATTCGTGCATAAGCCCAAAATGCCTGTCATTGAGGAGGGCGAAGAGGAGGAGTTGGAGGAGGTTGTTGCTCCCGAGACTTCGACTCCTGTTGCGGCTGAGGCATGATTTGTTTGTGGTTTGCCTGCTTGCAAAGTCTGAGGGTAGTATTTTTATGTATCGACATCTTCACAAAATTCCCCTTTTTTAACACTTTACATAATGAATTGATGTTGTTTAATTAAACAGTTCAGATTTGCTTGTAGTGTAGTGTAGCAATAGGGCAGTTTCAAGATGCGAGATTTTTCAATGATTAGTACGTGTAATGCCACTAAAACATTTCAATGACTCATTCAAGCCAATGAGACCACTGATTTGAATAGATTTGCCATTCTTGAGGCGAGATACTTAAAAAACATGCAATGTACGGTAGTATAGTGTTCGTACACGGAGTAGCCCGATCCGAACCCTTTCCGAGTGATGAAGAACAACCCTCCTCTCTTCATGTACAAAGATTTAGAATCACACAAATTCAAAATACTAAAGAAGTAAATGCATGTAGGAGAGAAGGATTGTCTACAACTTTCCAAGTGATGTATTGAGCTTCAAGTGGCTTCTTTTATCATACAGTACCGGTGCAGACAGTATGAATACAGTATCGATATTATCGTAAAACCGGTAGATGGGCAAGTTGGCCTTGCAAAATAATGACGGTTATTTCCTTTCGCGGCCGTTTCAAAAGATTTGAAAAAAGTAAAAGGTAAGAAAGAGTTCGAACATCAACATCAACATGACATGCGACAACTCATGGACATGAAACAAATGAAACAACACAACACAACCTTTTTGCTTATTGATGAGAAAGAAAGAGAAGACAAGCTATTCTGTTGTTTGTAACATTGCTAGTCTCGTTGCTATTACCTTCCTACGGGCTTGGAGTTATTGTACTTTTGAGCCACAGCTACACCTGGTAGTTACATCATCTCCGCCTACATACCATTAATCGTGGTTCCAAGATACCAGTAAAGCTTCAGGTTCACAATGTTCGGTTACAGCAGCAGCAGCAACAGCAGCAACCCATCACCATCAACACATACCAATCATTCAGGATCAAGAACACCGATACATGATCCTGAAGAATCGATGGTGGCGACAGAAGCAGCCCGTCTCTTGGACCATGATCAGCATTCCATCCAAAATTATGGTGACGAAATGAATTCTTCTGATGATCACGAAGAACAACTTCATGAAGAGGATCCCGAAGAGCAAGTGCCCCCCGATGATCCAGATTTAGATCAACAACAAGAACAAGTAGAAGAGCAGCAGCAGCAACAACATCAACCACCAGAACAGCAAGAAGATGATGGAGACATAGCCCAACACATCACAACCCTCACTAACCGCCTACGCATCCTATTCTACACACTCTACATCCCCATTGTTCCACTCTCCGCTCTCCTAATACTCCTCCTCCTCCAACTCATCTACACAGCCGCCCAATCCCCAACATGCTCCTACCCTCTCCGCACATTCTCACTGTTCTCCCTCTTACTGGCGCTATACATTCCCAACCATAAAATGATCAAGAGTCGCCTCTTTCATTATACCAGAGAGAGGGATGGGACGGTCCGTCCTAGGCGAGTCAGGATCTACGATCAGTGCTTTCACATGATGTGTCTCTCTTATCTCTACATGGATATGGTGCTCATTCAGAGCTGTAAAGAAGATCTCATCACAGTTCCTTACGACGGTGTGACCGGCGGTGGCATCGCCGGAGCTGATGGTAGCAGTAGCGTTCAGGATGCCACCATGAGCATCAGCACTTGTAGCGCCACTTGTCCCGAATTATACCCCTGGTTCCAAAAATACGACCTAGTCCTTCGAATCTTTGCAGCTATCCTCGTCCTACCACTCATCTGTCTCCCCTTTGTCTACATTTGGATTATGAGAAGGATCCATACGGCTGAACAGCTTTTTCGATTGGATGGGTTCGGCGCTGCTGGTGGCGGTGGTCAGAGAAGGGACGATGACTTTTTAGCGGGGGGTGTATTGGTCAAGGAAATCATGGAGGGGTTGAGAGAGGTGGTACTGATTAATGAACCGGAAACGGAAACGATCAAGATTGTGGGTGTGGGGGAGAAGGGTGGAATGGAGAGTTGGAATCGATATCGGGAGGGGAATATTGCCAAGGAATGCTGTATTTGTATGAATGATTTTCATTTTGAGAATACTACTCCTCGGTATGACAGTGATGGTTCTCGGATACTGGATGTTGATGCAAATACAGCGATAAGTGCGAAGAGCAGCAAGGATGGCCTGACCTCTTTTGAGAATACTACTCCTCGGTATGATAGTGATGGTTCTCGGATACTGGATGCTGATGAAAATACAGCGATAAGTGCGAAGAGCAGCAAGGATGGCCTGACCTCTTCCTCGATGGAGCACGATATAAATGGAAACCTAATCACTACAAATAGATCGCAAATCATTGTGCAGACGAAATGCGAACACTTATTCCACAAGGCGTGTATAGGAGGCTGGATCGGAGGGAGGAATTGGGAAGGTACGTCGCTCATGGTGGATGGTCGGGCGAGGAGAAGGAATTGCCCATTGTGCAGAGAGGACTTGGCTGCTTCCTCAGCTTGAATTGTGATAATATGAACCAAATAATTTGAAATTGTAGAATACTGACTATAGTATTATAGCATAATGACTCTTACACGACAGCAATTACGTAAGACATTCGCGTCTACCCCAGCTTTATATGCTTACCACATGCGGCTGATACTGATACGAGCATGAAATTGGATCTGCTTACTGCTTCGGAAGGATCCAATAATATTGTATGCGGTATGTGTATGTTCACAGAAATAATGTTTATTGTCTGTGCAGACAGAATACAGACAGTATCCTTAGCGATTTAGAATGTATTTGATCAGACCATGAAGGCCTCCATGCGTCCAATCTTGGATCTCAACTCAATACCACAAGACATGGGAATCAAACCTGCAAATGTTACCAAAACCCTTGCCTGATTCCTCACCTCGTACAATCTCTGTTCAATTGCCGCCACACCCGAACTTGGTCCTGGGTGAATGACTCCAAGGGATGACTTGAGCTGGGTATGCTGTTCGTAAAGCGATTGCATCGCGGAGGAGACAATGTGATGAAATACCTGTTGGATCGAGGATGAGAGGGAACTAAATGATTCCACTTTCGCTGGTAAGTTGCGTTCGTTGGCAGGGAAAAGGCCAAGATTGTCAATGAGTTCCCAAGCACTCTGTGAGAAACGAATGACAGCAGTATTAAAAGCTTGAGTTAGCGCCTTGATTATCAACATCATTCATTGTCAAACACAAGTGTATAAACTATTGCTTACCTCCCATTGTCCATCATTGCAACGATCAAAGAATGACATGAGGTTCAACAACATTTGGAAAGTATTTCCGAGCGACAAATTACGATCTGATTCTAAAACTTGCAACACGTGAGTTTGTCCCTGCGAAAGATATGTTTGGTGAAAATTCACAGCTGCGTCTCTCCAAAACTTCCTCTCGTTCAAATTGTCAGTAACCAACAAATTTGACAATTGACGATTGAGAACCGATAGTAAATCGCTATATCTCCCAGCGAGTGAGAGAAGTTCAGCAGTATCAGCAGTTTTCCCCTCGCGCATCGATTGGTCCGCGGCCGATGCGAGAATATCCGACACACCTCGATTGGCAAAGTGTTTATCTAGGGACCCTGATGCCAAACGAGAGCCATCTGGTGCCATGCGCCCTCCTAATACTGAAAAGGCCTTTGTATCAATCAGCAAGCGGCAAATTTGATCTTGACCATTCTTTGTCAATCTCTGACCATTCTTCAATTCAATTCCAGTCTCGATTTCGCCTGGGAGACGCACAAGATAATCCAATGAGGAAGACGGCGAAACAGTCTGCAAACTTTTGGCAAATGCCATTACAAGAGTGGCGAGATCATCCTCCGATGTAGCCGTTGCGGCAGAAGTGGCGGTGACAGGGGCAGCGACAATAGCGTCGCTGCTTTTACTCAGATCAGTCAAAGCGATACCCTCCTCACGTAGAGCCAAACCTAAATGAACAGCTACACACAACCCTTCAATACTCTTTCCGGCCAAATAGCCTAATCCACTCCTGTACTGTTGACAAAGCAAAAGAAGCATGGCATAAACCCATCCATCATCCTGGCCAGACCCATCTTCAAAATGCGCCGGTCCATAATGCTTGACATTTTCCACCAAAGCACACACTGTGTCGATGCCTTCCTCGTCCGCAGCCCCAGCCCCAGGTCCAGCCCCGGAACGAGCACGGATCGCATTCCACAACCCCATGAAAATATAATCTTCACTCGTATTCTGTACTTGTGAACTAACAGTAGTATTCTCCATCGGCGTAAAGCTCAACAATGCCAAGACCGCCACCTCATATGTACTTCCCGCACCCCTGCTAGTCATACTTCGACTCTCCACTCTCCTATAAAGTTCTCCCACCGCATCTACCATGTTCGAATTGACCTCTCCCAAAGCCTCAATCCCCACTTTTCCGTCGCGCCCCTGACTCTGACTCTGACCAACCCGACAAGCTTCCGCAATATATCTCACTAAAACATCCTCCACTTCGACAACAGTCCCACTACATAGAATATCCTTGACACACGACAAATCCCCGCACCTCAGTGCATAATAAACCATTCTCCACATGACACCCGCCTGACCCTGCGATACTGCCGTAGGACCCATTTCCATTTCTACAAATTTATGAATGTATCCCAATAACCCACCTGTACCCATACCCATGCCCATTCCGACATTGTTATTGTTGGATGATGCAGATGCACCCACCCCTCCAGCTTGATTCTTGACTTGGGAAAGGATATAATTCTGGAATTGATGGGATAGGAATTGGAGGGAGGCGATAGTCCTCCCCCGCGCGGTGACTCTTGCCGCTGTATTCGTGGATGTGGACATGGTGATGGTTTGAAAGAGGGTGATGGCGTTGGAATAAGCGGCGTGGTGGTTGTCTCGTGCCACTTGTGATAATTCCTGCAAGTGGTTGCGGTTGTGAGTGTGAGTGCTGATGGCGTTGTTAGGGTCAAAGAGCTTGAGATGCGATTGGAGTAGCTGTGAATTCCAATCGACTGCCGACGCTGATGCTGATGCAGATGCTAATACTGATGCCAAGGGTGCCATTTGATTGCTCGAACCAGAATCTCTCCCACCATCGGGACCATGACCATCGAGACCATTGACCCTCCTGGAACTTCCGGGTACGACATGTCCCAAGGAGAGCACAGTGCGGCGAAAGTTGTCCTGAAGACGCGATTGTATCTTTTGTTGTACGATGCCGTGGGTCTTGTTTCGTTGTTGAAGGAGAATGTTTTGAATGGTGGCCGCTCGTGATTGTTGGAGGGATTCGTGCAGGTTTGGTAATAGCTCGACGTTGGTGCTTTGGCTTTGGTTTTGATTTTGATTTACTGCAGATGTTGATGTTGGATGTCCTCCTAATTGTGACTGCGGTTGTTGGCTGGTAGTACCGGTGCCTGCGCCTGTGCCTGTACCGGCAGTGCCAGTTGCGGCACCACTGATGGATCTGCTTTGCAAATCACGAGCTCTTCGAAAAAGAGATTGGGTATCGATGCCCGCAGAGGAAAGAAACTGTTGTCCACTGCCGATACCGCCGCCGATACCGCCTCCATCAGGTACACTAGCACTAAGCATTCTTTTATATGTTTATATATTGTATTGTGTGTACTGAATTCGATGTGGTAGCGAGTACAGTAAGTAGCGATCAATGATGGAGTTTTATGTTGTTGTTTGTTGTTATTCGATCGCC
>Ga0115005_10001040_pt1 | contig 21938 bp, 12 predicted proteins | sample ArcOceMetagenome_FD_87163 | JGI IMG/M metagenome (GOLD analysis project Ga0115005, IMG submission 87163) | Marine eukaryotic phytoplankton communities from Arctic Ocean - Arctic Ocean - Greenland ARC118M Metagenome | ecosystem: Environmental > Aquatic > Marine > Oceanic | place: Arctic Ocean...
AAAGTGCCCATGCCTCAAATGATTTTCGTTTAGAAGTATTTCTTAACATCCTCCATGGTGGAGAAGAAAACTCCTATAAATTAGAGAAAAAATTAACAATTGGCTCTGAGATAGGAGATATTGTTATTGATGATGATGCACTCGCTCCAAGGCATTGCACCTTTATTTTAAATTCAAACCAAGTTGTGACTCTATTGGATCACTCAAGTCAAAATGGAACATTTTTAAATAAAAAGAGATTAGATCCTGGGAAAACATTTTTTGTGTCTGTAAAAGATAAAGTTAAAGCAGGAAAGTGTGAAATTAAAATTGAGATTGTAGAAACACCTATCATCGAGAATTTTGATAGCGATGAAATCGAATCCACAGCTGATCTTCCCGTTGAGCTTATTGAAAGCTTAGGGGAGGACACTAAAAATATAAAAGAAAATAAAGCGTCAAAGCATATTGATGAGCCACGGGTGAATAACCAAGAGCTTTCAATGAAGACGAGTGGTAATATAAAACTTCAAGGACAAAATACTGTCACAACAATGGATTATGAAAATGTTGACTTAGATGAAGATGTTCTCGATTCTCCATTGAAACATGAAGAAGACGAGAATCATCATAGTGAAGTTGAACCTCTCAGCATAAATGGAGAAGAATTTAGTACTATTGATAAAAAATCTAGCCTTTTTTCTTTTGGGCGAAAGAAGAAGAAAAAAAATAATGAGAAAAAGAAGAAAGCTAGTTTTCCGGTTATTAAAATCCCTGCGATGAATGCTTTTTATCGATTGATTTCTATTTTTCTAGACTTCTTAATTTCACTTATTATTATAGAATTTTTTTCCAACTCACTTGAATACAAAAAAATCTTTTTAGAGGCACCAAGACGTTTCATTGAGTTTATTAATCCTTATTATGTCGAATATATAGAACATTTAATTTCTCCTTCTATTTTACAAAATGAAGACATTTTAAATATTATTCAAACGATTAAAGATGCTCCGTATATTGATTTAATCCTTTCATTTTTTATGTCATTTTTAATCGTTAGGCTTATATCATCTTTTCTTTTTGGAGTGACATTAGGTCAGTTTATAATCGGCGGAAGAAGTGATGGAAATCATTTTTTAAAAAGAATTAAGTCCGTGTTTAGAGAAGCCTTAGGAGCTATGACATTACCATTTCTAATTTTTGACATACCTGCGATTTTCTCAAAAAGAACTTTTAAAGAAATTTTTACATATTCAAGAGTGGAAATTAATAGCAGTGCTTTTGCTTTTCTCTTATCATTCTTTTGGTTAACTCTATTTATTTTTATCCTTGGAATCACTCCACTCTTTAGAGGAGGAGTTTTAAAAGAAAATGTTATCGTCATCGATTATGAAAAAGCGAGAGCTCCTTGGACTTATACAAATAAAGTTTTCTCAGCTCAAATTAAAGCATCATATGATACGTCTAACAGTATTGTTAGCTTTCCATTATTGGATCTAAAATTAAAAGATAGTAAAAAAATTATTACTCCAGGTATTCTACTCATTGATACTGAAAATTTAGAGTCTTTAGAAATTAAAGAAGAACGAAAGTTTTTATTTTTTGACATCTATAAAGAATTTGTGGAGTTAAATATATTAAGTCAGTATTTTCAACCTGCAATCTATTCAGTGGTTAAAGATATTTCGAATGAGAATAAAAATTTTAATAAAAAAAATATTGATCTCGCGAAAGTTATTTTTGAAACTCAAGGAATTATAAAAAGCATCTTTGGCTTTCAGTTCTCCCTTGATCATCTTTTAGACTTTGTAACGGAACAGGGATTTGTACTTAGAGGTCATGTTGATTTTAGAGAAAAAATGGAAAGTTTATTTGATCTTGCAATTGAAGAAATTAACTTTATCTCTTTAAAAGGAGAAGGTGGAATCGTTCAAGCAATTTCTATGACTCACTTTTTAGGAAATAAAAAAAGAACTTCTATTATTCCACTTGATAAGCTTAATACTCGTGTTCTCAATTTTTCAAAAGATTATAACGATGGAAAGATAAATAACATTTCTAGGCATTTTAGTCTCGATATTACTGATGCAAAAGAAGATGTGTCTTCTCTTTTTATAACGGATTTATTAAACCATCCACAGAGTATTAATCCTGAGTATTCACAACAAATTTATGAAAAATATTTTAATATTACAAAAATACTACTAGAGAATAATCATCTAGATTTATTAGAACTTGTTAATAAAAATGCTAATAAATTGTTATTAATTCTTGAAGAATATAAAGTTTCAAATCGAAAACTTTATCAAAATTTAACGGAATTAATTAACGCAATTAATACTAATGATATAAGATTCTTTGGGATCACTGACAAAAAGACAATTTAATGAATAATTTATGGGCAGTTTTTTATGGTTTTATTCAAGGGGTAACAGAATTTCTTCCAGTGAGCTCTTCTGGGCATCTTGCTCTTATCCCTTATTTTTTTAAATTAGAAGATCCAGGTGTTTTTTTTGATCTTATGATGCATTTAGGTACCGCCATTGCAGTTATTTTGTATTTTAGACAAGAGATAAAAATACTGATAATTCAGTTTTATTTAATTTTAAAAAATAGAACCTTAAAAGATTCTCCTTATGTTTTTAATTTTTTACTTTCTACTTTTTTTTCATTTTTATTAATTCTTGTCCTGAAAAAATATGCACTTGATTTTGGGCGCAGTTCCCTCTTAATAGGTATTAACTTTATAGTCTTTGGAGTTTTAATGTACTTCTCTGATCGAAGTCTTGAATCTAATGATAGTATGGTATCTGAGATTTCTTTTAAAAAATCGATCTTAATTGGTCTTTCTCAAAGTATCGCTATTTTTCCAGGGGTCAGCCGCTCAGGTGCAACTCTTACAACTTCTAGATTCTTAGGACTATCGAGAATTGAAGCATCAAGATTTTCATTTCTTTTATCATTACCAGTAATTCTTGGAAGTATAGTATTTAAATTACCTGATATCATTAACGGAAGTGCGGTACATACTCCACCTCTCGTTATGCTTATCGGAATTCTGTCTTCCTTTTTATTTGGAATTGTGACCATTCATTTCTTTTTAAAATTAATTTCAAAAGTAGGATTAGTCTATTTTAGTGTTTATAGACTTATAATTGGTAGCTTATTAATTTATTTATCGATTTATTCTGCCTGACCATCAGAGCCACTACCAGACCCACCAGTACTTCCAGTCTCAAGGGATGCTGGAACACAGTAAACATTATTGTTCCATCTAAGACCTTGATTAAAAAAAGCATCAGCGTTATCTTCTTCTTCAAGGTAACTCCATCTACGCGTACTTACAGTTGCATTGACCTGTCCTCCAAAGTTAGGGACACCAAGTTGTCTAATGACATTTCCGTATTCTGCTCTACCTGAACAACACATTGTTGCCCCCATTTGTTTAACAATTTCTTTTTTGATAAAACCTGAGGTTGCATCAATATCACTATCGTTAATTTGAGAGCCATTAAAATTAACTCCTTCACTTGAAACGTATCGATTTGTATAAACAGATAAATTTGTATAATCCTCAAGACAGCATCTGTTTGCAGAACCATCACCCGCATCAATAGTTGCAACTTTTCCAGTACAACATGCAGAACCTGGGGTATCTGATGAAACCTCAAGGCCTGTAGGGATACAACAATTGAATTCATTTTCAGAAAAAACTTTTTTTAATTTTCCTGAGCCCATCTCAAAATTATCGTATGATGCCGCTGAATAATAATCTTTACCCTGATATGTTGCATCTCTTAGGCCATCTACATTTACATCTTTAATCGTATTATCTATTGGTAGTTTTGCTGCTAAAATATCTTGTTGAATTTTAGTTTCAAAACTTCCATTATTATCTAAATCCATCTCTTCTGTACTAAGTGGTTTAGAAATATAATTATTCGTTTCTATTAAAACTTGTGGAATACCAATTAATTCAAATTTTGCAAGCCAATTTAAATATTTTGTTTCCTCTGCTGATCCATCGATTAGATTTTTTATCTCACAATCAAGTGTGTTGATATCATAAGCATTACATCCGTAAACGATATCTGGTGAATAAGTACCTACTGGATATATATTCACAGGAGGATCATGATTTGGAAGCCATGTGAGAGGTTTTAGAATGTTCATTGAAATATTCTGCTGTTTCGATCCAGAAAAATGATTTCCCCCTGAATTTGCATTTGTTCCACTTGAGAATTTTCTAACCCAATGACCTGTACAGCACATTCTTTCATTATGAGTGTGTAGTGTATTGTATTGTCTAAGTGATGTTAGTGTATAGTTAAGTGGAGTAGAAGGCCTGGAGCTTGCACTTACCATTGAAGGATATCGACTTGGTTCATTTATTAATTTATCATAAATCGTATTCGTTCTAGAGTATCTCTTAGGACTATTAAAGTCTTGATTCACTCCCGGGATGAGAGGAGTACCAGAACTATTTACAACTTCAAAATCGCTGTTCTCATGTTTTTGAGTATAATAGGTAAATGATTTATTTGTCTCTCTACAACATCTATGTTCTTCAGTCTGGTAAAGTGGATTATTATAAAATCCTCCAGCATCTTTTCTTGACTGTGAACTTCCACAGATAAGATCTTCTTCCCAATATGCGATTTCTGCATCACTTAATTCTTCATTGAAGTTGGAAATTGATTTAAATTTATTCGCAATAAATTGATTCGGAGCACACTCGAAATCAGAAAAACACTTCGCTCCAGGTGCTCGAAGACAAGAATTTTTACTTAGTCCAAGAGTTGTAATCAAACTTTGGTCGTCATTAAATATTTTCGAATTAGCTAATGAAGATAGATCTAGAAGATTTGAAGAAAGATTGTTTCTAATAGCAAATGTTTTATGACTAGAATCATTTAAAGATTTATTTTGAAAGTGGGTGTAGTTTCCATCATCATCAGTTGCAGGACAAAAACTCAACATATTTTCATCTTGAAAAATATTTGATGGCATTGTTTTTCCTACATTATTTGTTTTATCAGCCGCTCTTGTGATCGTATTAAAATAATTTGCTTCTTCAAGTGTATTTGCGTTTTCTACATCTTTTCCAGGAATACAAAGAGAGAGTACATTATTTTGTACAAGTTGAGTTCTGGCCGTGCTATTAGGAGTTTCTGATCCATAATATTTATAAGGTCTACCTAGTAACCTCGTCCCTAATCCAAACAAGTCAGAATCTGTTGGAATATAGCTTTGTTTATTTTGATTGAGAGCTGTGTCTGCAAAGCGAGCTATTTTATTATTAAATTGTGAAGTATTTAAATTTTGGCATGTCGAATTTTGTGAGCATGAATGAAGAGCGATATTAGTCGAATTCGTATAAGAATTATTAGCCGCTACATTCATATTTCTTTGAGCACAGATTGCACCAACACCTCTATAAACACAACGTTTTGCTTCGCCATTAGATCCACCAGAAAGGGAGAGAAGAGTCGTAATACTTTCACCACTTAACTCATTTCCATTTGAATCAAACCTAGGCCATGGAGTTGTAAGACCTGAGACATTTTGACAAACATAATCATATCCAAGATTAGTGATACAATCATTATCGCTAGAACATATATGTGCTTTTTGGCACTCAGCTCCATCACTTTCTAAATTATGGGTCACAAATGACCCTGAATTTAAAACACTCGAAGCTTCATTTATGATAAGTTTATAAGTATTATTGACTGTTAAATCACCAAAGTAAGCATTGATAGCTAAGTACAACTTTTTAGATTCAGCTTGTATTCTTCTTTGGTTTCCTATGGCAAACCACTTCATTCCATCGAATGATCCAATGACTGAACCATAATCAAATCCATACCAATCTTTATTATAACCATTGGCGAACAGAAAATGCTGTGCTGATAATCGATTTCTTCTTTGCGTTGTTAGGTCATTATTTGCAACATGAGTCCATGGAATCATTGAAGCAGGTACAAAACATGCTCTTCCGAAACGAAGATCATCTCCGTTGTATTTTGATTGATTTGTTGTTCGACGTGACTCAGTTAAGTCTGCGTAGTAGCCTGCACCCTTTAAATCAAAATTATTAGGAAAGATTTTTTGTAAGCTAGAAAAATAATCAGTTCCACAGTTTAAACAAGTTGAAAAAGCACCTTCATCTACAAATATGTCATAACTCTTACCTTTTTCTACCTCTATTACTTTGGGAGGAATAGGGGATGCGGTATTAACGTTCATAGATCCATAAATCTCATTAAAACCTATATAGCTACTAATATTATTTGGTTTAAGATTTAGATTATTAGTATATTCAAACTTAGTCCCTTCTTGTTTATTTGGTGAAGAAGTCGAACCAAGATCATAGTTGACTCCAAATTCATCATAAAACTTATGAGGAACAGTTTTCGCACTTAAATAAACCGTTTCTTGAAGAGGTCCTTCTGGAACATCAGGCTCAGGGTAAACACAGGAGAAACTTGTCAGTTTTGTTACTCCATTTACATCAGTATAATTTGGTTTTAGTGAGCATGCTTTTTCATTTGGATCACATGTACAATGAGTATCTAGTTTATCCTGCGCAAGTTCTTTAGATGCTGTCAATAAACTTACATTTTGAGTCACAAAGTAAGTAATAATGACTTCTTGATTACTAAAAATTGGAAACGATGTTGAGTTAAACACAACATTTTTCCCAGAGAGTGTCCATGTGTCAGTTCCCTCGGTAACTCTGCTACCGCCAACTTCTACGACCACATTAAAACTTGTATCTGAATAATTTGGAATTGGAAAGATTTGATTTCCAAAAGCATGATCACTTGATCTAGGTGGGGAAGAGATCTGACCTTGCTTATAGTATTTTTTACATCTAGCAAGAGAAGTTCCTAGTTTTTCACAGGTACCATCAACTTTAAAAGAGATACTTATATTGTCGTTTGCAGCATTGGCCGGAAGTGTTGTGAAAATACTCGCACCTTGAGCCGTTGTAAAACTATCGTTAGTCGTTCCCAGTGAGACATAACTTGGTAGTGGAATCGATGTATCAGTTGAAAGTAACTTCTCTTTAAAAATAGTATTACCACCATAGTTAATTTCAACAATATTATTTGTTCCAGTCATAAAACTCGAAATGGTAGAGAAATTAATATCATCTTTTCCAGCTTGAAAATTATAAGCTTGAGTTTCCATCAGATCAGATGCATTACTATAATTCGTCGTACAGATTGAAAATTCATCAATTTGAGTTGTTGTACACTTATAGAGATCATACAACTCAGTAAATAGATCAGTTGCATCTTGAATTGGATCAATATTATCATCAGGATCAGTACCTGAACCAATAGGTACCATTTCAGGACATATATAAAAAATATTTGTGTAATTAACTATAAGCTCAGGTCTTGATTGTAATAATTCAATTGCATTTTGATAATCACTACTTGTGGTATTTACACCAGGTTTAACTTCACCATGATTAACACACTGGCCACTTAGACAACAATTATAACCACTAGAAGTACAGTTAGCATTTATTTGACATGTTTTGACTTCATCATTTGTAGAACCTATCGCAGGAAGAAGTGAAATATTGAGATATGATAAATCAACACTTGTCTCTAGAAAAGCATTGGCCGTATATAGTTTTAAAGCATTTGAATTTTGATTCAATGTACATGTCGGACAAACGTTTCCTAATTTGTACGTTATGTCAGATGATGAGAACTTTGCTGTTAACTCATTTGTGAGACTAACAGTGAGGCAATCATTCTGATTAATTGTTTCATTATTAGGTTCAATTTGTAAAAAATATTCTTTAGAGTTAAGTTGAGTTGAATAATATGATCTAACTCTTGCAGATAGAACGAGAATACTTTTATTACTCCCACCGTTAACATTTGGAAATTTAAAAACAACACAGTAGTTTGACTGTGATGAAGTGCTTGAATCTTTTAGAAAGCTAATAAGATTATTTCCTCTTATCAAAAATGTATCTTTATAATCAGCAAATAATGATAGAGTGGTACTCGTTTGAGTTGATCCTTGTTGCATAAAGTTTAATGCTTGCTCCAATTGTCTTGTCTCTGATTCGTTTTCATTTGAAGATGAATTATCACTTGTTGAATTATTTTCTTGAGAGATTGTTGTCCGAGTAGCTTGCTGCTCAGGAAGACAAGAAGATAATAAATTTATTATCAAAAAAATAAATATGAATGGATAGATTTTCTTCTTTTTCATTACCTTACTTTTCGTCATCTATATGTTTGATATTTAACATATTAACATGACATCAGAGAGTTTTACTCAAGCACACACCTAAGTCTTTGATATACTAACAATCTTTGCAATTACTGATTAAAATGTGCCGGTAAAATATGCCAGAAATTATGCTGGAAATAAATTGAAGATGAACTATAATAGTCAAAAAGGAAATTATCATGAAACTTAAAATAATAATTAGCTGTTTTTTCATTTTCTTATCTCTTAATATTTTCGCTAATGATGATTTAAAAATGAGTGATATAAATAGAGCGCTTGATCAAATGAAAGCTAGTGGAATGTTTACTCCAGAACAAATTGAAGCTGCAAGAGCGCAAATGAATTCATTAAGTAAAGATGAGTTAAATGAGTTGAAAAAAAAGGCCATGAGTTCAACGAACGATCCAAAAATACGTAAAGAAGCAGAAAAGCTAGTTGAAAAAATAAAGTCTGAATCTAACTAATTTGCCAATAAATTCTTGCATTCATTTTATCATTTTCTAAGTATTGGATTTTCTATTCAAGATTAAAATGTCGGATTTCTCCCATGATTTTATAGAGTTATGGGCTAATTAAGTGTTTTTCTCCTTTGATTTGCAATACCTATCTATAATAGATAAAGCAAAAGCTTTGATAAGCCGAATAGTGATGAGAAACATAGGATTTTATTTTGAAAAAAGACTCTATTATCTATTTAATTATTTTATACTTTATTCTTGTCTCTTGTGGGCAAGTTAAAGAGCAAACGAAATTAAAAATTTCTCTAGCTGCAGTTACTGGAAGTGCTAAGTTTCCAGGAGGTTTATTATTTGCTGGGAAAAATATTGAGACAAATGAGAAGTTTTCTCGAATCATTAGTGCAAATGATAATCTAACGCTTGAACTAACGAACGGAAAGTGGAATTTCTATACAGTAGGATGGGATGGCGGTGCTATTTTTGAAGGAAATAGTTTATGTGATCAAAAATTAAATATAAATTTAAATGGAGGAGAGATACCTCTAGATATGAATTTAACTCAATTAAAATGTGCTAGTCCTGCCTTTGGAAATCACCTAACGAGTTTAAATTTTTCACCACTTGAGTTTAACTCTTGTTCAGGTATAAAAAAGTATATTCAAAATAGTCCTGAAATCATTCCTGTTGATCTAGATTGTGCATCTGATGAAAGTGTGATTATCGGCTCAGACACAGGTTATAAAATAAGTATTTTAGGTGCAGAAAATAATGGACCGAATGGAGAAATTTTAACGAGTACGTGTCAAACTCTCTCATCTGGAAAAGTACTTTCACCACTTAAAATACCCTTTGGTGTAGCAAATAATAATGGTGCCGGAGTTAACATTCGTATAGATGCTTATGAAGGTGGTGGTTGTACAACTTTTAAAAGATCACATCTTTTAAAAAATCTTTTAGCAAATTCTGCTGAAGGCTTTACTGCGATCGCAAAACCTGATGATACAAATAATAAAATAAGAATTTTTATTCATACCGATTTATGTAATCCTGCTCAAGCAGCAAATTCTCCTTTTGGGAATGGATCTCCTGGTGCTAGTGTACCAAGATTAATATGTAATGAAAGTCATTGGGCATCTGTTGACAGTGACCTTGGTTTTAGTTCGGAAAGAAATTATATACTAGGTAATGATGTGATTTTTTCAGCAGGAAATACAACAATCAATAATACATTAAAAGGCTCTATCGAAGGTAATGGTTTTAGTTTTATTAATGGAGATAATCCTTTGTTAGAACTTATTGCAACTTCTTCTTCTTCTTCTGATATTCGAATTTCAGATTTTAAAATTAAAAATTTTGATATAAATATGCCTGGCGGTAGTGGGGCAATGAATGTAGGAATACTTGCAAATAATATTCTCTCATCTAATAATGCAAATAGAATTGAAATTGAAGATATTGAAGTTGATGCTGATTCGAGTATTATTATTTCAAATTCTACGACATGGACAGGCTATATTGGTGGATTAATTGGTTATATCAACTTTAATGTGCCCGCTCCAGCATATAATGAATATGTATTTATAAGAAATAACAAATCTTTTGCAGATATAAATATTTCTACAACATCAGGTTCAACAGGGTCTCTTGGAGGCTTGATTGGGTACGCTCATGGACCGACAACGATAGACAATAATGGAATCGCCTTCGAGTTTAATCAAGTAGGGTTTAAAGACGATGATTTTACTAGTTACAAAGTGAATTTAGCTTCAACTATTCCTTCCGGTGATACACGTGTTGGAGGACTAATTGGAAAAGCAAAAGCCATTGAAGTTCGATCTGGTAATATTGCTTCAAGTTCAGTTACTGGAAATTCAAGAGTAGGTGGGCTAATTGGAGACTCATTTGAATACGTGAGTATAGAAAATTCTGTTGCTGATATTGAATTTATTCCTTCAATTTCACCTACGAATAATATTGGAGGCTTAGTAGGGTCAATTTCACAAGATGATGTCACTGTCATTGGAAGTTTAGCTCACTTAAAAGTTAATAGTTCAAATACTGTAAATTCTGCCGGCGGACTAGTTGGTGAAGTCATTGGACGTGCTAATTCTTCTTCACTGCAAATTAGAAACTCAAAAGCGAGAATCGATTTTGATGCCCCTGGACAGTATATTGGAGGGTTGATAGGACAATTTGCATCTTTGTCAATCACTGGAGATACAATTATTGGGGCAGTTGCTGAGGGAGTTATAAAGGATACCACTATTTCTACTTCATCCCTTAGGCGTGGCGGTGTTGTAGGACAAGCAACTAATTTTCAAGGTAAAAATTTAATCGCAGATATTGATATAAAGGGAGAGAAGATTATTGGTGGTCTTTTTGGTTGGGTTGATGGTGTTGATATTAATACAGTATTTACTAATTCTTCAGTTGAAGCATATACAAATGCATCTTCCCCTGAAGTTGGAGGAATCGTAGGAAATATAAATGGTACTAATGCATCAACATTTTCAAATATTAAATTAATTGGACAGGTAAGTGCTTCAGGTCTCGATTGTTTAGATGGAACTAATTATTGTGGAGCGTATGCAGGGATAAATAATCGTACTGATGCCAGCATGTTTAGTGATATTATTTCCCTTCAATCTTTAAATGATAATGCCGGAGGATTTACTGAAAATTGTATGCCAGCTGCAAATTGCACAATTTCACAATTTCCAGCAATATCCAATTTAACAAGTGATAGTAGTTGTAGTGGTCTAGGTTCAGAATTCCTTATTGATGGTGGTGCTTGTGAGTTATCTTTCGAAGTAGATTGGAGAAAGTTCGCTTATAAATATGATTCAGATCTTGGAAGAAGTGTTTATTTATCAGGTGGTGATATAGAACCATATGATCTAGCTAGTGTTTCCGATTGGAATTATATTAGTGATAAACCACATCTAATGGAAAAATCATTTAAACTTTTATCGAATCTTGACTTTAGTGGCGGAATTACGCAAATAGGGTCTATTTCATATCCGTTTAAAGGAAGAATTATTCCTAATAATAAAATGATGAGTAATATCAATATTACTGCAGATAGTACTACTAAAGGTATTTTTGGAGTTATTAATCATGCAAAAATTGGTTTTTGGCATGACCCACTTAAAATTAATTTCATCGACATTGATACAAATTCTCAAAACGGTGTTGGTATCATTGGTGAATCTCAGGGTGGACAGGTATCAGTCATCGCTAAGAATGTGAATATTTATACGTCAGGCTCATCAAATTATGTCGGATTAATTGGTAATGTTTCTGATCACACAAGAATTGAAAAATCAGGAATTGATGGAAAGATTGTTCTGGGTGGATTATCTGCTTATATCGGCGGTCTCGTTGGAGATGTTGCTGCAGGAAAAAGTTTAAATATTGAAAATTCATATGCAAAACTAGAAAAGCTCGAAGGAGATAACTTTATGGGTGGACTTGTAGGTAGTATGAATACAGGTTCAAATGTAAAAATTGAAAAATCATATGTCTGGTTCGATAAATTCAATCAAAATAGTGGCGATGATATCGTCTTAAACTCAGCTACCAGTATTTTAGCAGGTTTTGTCGGTAGTGATGGTAGTGCATCAGTTTACTTAGATAACTGCTATATTGATATTTCTAATACTCAATTTAATGCCTTTGCAAATGCAAAATTTAAGCACTTTGTTGAAGGAGCAGGTGCAACAACGTCAAATAAAATAGGTAGAATCGGTCCGTTTAAATCTGATGGACAAGAAGGTGCTACTCCTAGTTACACGAGTCATAAACTTCTCGCAGATGGAGAATCATTTAAGTACGGTGATGACCACGATGACTGGTGGATTGATGCAACTGGAAATCTAAAATTAGCTTGGGAAAATCCAAATTACATTTGGAATGATAATTAAAGTTTATCCTCTTTTTATTCGATAATTTGTTATATGAAAGATCAAAATACTGTCCTTATTGTCATCGAAGATGAAGAAAAGCAATTAATTGCAAAAGAGGTTCTCTCTGAGCAAAAGTATCGTGTCGTAATTGCAATAAATTCAAATGAAGCCAGATTGAAATACTCTAACGAAAAATTTCATATGGTTATTCTTGATATGGACTTAAAAGGTTTTAATTCCCTTGATTTTGTTGAAGGAATTAGACGAAAAGAGAATTTAAAAAATATAACAGATATTATTCCTGTTCTTATTATTTCAGCAAGCCCTGAACTTTTTACAGAAAAGTTTTCAGGAATGGATAACGTAAAATTTCTTGATTCTCCATTTAAAAAAATTGAATTTAAAAAGAAACTTCTCACTTTTACAGGTCACTCAGATGTTATTTCTAGTAATACAAAAGCAATTCCCAAAGGCGAGTTTTTAATTACTGAAGGTGGAACAAGTCATGAGATGTATTGGATTTTATCTGGAAGATTTCAAATCACAAAACTCAATATCGACAATCAAAATGTTATCTTAGGAGATGTCTTTCCTGGAGAGTTAGTAGGAGAGATGAGTTTTCTCGATAATCTTCCACGCTCAGCAAGTGTGAGAGCAATCGATGATTGTGAAGTGTTAGTTATTCCTCATAAAAAATTTATTGATGTCTTAGAGAATCAACCACGGTGGTTTCGATCCCTAATGCAAACGATGTCTCAGAGACTTCGCAGTGCAAATTCAAAAATTGCTCATAAAGTAGTGAGTATTGATCAAAAACCAGAAAAAGAAATTGAAAATATCTAAAAAGGAAATGTTATGCTTATTGGTCTTGGAGTTATAGGTGCAGTTTTACTTGTTTTTATTATCTCAATTATTTCAATCTATAATTCCATTATAAGATTAAGTAATGGTTATAAAAATTCATTTTCACAGATTGATGTTCAATTACAAAGACGTTTTGAATTGATACCAAATTTAGTGGAAACGGCAAAAAAGTATATGTCTCATGAAAAAGAAACATTAGAAGCTGTCATTAATGCAAGAAATAATGCCATGAAGTCGACATCTAGTTTGAGTCGAGATCCAAGTGATGTGAGTTCAATTAAAGAATTTAATCAAGCAGAAGGTGTTCTTAATCAATCTATGGGAAAATTTATGGCCTTATTTGAAAACTATCCTGATTTAAAAGCAAGCACGACCATGAATAGTTTGATGGAAGAGCTTACTTCAACTGAAAATAAAGTGGCATTTGCAAGACAGAGTTATAATGATCATATAATGCATTATAATAATGGTATTCAAGAGTTTCCAAATAATATTATAGCAGGAATTTTTAACTTTAATCATGTTCCTCAATTAGAAATTGAAAATGTTGAAATGAGAAAAGCAGTTAAAGTCGAATTCTAAAAAATGGACTTTTTTGAAGCGCAAAGAATTTCGAAGAAAAAAACAAACTCTCTTCTGATACAATTTTTTAGTGTAGTCACTTTTATTTCTCTAATATCGGGATTTATGCCTCTGTTATTTCTTCATTCTCAAGAGGAAAAAACCGTAGTGAGTGGGAATCTCATACTCTTTTCGCTGGCGATTAGTTTAATCGTTGCGTTTATCATAATGTCTGTCTCATTCTTTAAGATAAAATCACTTAAATCTAATCCAGAGATCATTTGTTTAGAGCTAGGAGCGAAAAAAATTCATTCTAATGAAGGCAATTTAGATATCAAACGTTTTCAAAATATTGTAGAAGAAATGAGTATTGCCTCAGGAGTTCCGATACCCTCAATATATATTTTGGAAGAATCTGGTATAAATGCATTTGCTTGTGGTCATGATATACATAGCTCTGCAATATGTATCACAAGAGGAGCACTTCAGAAGCTTAACCGAAATGAAATTCAAGCTGTCGTAGGCCATGAGTTTAGCCATATTTTAAATGGTGATATGAATATTAATCTAAAATTAGTTGGTGTTTTAGCGGGACTTCTTTTTATTTCAAATCTTGGTCAAAATTTATTACGTTCACGTTCAAGGCGAAGATCTAAGGATGGAGATATCGTAGGTACATTGGGGTTTGTGTTTATATTAACTGGGAGTGTAGGAGCATTCTTTGGATCATTTTTAAGAGCGAAGATTAGTCGAGAAAGAGAGTATTTAGCGGACGCATCTTCTGTTCAGTTTACACGAAATCCAGGTGGGATTATAGGAGTACTTTTAAAAATTATGGCAAACTTAGAAGGGGCAGTTATTTCCCATAAAGGAATAAGTGATGCATGTCATATGTGTATTTCAAATCCATTTGAGAGAAAAAATAGCTTCTTTTCTTTTTCAACACACACTCCATTGAGAGAGAGAATCTTAGCAGTTGATAAAAAATTTAATAAAGACTTATTTCAAAACGATAATTTACAAAAATTATATAAATCAATGAACTCAGTACAAAAAGTTGAAGAAAAAGAAAAAATGAATACTAATGACGATGCAAAAAGTAGGTTTGAACAGTTTGGAATATTCCAGACTTTATTAAATCAAGACAGTACTAATGAAGAAAAAATAAAATCTCTTTTGTTCGATTTTTTAAAAACAAAGTCTGGTTTGCTTTCTAGTCAAGACTCAATTAAGTTTCTGACTTATATTAGTGATTCTATAAAGAATTTTTCTACAGAAAGTAAACTTAATATTAAAAATGAATTACTTAATGAAATTAAAAAAGATAATAAATTTCAATTTATTGAATTTATTGTCTATGGATATCTTTATCCTGCATTAGAACCAATAGATCATCCTTTTAATGACCTTTCAAATGGTAAATTTAAACAATATTCTCTTCTACTGTTATCCTTTATTCATCATAAATCCAAAAATTCAATTTATAGTTTTAAACTATATGGAAAAAAATATGGTGAATTGGTTCCAGTCGAACAATTGAATTATTCGTCAGTCCTAAAAGCTTTAAAATATTTGCGATTTGCAGGTGCAGATAATAAGGAAGATTTAATTAAAGTTATTAAAGAGATGATTTATCACGATAGAAATGTCTCCGAAGAAGAAAGGCTCTCTTTTTATACAATTGCTCAAATCTTAGGAATCCCAAAATCTAAGATTTAAGCTCAATAAGCTCTTCGAGAAGTATCATCAATGCTTTTTCAGAAAATTTATGTTTTAGTGATTTTCGATTTCCATGAAATTGATATAATTGTGCTTCTGTTTTTCCTCTCACATGAACACCAATTGCAACAGTTCCAACAGGCTTTTCTATCGATCCACCAGTGGGCCCTGCTATTCCTGAAGTGGAAATGACTATATCTACACCTAATTCATGACAAGCACCTTTTGCCATATTCTTTGCTGTCTCAATTGATACGGCCCCATGGTCTTTTAAGGTTGCTTCTGAGACACGTAGAGTTTTACTTTTAACTTCATTGGCGTAACTAATAATCGATCCCCAAAATACAGATGAGCTCCCACTAATATCTGTCATTCTGCTCGCACATAATCCTCCAGTGCAACTTTCAGCAAACCCAATTTTAATTTTCTTCTTTTTTGCAATTTTTATAATCACTTCTTCGATTGATTCAGGGCCTATATGCCAGATGTTCTCTTTTATGGGAGTCGAATAAATGATTTCCAGAATTTGTTTCTCCTTTTGCTGTATTTCATTTAAATCAAAACCTGAAATTTTCACTCCGATATCAACTCCAAGAAGATGTGGTAAGGAGCTAACTTCTCCAAGCTTTTCTAAATCTTCCCATAGTTTTGGAGCAAGTTTTGTGAAAATTTTAGACTCAGGAATTTTCCATGTTTTCACAATTACGTGTTTTGTTAGAGTTTTTGATAGCTCAATCTTTGGAAGTATTTCTTGAGTAAGCATTGATTGAAATTCTGATGGCACACCTGGAAGAGAAAATATTTTTTTCTCATTTTCTACGACTTCAATACCAGGGGCAAAACCAATTGGATTGTAAATTGGCTTGAAATCTAGGGGAAGGTTATGATAGTCAATTTTTTCTTGATCATAAACTCGGTTACCTCGATCATACTGTTTTTTTGTTATCTCAAAGGCCGCCTGATTATACTCAACTTCTTTATGAAAATAATCTGATAACATTTTTTTTGTAAGATCATCTTTTGTGGGCCCAAGCCCTCCAGTGGTAAAGATGATATCAGCTTTTTCCAATGAATTTTTAAGTGCATGAGTAAATTGTTCGTAATTATCTGCAATTATTTGAACCTGCCTAAATTCATGCCCATATTTAAAAATTTCTTTTGCAAGAAACTGGGTATTTAAATCTTGAATTTTTCCGTTTAAAAGCTCATTTCCAATGATAATCAAGTCAATTTTCATACATATCCATATGTTAAAAGGTAATAGTTTCTAATATTTTATAGGCAATGATTGATATTTGCTATAATAAGTAATCATGTCTAAGTTAATTAAATTCAAAGTCGATTTTGATGTCGATCTTCAAGCCTATGTTGAAACAAAATATCCTGAGTATTTGGACTATCGAATTATTTCCAAAAGTTTAGATGCTAGGGGGGCTCCGAGGGGAAAAAAGCCTGAATTTGAATATATTTTAGAAGTCATTAAAAAAAATGAAGAGTTTAGCGAACTTAAAGAAAACTATACTGCGAAAAAAGAGTTTAAAAGCCCTCCTTTGATTATTGGAGCAGGACCTGCTGGATTATTTGCAGCCCTTAGGTTTGCAGAATATGGTGTTAAAACCATCATTATTGAGAGAGGAGATGAAGCCAATAAAAGAATGCTTCATATTTCTAAGTATTGGAAAAAAGGCGAGTTAAACACTGAGAGTAATGTTTGTTACGGGGAAGGTGGAGCAGGGCTTTTCTCAGATGGAAAGCTTATTACGAGGGTAAAGTCAGATTTTATTCACTATGTTATGAAGAAATTTGTTGATTTTGGTGCTCCAGAAGAAGTCGCCTATCTATCAAATCCCCACTTAGGCTCAAATAAAATTCGAAAAATTATTACAAAAATATCTGATTATCTCAAAGAGAACGGTCACATAATTCATTATAATATTTGTGCAACAGACTTATTAATTGAAAACGATAAAGTTATTGGTGTTAAATTATCAAATGGTAAAGACATTTATTCTGAACATATTATTCTTGCTACGGGACACTCTGCTACGAAAATGTATGAAAAGATTCAGGCCCAAAAAATAGCGATGAAACCAAAAGATTTTGCTGTTGGAGTAAGAGTTGAACATCCAAGGGCCGTAATTGATGAGCTACAACATGGTAAATACTATGAAAGTGATCTTCTTGGAGCAGCAAGATATAGACTGAGTCATCATGACAAAGAAACTGATAAAGGAACTTATAGTTTTTGCATGTGCCCTGGTGGTTATGTTTTATCTTCAGGTACAGAGTCAGATGGAATTGTTGTCAATGGAATGAGTAATTATGCAAGAAACTCCAGATGGTCAAATTCAGCTTTGGTAGTAACTGTAAAAGCGGATGAAGACTTTAGTACTGATAATGTTTTATCTGGTATGGACTTTCAAAGAGATATTGAGATTAAAGCATTTGAACTATCAAAAAAATATGCAGATGGAAGAGCTCTTCCGGCCATGACAGTTGGAGAATTTCTTTCTGGTAAATTAAATAATAATCCTTTACCGAAGACTTCTTCTCCAAGTGGGATTTTTAAAGCTGATCTCACTGAAATTTTTCCTCCATTTATAATAGAGCATCTTCGGGCTGGTCTTGAAGTATTCAATGTCAAAATGAAAGGATTTGCTTATGATGAAGCTCTATTAATTGCTCCAGAAACACGAACATCGTCTCCTATAACTATTCTTAGAGATAAGGTTCATTTTGAATCTATTAGTCATAAACAACTCTACCCTTGTGGAGAGGGAGCTGGATATGCAGGGGGAATTACCTCTGCAGCAGTTGATGGTATTAAAATCGTCGAATCAATTATGCATTATTAATGCAGTGTAGCCACCAAAAAGGTCCTGGCACCTTTAATTACCTTTAATTAAACTTAGTCATATCTGATTTTCTGTGTCATAATCCACGAAATAAATTTGCCATTTGGAGATAGAATGAAACTAAAAAATGTTGCAATCGTAGCACACGTAGATCACGGGAAAACGACACTCGTGGATGAATTATTAAAACAATCAGGTCTTTTCAAAGAACATGAAGTTGTTGCTGAAAGAGTAATGGATTCAGGGGATATTGAGAAAGAACGTGGGATTACAATTACAGCAAAAAACTGTGCCTTTACTTGGAATGAATATAAAATCAATCTTCTAGATACTCCAGGCCATGCTGACTTTGGTGGAGAAGTAGAAAGATCATTAATGATGGTTGATGGAATTGTGTTACTTGTAGATGCGGCGGAAGGACCTCTTCCTCAGACGCGTTTTGTTTTACAAAAAGCAATAGAGCAAGGAATTAAAATTGGGGTTATGGTTAATAAAGTTGATCGTCACGATCAACGTCATGAAGAAGTAAAATCTGAAATAGAAGATCTTCTTTTAGAACTTGTTGATTTATCAGGTGTTGAAGATTTTGATTTAGATATTCCATTTTTCTATGGTTCAGGACGTGATGGTTATGCATCAACTGATCCAGATAAAAGAGAAGGAAATCTTACTCCATTACTAGATTTTTTTACAGGCCCATATTTTCCTGAAGCAGAACTAGATGCCAATGGTAATTTTCAATTATTAGTTTCTAACTTAAGTTATTCAAAATATTTAGGATCACTTATGGTTGGAAGAATCTCAAGTGGTAGAATTATAGAAAATAAACCATATAACTGGATTAATAAATCTGGAAAACCTAAGCAAGTTAAGATTGGTAAAATTCAAATCTTTGATGGGTTAGGATTTAAAGATGTTGAAAGTGCTGATGCTGGTGAAATCGTAATTTTAAGTGGTGTTGATGATGCAATGATTGGAGATACTTTAACTTCAATGGATAATCCTCAAGCACTAACAAGAATTGAGGTAGATCCACCAACAGTTGCTGTTAGAGTTTCAGTTTCAACTTCTCCATTATCAGGTCAAGAAGGTGAATACTTAACTTCAAGAAGATTAGAAGAATTTTTACAAGAAGCTATTCGTAAAAACGTTTCTCTTCAATATGAGCCAACAGAAGATCCAAAAGTTTTTATCTTAAAAGCTAGAGGTGAGCTTCAAGTTGCAATCGTTTTTGAAGAAATTAGAAGAGCTGGATATGAATTAATGATCGCGAGACCAGAAGTTCTTATGAAAGAAATAGATGGTGTAAAACAAGAGCCATACGAGAGAGTTGTATTCGATGTTCCAACTGAATCAACTGGTGCAGTTACTGAAGCCATGGGAACAAGAAAAGGCTTAATGGAGGCGATGTCTCCAATCGGTGAAAATAGAACAAGAATCGAATTTAAAGTTCCAAGTAGAGGTTTAATTGGATTTAGATCTAAGTTTTTAACTGATACTAAAGGTGAAGGACTTATGAGTTCTTACTTCCTAGGATATGGAGAGTTCGTTGGTAAAATGTTAGCCCGTCAAAATGGTGCTTTAATTTCTGATAGACTTGGAAAGACAACTCCATATGCTTTATTTAACGTATTATCATCAGGTCAGCAATTTGTTAAACCAGGTGAAAAAGTTTATGAAGGAATGGTTGTTGGTGAGCATACAAGACCAAATGATCTAAATCTTAACGTTGTTCGTGAAAAGCATTTAACAAGTGTTAGAACTGCAGGTAAGGATGAAAATATTGTTCTTCCTCCAACTCCACAAAGAACTCTTGAATGGGCCCTAGACTGGATTGATGAGGATGAGTGGGTTGAAGTTACACCTGAGAATATCAGAATTAGAAAGAAAGTTTTAAAATCTTCTGAGAGAACAGTTAGAAGATAATAATACTCAAGAATAATAAAAACTAAATATCATTTCATAAAAAGCCGATGAACTCTATAAGAGGGAGGCTTTTTATGAAATTTATCATAATTTTAACATTATCTACTTTCGGCATTGTCTTTGCCAAAGAGTCTGTCGACTTTAATAAATTTAATAAAGAAATGATGAAAGACATTACAAATGTTCTTCATGACAATCCTGAATTATACGAAACAAAACCTATAAATAGAAAACCCGCATCAGTTGAAGAAATTCATAAAAAAAAGAATGAAACAACAGAAAAATTAGATAGGTTCTCTGAGCAAGCTGATGGTGTGAAATCATGGTAAGGTTTTTTTCCATTATTTTACTATCCATAGCATTCATAAGTTGTGATCAAGAAGAAGTGTCCCAAACAAAGAGTATACCTGTTGTGAAAAATGGTAATCTGGTCGCAGATTTCTATAGTTACACAGGTGTTGATAAAGATGGAAAGACAAGAAGTTGTATTGACCAGTTTGGTGCCATTTGTACTGAGGTATTTACTGACTCAGACCAGTTTGGCCTTGATTGCGAAAATAAGGGAGACTTTCCCGTTCAATGTAATTGTCATGACTGGATCTGTGTTGATCGAGAAGATTTTGAGAAAAAAGAAATTGTGAGTAAGGGGTATAATTATAAAGGGGAGCTTGAGTCATGTATAAAATTCGATGAAAGTTCAACTGAAAATGTGTGTACAATGGAATTTACAGATTCTGATCAGTTTGGACTTGATTGTAAAAATGAAGGCTTTGAAGCGATTCAGTGTGGATGTCATTCATGGTTATGTTCAAATCCCATAGTTGAAAAGCCGTAACTGTCTAATAATTCGAAAAATAATTCAAAAATGAAAAATGATTGCTTTAAAAACGACTAATTCACAATAAAGAATAGAAATGAGTTAGTTATGACCTCCATTTAATAATTGGAGGAAAAATGAAATCAATACTTACCCTAATCATAACTATCATTTGCATAAGTTGTGGAAAGCCAACAGAAAAAAATATCTATATGAATAGTGATAAAACACAAGGACCAAGTGAGGGGCAAGATGAAAAACTTCCTTCATCTGGTGAGAAGGTTCTTTACTCAGAAGGAGCGATAGATTTAGATTTAAAAAGTCTTTATAAAAAAGGTAGCCAATCAAATGATGTTGATCAAAAGTTTATCACAATAACGGAAACAAGAAACTTAGATCAAAAATATCTAAATCATATCGAATATGCAAAAGGAACAAGGGAACTGATTGTAACAGGAAAAAAAATTATTTTAGATGAAAGCGATTTTCAAGGAATTGTCTCTTTAATTCAAAATTCAAAAGATCTTTATTCACTAAGTATTCATGCAGAAAAAATTATTATTGATACTCCACTCATTCTGCATCAAAC
>Ga0115005_10001041_pt1 | contig 21919 bp, 10 predicted proteins | sample ArcOceMetagenome_FD_87163 | JGI IMG/M metagenome (GOLD analysis project Ga0115005, IMG submission 87163) | Marine eukaryotic phytoplankton communities from Arctic Ocean - Arctic Ocean - Greenland ARC118M Metagenome | ecosystem: Environmental > Aquatic > Marine > Oceanic | place: Arctic Ocean...
GGTTTCACATTAATTGAATTAGTTATTGTTATCGTTATTTTTGGTATTTTATCAGTGATAGCGTTACCCAAATTTATAAATTTACAAGATGATGCGCGAGAAGCAGCAATGAATGGATTAAAGTCATCTTTAGAATCCGCGTCAACGTTTACTAACTATAAATCCATCATTGAAGGGCTAGGGGATTCTTTTGATGAAACGTTAGAGTCGGGTGTAAGAATTAGATATGGCTACCCTTTTGCCACTCAAACAAATCTAAAGTTGGTTCTGGATTTAAATCAAGATGACTGGCGTTTTACCGGGTCAAATCCTGCTGTCACTTTTACATTTGCGAGGGATACCGACAATATGACAGTAAGTGAAATTTTAAGTAATAGTGTCTGTAAGCTTATATATACCGGAGCGAATAAAGGCGAACGACCTGCAATCACTATTTCTGGGTGCACAATTTAATTACGAGGAATTGATAACATCATGATTGATGCTTAAGACTGCTTTTTTGGATTGGCCAGCACTAGGTAAGCAATTGATAATGTTTGCCTTCCTATCGTCAGTGACCAAAAAGCGCATACAAAATTTACCGTTGCTAAAGACTCCTCTGTTGCATGAGTGAATATTGTACTGAATACCTAAATTTCATACCCCAGTCATTTAACATTCTCAATGAATGCCGCAAAGCATCGATTGGTTAAGTGAAAAGTCCCTATCTATATTAGGATTAAACTGAAAAATTCATTTTATAAATATTTTTAAAGTGTCAAAAGTGATTATTAGGAACCAATATCATTGAGTGATTGGTCGTATCATCTCGAAAGCGTCTATTTTAAAGGACTCCATTAAATTGGAGTTCTGTGAAATTTTGATGTTTTAATCATAATGACTGAGAGTGATGTTCTTCAAACCGACAAACTATTAATAAGACTCTTATAGGGCTAATTGAAAAGTTAATCAACATCACCCTACATGATATTCAAAAAATACCTTACTACTGTTTTAACATCGTTCCGGAGGCTTCAGAAGTTATAAAGCTAACCTTAATACTTAACTCTTTAAGGTTAGCTTTGTTTAATTTGAACATTGTGTTTAAGTCCGGCTAAATTGGTGGTTTGAATCACGTCTAAGTAACTAAACGGCTGTATCTTAGGCTCGCATAAGCCAAGCCATGCCATAGCATTATCTTCACTGACTAACTTCAAGCCTAGCTCAATCATCACACTGACCTGATCCCAAGAGATATCCATAGGTTGCTCTCTGTTAAAGGGATAAAAAGAATAAGCTATATTCATTGTGATTATTTTATCGAATTGTTTTTCAAACTTAGTCGCTAACCTTGACGCTAACTCACTTGCATTATTATCTTTTTCATAGCCAATTACAGCAAAGGTATCATCTGACCAGCGCACAACTAAGTCATCTGTGTTTCTACTAAAGAGCAATAAATCAGTGATATTAATAAGCTGGCTATTGTTTACACTAGTCAAATCGCTTACCTGTACCATCAAGACATAAAGCCGAGGTAAAGTGCTACGTTGAACTGGTAGAATATTCTGATGAATTTGATTCATAAGCTGGCTAGTTTGTTCAATATATATATCTAAATATCGACGGCTTCTAACCCCAGTAATTTTATCTACCGTTGCGGATTTTTCCAGTAATGTATTGGCATGTTCAAGTTCACTGTTTTGCGATTGTAACTTTTGAGTTTTCTCTTTTACCTGTTCTTTAAGGTAAGATTTTTGTTGTTGTTCAAACAACAATTTTCGATTTAAAAAGCGAGAATAAACTAATAGAACTGAAGCAACTGCTAGGGCATATAACAAATAAGCCCACCAAGTATTCCAAGGTGCGGGGTTAACCATTATGTCAAGAGATATTCCTGGTTCACTCCATACGTTATCACTATTGCCAGCAATAATCTGGAGTGTATAACTACCTGCCGGTAAATTGGTATAAGTGGCTCTTCGTGATTTACCCGCGTCAATCCATTCTTCATCAAAGCCCAATAAACGATATTTATAAAGCGTTGATTCTGGATCAGCATAATTTAGTCCGACATATTCGAATGAAATCAGTTGATCACTGTAGTCAAATTCCAATTGGGTTAATTCAGATAATTTATTTTCAAAAGACATGGGTTCATTTAGCCTTAGAATACTGGTTAATCGAACTTCTAGTGCAGAAAGGCTAGTATCAAATTTTTCAGGGTTGATACTGCTCATTCCTTTGCCTGCACCAAAATATATTGTGTTGTCTATAGAACGAAATACCGCAGAATGTGTATATTCCAAGTCAACTAAACCATGGGTTAAATTGAAATGCTTAAAACTTTCATCACTTATTGAGTAACGAGAAACCCCTTTATTGGTACTAAACCAAATATCTTCATAAGCATCTTCGATGATGCCATGTATAGTCAAGCTTTTCATACCATCTTTAGTATTAAGATGAGTAAATGTAAAGTTGTTACTATAACGATTTTCACGACTTAATATACTTAAGCCAGATGATTGAGTACCAAACCAAATATTTTCCTTACTGTCCAATAACATAATCCAGGTAAAGTCATCAGAGATGCCATTAGGATTATTCTCCTCATGTCTGAAATGTTGAAACGTTTCGTTTATAGGATCAAAACGACTAAGTCCCCCACCAAAAGTTCCCAACCAAATGAAGCCTTGTTCATCTTCTAATAACTGTAAAATATGATTACCGCTAGGTCCTTTCTCTATATTTGTCTCATTTTTTATAAAACGTTTAAAGGTACCATCTTTATTCAGTAAATTTATCCCTTGATGAAAAGTAGACACCCAAATATTCCCATTTATATCTTTAATAATATCCGTAATGCTATTGGCTGAAATAGAATTATTGTTTTCAACATTATGCCTATACTCAGTAACGATATTCGTTTCCAAATTGATTGCATATAACCCTGACGTTCGTGTTCCAACCCATAACGTGTTTCCATCGGCAAACAGAGACATAATTCTATATTCTAAAAAATCAGCGTTAAAATCAGCCGGTAAAATTGAACTGTTGTCGTTTGATAACAGATATATTCCACCGCTATACGTACTAAAGTACAAATTATCTTTATCAAATTGCACAAAACTAGTGACATTATGATTTTTTAGAATCGGGTTTGTTTGTGTACTGTATTGTCGAAAGGTTGCCATATTAGGATCCCAACGATTAACTCCAGAGAAGGTTCCTACCCACATCATTTTATTAGCATCTTCAAAAAATGTTAGAACATAATCATTGCTAATACTATAGGTGTTATTTGGGGAGTTATTATATCGACTAAAACTATTGTTTTTATTATCATAAATAGATAAACCATTGTCTGTTGCAATCCATATATTTTGTTCTGAATCTTGATAAATGTTACTTATTGCGTTACTGCTAATTGTTGACTGATCATTAGCATTTACTTGATAGTGTATAAACTTTTCTGTGCTAGGATTATATTTTAATAAACCACTATCAGCTGTGCCTATCCAAATTTCACTGTTAATATCTAGATACATACCACTCACAAATTTATTAACGTAAGTAGCACTATTTGGATCGCCGTACTTAACAGATTTAATGAATTTCCCTTGGAGATTAAATACCGAAATTCCACCACCATTTGTGCCAACCCATACTTCTTCATTACTAGTTTCAATAATCGAAAGTACACCGTTATGGGTAAGGCTATTAGGGTTGCCTAGTTCTTGAAAAATTTGTTGAGTTGACCACTCTTCTTCATTGTAGCTGAGAACATTCAAACCATTTTCTGTAGCAATCCAAATTTTACCTTCACTATCCTCGAATAATGCATTAACAGTATCATTAGTGAGTGTTGCACTTTTTGATTTAGTAGTAAAATGGGTAAAGTCTTGACTCTCTGGTCTATATAAATTCAAACCGCCACCAAAAGTTCCCACCCAAAGTCTCTGTTGTTTATCTATAAGAATACGACTGATCATACTAGAGCTTAGTGAGTTAGCCTCAGAGCCATTATGTTGAAAACTTAACGTTTGATGACCGTCAAAACGATCTAATCCTTCAGACGAGCCAAACCACATAAAACCATCTTCATCTTGAGCAATAGTTCTGACAAAACTATAGGACATTGGATTATCAATACCAAAATTTTTAAACCGCTTGGTTTCTTGTGATAAAACAATGAAATTTAAGCTACTTAACAATATAAACACAAGTATTTTTTTCACAAGATAGCTCTTATAAATTGATGATATATAGGATTTTATAGGATGAAATAAAGGTAATAAAAAAGCCACTGTAGTTACAGCGGCTTAAGGGTAATCAAGTTATTGTTGTTCAACCCAATTATTAACATTAATATCAGTAGAACTCTTAGCGACACTCATTCTCCAAATAACCGTATCCATTTCGACATTCATTCGCCAAATGACCGTGTCAGTTTCGAGATTCATTCGCCAAATCACAGTATCCGTAGAAGCGGTGTTTCTCCAATCTAAAGCATTTTCAGCAAAATTCATTCGCCAGATAACCGTGTCACCACCAAAGTTACTTTCATCTAATTTCCACACATATTCATCGCCTAAACCCTCAACATAGAAGTTACCTTCGTCATTAATATTTGCTGGACCAAAAAAGTGTTCATTACCTTCTAAGTCTTGAGCAATATCTAATGCTTGATTAGCACATGCTGAAGCGTTACTCGCTAATGCGTCTGCAGCATTAACCATGCCTGAACCTTGTTGAAAAACGCTATAAGCGAGCTCACCGTTATTATCGAATGCGGCATGCGCACTGTCCATTAAGCGACACTTCACTTCGTCAGGCGTTAACGTTGGGTCTTGTGTCAACATCAATGCCACTACACCAGAAACAACGCCAGCAGCTTGCGATGTACCTGACATTTCAAAATAACGTCCGCCGTCATGAAATTCTGGATGCTCCTGAACGATTTGAGTATCAAAAGCCATTAAACCTGTTAAGTGTCCGCCTGGCGCGACAATTTCTGGCTTAACAAACCCTTCCACAGTAGGGCCTGCCGCGCTAAAAGTAGCTACCTTGTCGTCAGCTGCATAATCAGCAGTATAATTATCAGTCATCGCACCAACGGTAATAATATAAGGTACATTACCGGGAACACCGATTGTCATAGGGTCTGGACCACTGTTACCGGCAGAAGCAACAACAACAATACCTGCTTGCCATGCTTTCATTACTGCTTGGTTTAATGGGTCTTCCCAATAGTATGAACGAGCAGGTCCACTGAACGACATGTTCAATACTTTTAAATTAATTTGCTCTTTAACTTGTAGCGCCCAGTCTATGCCACGAATAACGTCTGCATAGGTTGCCTTTCCTTCCGCATCAAACGCTTTAATACCAACTAATGCAGCATTAGGTGCAACACCATATACTTTTCCGTAGACATCATAGTCTGCGTTACCAGCAATACTTGCGACATGCGTACCGTGTCCACTTTCTTCATTACTATAATTACTGATGCTGTTATTTATCGCATCATAAGTGCCCCAGAACTTATCCCGACCGTATAAATCAGTAGATAAACCTGAAGATGTTCCTTCTAACTGATCAAGGCCTGTATCTAAAAAGCCAATAGTGACTCCATCGCCAAAGTTATATGCGGCATGCGCAGAAGAAGCATCAATCAAGTCATTAACAACAGACTTCGGCTGCCATTTACGCTTACCCCAGGCATTACCACCTGACATTTCAACACTGTGATTCGGTGTTACCTGAACAGTTAACTTCTTTTGTAATTGTGCTAGTTGCCCTTCATAGAGGGAAACAGCAACGGCATTAATGATTGCTAATTGGTGAGTTGGTTTAACCTGAAGTGCTGCTAATTCATCTTGTAACAGAGAATAGCTTTTAGCACTTATAATATAAGACTGTTTTTTGGTTTCTATCGTAGTATTGAATGTAACGTTGCAAAGCCAAACTGAAAGACCTACAAAACTTAACACTGAGAGTGGTTTTATAATTTTTTTTACAGAAATATTCAAAATATTTTTCCCCTTTGCCCGTTACATCTTTTAAAAACGCCTGGGTAGTTTAACTTAATGATTGTAATTTACATTTTAAAAAATAGCACATATGCACAATTTAAAATAATTAGTTACAAAATACACATTGATTGTGAACATAAACCAAACAAGACCCAACCTATAATAACTTATTGATATATGTATATAACCATAAAGAATACATAATTACCAAAATAAAAATATCCAGCTCAAGTTATAAGCTGGATATCATGTACTTAATTGAGGTTACTTCCCTGTACTAAAACGTCTAACGTTAGAAATTTACAGTGATTTCTGCAGAACAATTATTTGTGTCTTGGTCACATACTTTGTAACTAAACGAACCATAAGTTCTAAAACTGTCTGTGTACAAACCATCATCAGCCGTAGTTGTTCTTAAAGAACCGTTACGGTATATATCTACGCTTGAAGTAACTGCACCTGACCAAGTTACGTCAACTTTATTTTTACCTTTAGCGCGGTAGCCTGATGCGTCAGCTGTAATTTCACCAGGTTCTACTGGAGGAGTAACGCCACCACCACAACCGTTAGCTGTTAGGTAATCACTTGCCGCTTTTGCTTTAACAATACCGTTACCAAAGTAGTCATCGTGACCTGTAGCGCCCTTATCTTCTGCTGTTGCTTTTAGTGCATCACGAATATCGGTACCCGTACAACCGTTATGGTTAGACCAAACTAGCGCAGCGATACCTGATACTGCTGGCGTAGCCATTGAAGTACCGCTCATGAAACCATAATCGCTAGTACCAATAGTAATATCAACTGTATTTGCTGCTAATAACGCTGCTCCGTCTTCTTGAGAAGCTCCTACTGCTGGGATGGTAGTTGCGTTAGTGTCTCCCAAAGTACCGTATAGCATACCAGGTTCGTTATTATATAGAACCGCACCAATACCACCGGAAAGTTCACAGTTATTTACTTTATCATGGAAAGAAATCACGCCACGCTCTATAACACAAACCATACCGTTTGCGCCTGAGTCAGTAGACTCGGCAGTACCCATGTTGTAAGTACTACCTGAAACTGTCCCTGAGTTCTCCATTGCAGATGAAGCAAAAGCAACGCCGTCAGCACTCATTGAAGCGCTAGTTGCCATACCCGCTGGGTAAGTCGATAACGTATCAACACCGCCAGCTGTTACTTCAACACATGTAGTCTCATCTCTAACAGTAACTTGATTTTTACGTCTACCCGTAGTTGTTTCACAGCTTGGGAATTGTGAGAAGTCTGCAATAGCGTTGTTATTGTCATTTGCACCAATCATCATTACTGAAGAGTAACCCGCTGGGAATGAACGAACATTGTTACCATCGTTACCTGCAGCTGCTACAACTAAACCGCCAGCATCTGTAAATGCTTTAAATGCGTTCTCTTCAGTGCTGTTTGCACCACCACCACCCAAACTCATACTGATGATATTAGCGCCAGCGCCAGAACAAATGTTTGCTGCATAAGCTAAGTCAGAAGAATATCCCCAACCTGCTTCGTTAAATACTTTAACAATATGCATATCAACGCCAGGTGCCATACCAATAACACCAATACCATTGTCTGCAGCACCGATAGTACCTGCTACGTGAGTACCATGTGGACCACCGTTTTCGTCCCAGTTGCCAGTCCCTGAATCATTAGTACCTGTGATGTTGTTCCAGATAAAATCTTGGTTAGAGCGATCTAAACCTGAATCGATAACACATACTTTCATACCCGCAGTTGCGTCAAAGTTAACTTGGTCAGCTTGAGACTGCATAACAGCATAAGGAGTAAGCTGCGTTGTCATAGGGTTTCCTGCAGTATCACTATATACAGAAAGAGCTACACGACGTTGATCTTCTTCAATCATTTGAATATGAGGATTGTTCATTAAACCTTTAACTTGGCTTAAATCTTTACCAACAAAAGAAGCCGCGATAAAACCATTACCGTCTACTTTCAATTCAGCGCCTAATTTTTTAGCGAGTGCCTTTACAATGCCTTTTTTACTTTCATCGACTTTAATGATGTATCTATCATCAGCTGCTTGAGCTGAAAATGCTGTTGTAACAGCTAATGCGATCATTGATGTTGCAAATTTAGAAACTTTCATATGTATTTAACTCTCTATTTATTATGTGGGTACGCTGCTTTTATTGTTGTTATAAGCAATGTTAATTTTTTATTGAGTAATCCTTACTATTTATTGTGTATTGTTACTCTTTGCTTTTATTAGCGTCCTGCTGTTTGCATTATTCGATATTATCAAACCACAAAATATTCCCTAGCAAAATAGCGACAGCTTTTCGCACAGACACGACAAAATAACAATAAACGCAACATTTTCAAGTAGATAATAAGATAATAAAAATTCAACCTGTCGTTTTATTATCAAAAACAGTCCGCCAATTGCTAGTTAAAATATCGTTAACAAGCCATTATTTTTGTCATGGGTTTTACACTCATTAAATCAATACATAAAAAGAATACGTCGAGTCACTCCGGTGAACTTTAAAATAAACGTAATAAAAAACGTGGAGTTTATATCAGATGAGAAATAACAAGCGCCTTGCACTCAGTGCAGTAGCCTTATCTATTCTAACCGTAATTAGCACGGCAAGTGTTGCAAGCCAAGCTAAGATCAATAAAGTAAATAAAAGCGGAACGGAATCTGCCCAATCAACAACATTAAGTTTTGCTGATTGGCGTGCACAACAAATGCTCGAAAAGCAGGATTTTACTGATCGTTTAATTGTTAAATATAAGAATAAGAAAAACGGTAAAGCGATCCCTCCAGGATTGGCGAAGAAAGCAGGCTTATCGTTGAAGCACGAAAAGACCCTGAAAAATGGTCATCACATTATTTCTTTTGGCAAACAAAAGAATATTAAAGATGTGAAAAACATGATCAAACGTATGAAAAAAGATTCGTCAATAGAGTTCATTGAGCCTGATTACAAACGTTTCTTAATGGCGCAAAATCAACCTTGGGGTATATCACAAACACAATCAGACCAGTTAACTGATAACGACGGCGCTAACATGACCGTTTGTATTATCGATTCTGGTTATGAGCAAGCAAACCCAGATTTAAATGCTAACAATGCAAGTGGAACCAATAATTCAGGTACAGGCAACTGGTACCAAAATGGCGGCTCTCACGGTACTCATGTAGCAGGTACAATTGCTGGCGTAAATAACAGTGAAGGTGTTGTGGGTATCATGCCAAACACCAATGTAAACCTTCATATCGTTAAAGTATTTAACGAAGCAGGCTGGGGTTATACCGGTGAATTAACTGACGCTGTTGATACGTGTGTAAATAATGGCGCAAAAGTAATTAACATGAGTTTAGGTGGTGCGGGTTCAAGTACTACTGAGAAAAACGCATTACAAGCTGCAGCCGATGCAGGCGTATTATTAGTTGCTGCTTCAGGTAACGATGGCAATACTACTTTGTCTTATCCTGCTTCATATGATGCGGTTATGGCCGTTGGTGCACTTGATAGTAATAATCAACATGCAGAGTTTTCTCAATATACTAGCCAAGTTGAAATATCAGCACCCGGTGAAGCGATTTTATCAACCGTTGCTGGTGATGGACGTCTAGGCTTTATAAGCTTAGGTGCTACAACTTACGGTAATGATGATGTGGTTCCACAAACGCATTACATTGAGAGTGGCGGAAATTATGTCGTCAACAACGTTAATAGCAGCGCAAATGGTGTATTAGCCAGTTGTACAATTTCGGGTAGTAGTTACAGTTGTAGTAACGTTGCTGGAAATATTTGTTTAGCTGAACGTAATGACAACCAGAAAGGCAGTAACTACCCTGAAATAAACCCCGCTAAAGCTTGTGCTGACGCTGGTGCATCAGGTGTTATTGTATATAGTGACAGCACACGTCCTGGTTTACAAAATCCATTCTTAGTTGATGCAACAAATGCAGTTTCAGTACCAAGCGTGTCAGTTAGTCGCGCTCTAGGTCAACAGTTATTAACGCAGTTAGGTAGCGCAGCAACACTAACGGTTAGTGGTTCACAGGATTATGCTTATTATAATGGTACTTCAATGGCAACACCGCATGTTGCTGGTGTTGCAGCCATAGTTTGGAGTAACAACATTGATTGTAACGCTGATGAAGTACGCAGCGCTTTAAAATCAACTGCTATTGATCTTGATGTTGCAGGTCGCGATGACAAGACAGGTTTTGGCTTAGTACAAGCTAAAGCAGCGTCTGATGCATTAGCCGCAACTTGTGGTGGAAGTGTAACACCACCGCCAACCACTGGTGATGATGTTTTAGGAAATGGCGTTGCTAAAACAGGCCTAGCTTCTAGCTCTGAACTTAGCTTCACTATGGAAATTCCAGCTGGAGCAACAGACCTAAACTTTACAATGGCTGGTGGAACTGGTGATGCTGATTTATACGTTAAATTTGGCTCGGCACCCACAAGTTCTAGCTATGATTGTCGTCCTTATGCAGGTGGTAACTCAGAAAGTTGTCCTATTAGTACAGCACAAGCTGGCACTTATTATGTGAAAATTGTTGCATACTCAGCTTTCACTGGTGTTAACTTAACCGGTAGCTTCACTGAACCTTCAACAGGTGGTGGTGCAACAGGTGGTAGTGCTTCTGTAACAGATATTAGTGTAGGTCGCCGCGCATGGACTTATTACACCATTGACGTACCAGCAGGCATGGCTACATTAGACTTCACCATGAGTGGTGGTACAGGCGATGCTGATATGTACATTAGAAGCGGAGCACAACCTACTTCATCAACTTATGATTGTCGTCCGTACAAGAGTGGTAATAATGAAGCATGTGCATTTACTAACCCAACAGCAGACACTTGGCATATCGGTATTTATGGATACTCAGCAGCAAGTGGCGTAAATTTAGATGTTGTTTATAATCCTTAAATTATAATAATTTAGCTAATAAATTTATAATAAAAAGATAAAAGGGGAGCATTAATAATGCTCCCCTTTTTTATTGCAATAAGGCATTAACCTAGTGAGTATATTTAAATAAAACGACAATCAGAACATTACCTGTAATTGAGCTGTATAAATTCTAAATAATCTTGTTCATCTACAATACTGCGCCCACTATTTTCAAAATCATCACATTCATTTTCAGTAGGAAACGTGAAGTAGGTATTAGTTTCATTTTGAGGTGTAGCGTTTAGCACACCGTGATTTTCAAGCGTTTCGATAGCCTCCACTATATCTAAAACGCCCTGTTTATAAAGCCCAAGCACATGCCACAAATAAGATCTTTTTGTTTCAACGTTTATTGTGGAAATTTTAATGACTTGTCCTGTATCTATCGAGCCATCATCAATCGTATGCAATGTAGTCCCTATTACAGGATCATTATTTTTTATTGCCCAGAACGTAGCCATAACACCTTTATATTTGGGTAATATTCCTGAATGTAGGTTAATCACGCCTTTATTCGGTATATGAATGACGGCTTCTTTTAAAATCCCCCCGTAGCGTATAGATACAATAAGATCGGGTGCCAATTTCGTTAAATCATCAATGGCCTCTGGCGAATTTATTTGATTAACCTCTCGTATTTCTGAATGTAAAAGTGGACGGAATTGATCAAAAGATTTATAGGTATTTCTATTTTTTGATGATGGTATTAAGGGGCTAAGTAATTTATTAAACAAATCTTGCTCAAAAAATCTGAGGGTTTTTAATTGCTTGGGAATAACGCTATTTTTACCTACTTTAGCTGACAGCCACAGATGAACCTCATGACTTTCTGACACTTTAGGTAAAAGCATATTAAGTGCAACATTACTTGCCAAATCTTTATTAGAAAGAAACAAAATTTTCATTTTTAAAGTTACTCAATCAACAGTCTAGATATGGCATATATCTAGACTGTAACTTTTTCGGTAACTTATGGTCAAGTAGGCATTGGTATGAAACAGTTAAGCTTTCGGAGAAGATATTTGAAAAGAACGTTTAGTTAGCTTGCTAGTTTATTTAAACCTCAAATTACGGTCAACATAAAATTAGCTAAAAAAAAGTGCAGAATAAACTGCACTTTTACCAATGAAAATGACGACTAAGCCTTAAGCAACTGAAAACGAGACAACATATGTTGTAATTGTTCGGCTTGTTGAGACAACTGTTCAGAGGCCGCCGCACTTTCTTGGGCGGTATCACTGTTTTGTTTTGTAACTCCGTCGATCTCAACCACCCCTTGATTAATCGTTTCAGCACCGATAGCTTGTTCGCTACACGCAGTTGCTATTTCTTCAACCAATGCTGATGTTTGGCTGATACTATCAAAAATACTCTTTAAACTTTCAGCGGTTTCAGTGGCAATCAGAGTACCGTTACTTGTCTTTTCCACTGAACCATCAATTAACTTAGACGTTTCTATGGCGGCAGTCGTGCTTCTTGCTGCTAGACTTCGGACTTCATCTGCAACTACCGCAAAACCTCTTCCTTGCTCGCCGGCACGTGCCGCTTCTATAGCTGCATTTAACGCTAATAAGTTAGTTTGCGCTGCAATTTCGTCGATAGTATTAATGAAGGTTGAAATTGATTGGCTAGATTTAGCAATTTCAGTCATCGCTATGATCATAGATTCCATTTTAATACTGCCTTCTTGTGCAGCCGATTGTGCTTGAGCAGCAAGGTTTCGTGCTTGATTCGCATTTTCAGCATTAACATTAATTTGCATGGCTAATTCAGTGAGTGACGCCGACATACTTGCTAAACTTTCCGCTTGTTGAACGGCCCCTTCTGACAGTTCAATACTCGTTGAAGAAACACTGCCACTACCCTGAGATATTTCAAGACTAGCCAGTTGTGTTTGACCTAATACATCATTAAGGTTGTTCGTCATTTTCGTAAACGCCAACCCTAAAATATCTTTATCTGAAACAATGGTGACTTCTTGATCAAGCCTACCTTCAGCAATGTGTGTGGCTAAATCAGCTTTACCTTGCAAGGTTTTCATAATACTGATCATATCTGCATAAAGTCCTTCAGCATTATGGCTATTTTTTAATTCGAAAGATAAATCCCCCAATGAAATCGATTTCGCCATACTTGAAATATTAGCAGGCTCATCACCAAGTAATCCCATAATATAACGCGTTAAAGATAGTGCCACGCTTAGACCTAAAATGATGGCGAGTAATGTACCAAAAATGGTCGTATTAATGACAGTCGACTCTGTACTCTCTAATGCGTCAGATCTTTGCCCCATTAAACTCGATTCCCGGTCTTTGAAGGTTTTCATTTGAGTTCTAAATTTATCGAAATAAACTTTACCTTTTGCTTGACCTATTTCATCAGCAATCTCGTCCATTGTCTTGGTATTACCAACTTCACGACGTAATTCGATGTTCTTACTCACAACAAGGTTTAGCCAATCGTCGATATTGGATTTAGTTTCTCTTAGCAGCTTCACTTGAGCTGGATTGTCTGACACAGTTTTTGATAATTTATCAATCTGCAGGTAAAAACTTTTTTTACCTTTTTTATAGGGATCTAAGAATTCTTCTTTACCCGCCAATAAAAATCCTCGCATACCTGTTTCCATATCAACAGCAGAAGCCTCAATGTTCGACGCTTCTTGTAAAACGACATAAGTATGTTTTACCCACGAAAAGTTTGAAACGAGTGACTTAACACTCATAAATACGACAACTGAAATAAACAGCATTAATATCAATATCAGACCATAGCTCGACAAGAGCTTTGTTTTGAAATTTAAATGATTAAACATCGACTAACCTCATTATTTTTAATACATGACCAATAGTATGAATAAAAAATTAAAACGTATACCCTAATAAAAAGTGTATGTCCGCTAAATTCACTTATACGTAAAGAAGACCTGAATCTACAATCTTTTACAGTTACATTTCATTGGGTTATATGATAGTAATAATAATAAAACTGAAAATCAATAATAATTACAGGATGTAATCATGAATGAAGAAGTAAAAATACTAAGGTCTGAATTAGCCTTACTTAAACTTCAATTTAGTGAACGTGTTGGTTCTGTCGAAAATCGTTTGAATATTCTGCTTGCTCAAGAACAAACATCAACTAAATATACAGATACCACTCCAGTTGAAGAATTTGACACTTTTGTACAACAGAAAAATACTGATGAAGGTTTTTTATCTACGACGAACAACATTACTGTAAATCAATATCAAGCTTCTGAAAAAGAGTGGGTAGCACCAAAACCGACTAACCCTTCTTTTATAGCAATACTGATTCAAACCATTTTATCTTCCTTTTTTGATTGGTTATCTCCTGTCACTAAAATTTATGAATCATATAAAGAAAGAGGTATGTTAGGAATTTTCATATTAACTATGGTTGGGATCGGTTTAACGCTTGCAGGCTTTGGTTATTTAATGCAATTGCTTATTGATGAACTCGGCGCAGGATCTAAGTCTTTATTAATGTGTTTTGCGGCAATGCTCGTCATTGGCTTAGGCGTTTTATTAAAAATAAAAACACGCTTTGATGAGTTTGCTACCGCTATTGTCGCCTTAGGTATTTTACTTTCTTATAGTACTGTTTACTTTTCGGGGAGTGTATATGGGCTTCTCCCCAACGCACTTATGTTAGTTCTATATTTAGCCATTGCCTTAATTTGTCATGCAATGGCCCGATGGCTAGAAACCAACGTTATTGCCGCTTTAGGCATAATAGGTATCGCAACAGTACCAATACTCTCAAACGCAATGGGTAGTGAACCTCTTTACTATTTATTGTCACTCGCTTTTGTTGTTTGTAGCAGTTTAATTTTGGCTTATCGCCATGTTGGTCAGTGGCTAGCTCACTTATGTTTAGCATTCACTTTAGTTTCCCTTGAATGGATTATAGGGATGGAAAACATCCAACTTTCAATTTGGATTATTAATTTATTTTATCTGCTCTTTTTTGTTTATGCGACTGTTGTGCTCTTTAAAGATAAATCACCAACGAATAATACATTAATTTTTCTTGCTGCCGTTGCGGGCTCCTCCGCCCTCATATTCTTTCAAGCGACTGACATATTTACCAGTAAAGTGAGTTTGATTTTTGGCGTGAATACGTTAATTGCAATAACGGTGAGCATTGTCTTTTACAAAGTAAAACGGGAATTAACACACTTTTTCATCCTCATGTCAGCGTATTGGGTTGTACTTACTATAATGAGTGCTTTTAGTGATTCTTATTGGGGTATCGCTTGGGCGCTAGAGGGCATATTACTCATTGCAATTGGTCGTAAATATGAAATTTCATCTCCTATCAAGCAAGGACAAATTCTTACTGCCATCGCACTTCTATATTCTTGGTCGGCATTAGCTATTTACTTTCCGCTACCCGCACTAAAGTCTGTTGATGGTTGGATGTTATCGGTAGTAATTGTTGCAGTCATTGCCATATGGCAACGATTAATCAACACGTCTGAAATATTTGATAAGTTTACTGTTAATAGCGTGAAACCTTTTTTACAGCTTATTGAAGTATTTTGGTTATCAATACTCCTTATTGTAAGCGCAGATATATGGATAGGTCATTGGACGGGTGCACTCGTCATTTTACTACAACTCACGTTATTGTTTAGAGCAAAGTATTGTAAACAAGTATCAATAGAAATTTTTGCTGCATTGCTTATCGTAGTGGCTTTATTTTATGCCTATCAAGGTGTATTAATGGTCGATAGCTATCGCTTTACCCTTTTACCCTTATTCGCAAAACTTGCGGTAGTGTCAGCATTTTTACAGCTTTGGTTGTGGTCTGCCTTTTATCGAAAATATCAACCACACAGCCGGATAAAAGAAATAGCCGAATCGTTAAGAATTTTCTTTTACTTACTTATCCCTGTTTGTTGGGTAGGGTCTGTTGTTCGTCGTTTTGATGAAAGTGCATTAATCTTATTATGGCTTTCACCACTGTTAGCACTGTTAATTGCACGAAAAATCAAACATCACATACTCTTTAACGAAACTAAAATATTAACAGGTTTAGCATCGGTATCTTTTGCGATACTTATTGGAAAGTTATCTTTATTACACAGTATCTTGGCACTCATTGGTTTTTCAGCTTTCTACTTTATTGCCTATTTAATCAATCGTAAGGATGCGTCACCTGTATATCAATTCATCTGTAATTGCGGTGTGTTATCTCTAGGTTTAGCTATTCCAAATATCGTAGGTTCTCAATCAAATAGTTTATTTTATGCGGTTTTTATTGCTTCATTATATTGGGCAATGGCTTTTAATTTAACGAATGTATCTGCCCATTTAAAAAGAAATGAAACATGCATTATTACTGTGAATTTAGTTCTAGTTATTGGGTCATGGTTCCTTGTCTCATCAAATGCTTTTTATGCTATCGTTCCATTGATATTTTTAACTACAGCCTTATATAAAAAAGAACATAAATTTAAATATTCGCGTTTAGGTTTAGCGTTAAAATTAAACGCCGATTTATTTTTACATGCTATCGCTGCCATTAGTTATGTCACTTTATTTGCTTCACTCGCAACTTATCGCCTTGATTTACTGATTTCGCCAGCACTGGCTGTTCATGGTGCTTTAATTTTATTCTTAAAGGATAGGCGCTTAACAACGGTCAAATATAGCTTTGGTTTAATTTCATTAGGGATACTGAAATTGGCAATGATTGATGCTGCCAATGCATTACTTTGGCAGAAGGTTATTTTATTTATGGGCGTAGGTGTATTTATTTTATTGGCATCATTTTGGTATCAAAAATTAGTCACCCGTGTTGGCGACGAGATTCGTAACTAATTTACCCGTTTGATTTTTTAAACCGGCATTTACAGGCGATTATTGACATGATTTGACTAACCTGTTGTAGTCAACTCTCTAACAAATGTAGACGACATTAAACATAATAAAAAAGGAATAGATATGCTTAGCTATACAACTATCGGTGTAACCGATTTAGAAAAGTCAGAAGCTTTTTATAATGAACTATTGGCACCTATTGGCGCAAAAACGTTGATAAAAATGGAACGCATAATCTTCATTGGTAAAAGTATGAAAGAACCTATGCTCGCCATTTGTATTCCTTATAATGAAGAACCGCAAAATTGTGGTAACGGTAATATGCTAGCGATTGCTCCAGGTTCAAAAGAGCAGTGTGACGAAATGTATAACAAAGCAATTGCCTTAGGTGCAACTTGTGATGGCAAACCAGGACAACGTATCCCTGATGTTTTTTATGGTGCTTACTTCCGTGATTTTGATGGTAATAAAATCGTTTTTAATCACTTCGGCTAGTCTCTTATATTCAAGCATAGCTTAACGCTGTGCTTGAATACTGTTTTATATAACACAATGAAATTTTTGATTTGCTTCTGCCCAGAAATAGGGCAAAAACATAACATAACCATTATAAATTTAATCACATTTCCCACACAATATATAAGGAAAACTTCCATCTATTTAAAGTAGATAATGATGAGTAAACCAAAAATTATGTAGGTATGCGTGCATTAGCTAGTTTAGCTTTCATAAACATGATTTTCCTAAAACAAGCAAGAAATGTTCGATAAAATACGCTTATTACCTGGGTCATGTAAATCGGGGATGAACAAGCGGAGTATAAAAGCAGGATGAATTTTACCAATAAGTAGTATAGATCTTGTCAGTGCCTTTAATCATTTTATTTATCTTTAGGTAGTGTAAATTTGGCATAAAAGGTGGTCACTACACCCGCAAGAAGAGAAAGCATAGCAAAACCAAACATTGCATTAGATTGAGATTTAAAAGTCAAAAGATATATGCCTATCGCAACAAAAAACAAACCAACTAAAACAAATATTTTTGGATGTGACACTATCAATCCAGATGATTTGGCAAGGTTCACTTTATTCGATTTAGAATGGACTGAAGCTTTTCTTTTGTGTTTATTTGTTGGCATCACCAACTCCTTAGGTTTTATAAAACGCTATTATAGGGAAAATCTCAATTTCATATTTGTATAACTAATGATCAGGAAGCGCTATGTATACAAAATATCACTAATGGCAATCTATTAACACTACTTAAAAATTGAAGTTCATAACATTTATTGTTAAGAGGCGACGTCTACCGCTGCTTTAATTTAGGGTGTCTGCATAATATAAAAAATTTAGCTTTTTCTAAACGTAATACCACAGGTAATTTACGCGCGGCATTACGGTGAGGCCAAAACACTGTGATTGATCATAAAGCGTTGAAACCCACGTTGCCTTTTAATAACTTATTTATGCATTGCCATGTATTGGTTGATACGTTGGCATAATGATGTTGAAAAGTATGAACTGTTGTTCATGGGGTATTTTCCAATCTAAGAGGAGGCGATAGACCTGAGACTTAGTGTAGAGAAAGAGAATCTGTTATAGCGGGATCCTGTGCTTGCCAAGCACACCATTAGCGTGGAGAGCGGTTTAGTGCAAAGTGTCATAAGGAAATATTGTGCAGAATACCTAATAACGAGCACAAAATCATCCTCGTTGCCCCCATAAACCTCTACTGCGCATTAGCTAACGCCCAGCGCGCTTTTAATTTATTAACGAATAATTTATCACCTGCCTTTATAGAAGAGACAAAAAGTTCAAAGTTAGAATCATCAAGCCGAATAATGGTGATTATGGTGTCTACATTTTTTTTATCAGCATACTTTACCTTAATATCTTTGATGTCCTTAAAGGTAGCCTTTTCGACTTGAAAACCATCATTGTCATCTTGCCAATATGAAAAAACATGCATATCGGTAAAGCCATTTCCGTCATCTCGAATACTTAGAAATCCGTCACTGTAAAAATAATGTATGGTTTCATCAGCAGATACAACGTTCTGTCGATAAAGGTATTTCATGTCCTTTTGCATAATATCATTCTGTGAAACAACAGAGTCACTGGGCATGAAAGGTGTTTCTTGAGCAATCATCAGACTTAAAAATGGCAAGCATATTATGATGGCTGCGATACTTTGAATATTCCACGCAGAGTTGTAACGATAAGCGTCAGTATTTTGATGGTTCACTTTATTAATGTATTTCACGAAAGGAATAAATAATAAAGGTAGTAACAAGGGCAACAAACTCAGAAATAAATATTCTATGTATCTGCCAGCCAGTGAAAATATAAAATACGCCAGCGCAAAAGCGGTGGCAATAAAAGGAAGCATCACTTTATTTTTATCGAAACGCTCAATACTGTCATTTTTTAATGCTGTAAATAGTGGATAAAACCAGATAATAGCAAAGATAGCGCGCGCTATTGGCATTAACTCACTTTGTTGTTTTTGTTTGATAGCCTTCCAATTTCTGTACATCCAATAAACACTGTAAAAGCCCATGGTAAAAAACGACAAAACTAAAAACTTGGCCAGTGATATAGGGAAAAAGCGACTTTCACAAAATTCAGGCCGCTTACTCGACTCTATTCGCCAGCTGACAATAAGAAGAAGCAGACCAATAACATAAGCCGCAATAGCGTCCCTCTCCCAGTTAGCTAAAAGGCTTTCTGCAACTTCCGTTTTACTTTGTGCCTGTTTTGCATACTTAGTAATGCCATAGTAGGCTTTGCTTCTTAATGTATCCCTTGCTGTAAGGTAACTGTCAATTTGATTTGCTGGAATATGATCAGTTTTAGAACGATATTCGAACATCAGGGTTAAGGTATTATCAACAAAATTCACATTGCGCTTAAAAAAGAAGAAGTTGTTGTCTTCAACAAAGTTTTCATTATCGAATTCCCAATTTTTCTCTTTAAATATTACCGTGATTTTATTGATAATGTTATTAGAATAACCGAACCAAAGTGGTGCATTTCTTGTCTGCTGTTTAGGTTTATAAACCGCATTTCTAATATTTGTTGGATAGAAATCACTTTGGTAATCTACATCACCTTTTTCCCAAAACGCGTTGATTGAATAGCTTTCAGTTAACGTCAAAACGCCCGATTTTTTATCTGTTGAAATTTCAATTGGATCAGTTGAGGTTAATTTAGGATAGGTACGTTGGTAAAAAACTTTATAGTCTTGAGTAAGTTTCTTTCTACCGTCACGCTCTATATTTCCATGCTGCGTTTGTGCTTTATCGCCTAAGTATTGGCTCACTACGCTATATGAAACAGCTTGTTCTACACCTTCTGGAATAATGTAACTGTCTTCAACATGGGTATATGTATTTTGTCCGGTACTCGCCATAGAAGTTAAGGCAGTTTCACCTGACTTAACAACCAACGCATAACCATAATCAGGTTGAAAGAGAGTGTTTAATTGCCCTTCTTGATAGCTTAATGTTGGGTCTAACCAAATACGCTCGGCGTTAAATTGAAATGTCACAATAACGTGATTGAATAAATTAACTGCGGGTAACTTTTCAGCCAGTAACTTAGTGTTTTCGGTGTCAACTAAAGCTGGGTAAGCGTCAATGCCAAGTGCCTTTAAAAGCGAAATAAACAATAGTGCTTTGTCTTTACAATCTCCGCACCTTAACGCTAAAGTTTCATGAGCTGGCGTGGGTAAATGTGAATTAACGCCCATCTCTAAGCCAACATAACGTATGTTGTCTTGCGTATATTTTAGGGCTGCCGTTATTTGTTCCGCTTGATTTGTGCTCTTTAGTTTAATTTCATTGGCAAGCTCAACAATACTGTTATGTAATTTACTTGGTTGGTATAGCGTTTCAGCCCAATCAACAACCTCTTCCCAGTTTTTACTTTCACTAAACGATACTGAACCATAAGGGTCATACCAGCCAGGCACTTCACTTGCTATTGATAATGTTTCAGTATTGTTCATATGCACTTGGTATTCAATGAACTCCCCTAACGTTTGTTCGTTAATTTTCGCTGATGTCTGACGCGTACTGACTGATAAGGGGTTCTTTTTTCCCCAAAGAATACGAACAAATTGATCACGTACTGGCACACTAAAGCTAAGTGAGCGACTGTAAGCAAAAATGTCTTTATACACAGGGTTATTTCCATAACGTGTAAAACTATAATCAATGCTGTCACCCACTTGAATATCATCGATAAGGATATTCAGGGTTAAAGAGCCATTGTAAATTTGATTCTCTAACTCGGTTTCACGATTTAATAGTGACATTTTCGCACTCAATAATTTATCAATGCGTTTACCCTTTCGAATTATGAACAAGGTATTCAGTGCGAGTTTTTGATATGAGGGGTCAAAGTCGAGATTTATTTGTGAGATGTAATCAACGCCAGCTTGATTGACAACTGTTTCAATATATCGAGAATACGAAACAACTTTCTCTGTTGCTGATACTTTTTTTTGCGAATCAAGTAATTGATAAAATACACCGTTGTTAATTTCATCAACTGGAATATTTTCTGTCAATGTGAGGTCACGAATTTCAACCCAAGCTGGAGCCGCTTCGATGTGAATATCATCATATTTTTCAGCGTGAATAAAACCGCTTAACAACAGGAAGAGAGTGGTAATAACACTTACTTTTATACGAGGTAAACAATTGAAAATTTGCAAAAAAAAATCCTTTTATTTTTATTATCTTGTTAGTTTGCCTGTAAAGCGGACAATATAGCAACATTTTTAAACCTATAAATCTACTTTGATAAATCACTATTCACCTGAGTAAAAAATAACGTAAGGCTAATTTTTTCTTGGTATAATTATCAAGCCTAATTCATGGCATATGATTAAAGAGTATATTCAAATGACTATAAATCTAGACGCCAGCCACTGCCCTCTATGCCAACAAAATAACCGCTGTGATGTTGCTTCACCGCAAGGTTGTTGGTGCTTGCTAGAAAAAGTTCCTAACGCATTAATACAAAAGGTACCTGATGATAAAAAAGGGCAAAATTGTATTTGCCAAGCGTGTATTAAAAAATTCAA
>Ga0115005_10001042_pt1 | contig 21888 bp, 19 predicted proteins | sample ArcOceMetagenome_FD_87163 | JGI IMG/M metagenome (GOLD analysis project Ga0115005, IMG submission 87163) | Marine eukaryotic phytoplankton communities from Arctic Ocean - Arctic Ocean - Greenland ARC118M Metagenome | ecosystem: Environmental > Aquatic > Marine > Oceanic | place: Arctic Ocean...
ATAAGAAGAAAGAGATTGCGGCTGTGAAACCAACTAAAGATTATTCTTCAGCAAAGGGACCTTTTGCTTTGGGAAAAAGGATCGAGAAGATGTTGATGGACATGGCTGATCCGAAAGATGAGACTTCGGTCTTGAATTGTGGACAGCTTCAGTTAATAAAATTCTCTGAAATTTGAAACTAAAATCAAGCTAAAATCATACAACCTTCAGTTGGGTAGCGTTTTTACGTGCAAAAAAGGAAAATGAGTCCCAGGAAAACGGTATAGTTTAGCGAGTCCAGGTTCATGGATGTTCATTCAAAGCTCTTGAAGCATCCATCACCCCCCCGATGCAATCGACGACACCCAAGCTCGCAAGCCACCACGACACGAACATTCGAACAGACTTGACACTACATTAGCTTGTGAAAGCATCCAACCCACGCACATTTGGAGGTATTACACAATACAGTGTACTTCCATCAAATATAATGCAGGCTAAACTATACGCAGAGGCAACAATATCATCACCAGTGGAAGAAGAGAAGGATGTCTTCACCATTGGCACAGAACAAGTTGCTGTATCCCTCATCCTACTCATCCTTTCACTCATTCTATTATCCCGCTCGTCTCACACCATGTCAAAATCGGAATGTTCAAGTCAACAATCCAAATCCAAATTGAAGTTTAGCAATGTCCTGAAACACATGAACCCAATGCGGCGGATGTCGAGGAACTTTAGTTTCTCAAATATCAATACTAGCAACAGCCGACTTTACCGCTGGTTCAAGAGCGATAACACTGTTAATGTCCCGACGTTGAGAAAATCAAAGAGTACACCACTGGTTATCAAACATATTAGCCCCTCGTCTTCAATGTGTACCGGGATTTTACGCGATACCAATACCAATAACAAGGACACCGATCACAATGACAATGACACCGATGCCACATTCTTGGACCAAGATGCGGCACAATCGCAAACACAATCAGATTCAGATAGAGAAGGATGCAACAACACCAATATAAATTCAGGCGTTGAAAAAGACGATGAATTCTACACCGATCACGAACGATTCACAAACGCATACAATAACACAGTACGTCATTCAGATTACCGACGCCTAGTCCTACCCCCCGAATGCAAACTTATCGACCCTGCAAAATTTCAACCGATATCTACGAATAAAACCTCCCCCGCCCTTTCTCTCGCGGAAATATGGATTAAAATCATTGAATGGATACATCATATTATTTCATTTGATTATATCGGTTACACGGTGATTTTCAATTATAGGATATTGAAGGCTGTGGCGGAGAGGGTGAGGAAGTGGAAGTGGTTGGGGATTCCACCCCCGTCGCAGGAGGAGGATGCGGATGATGATGATGATGATACGGTAACGAGTGCGGGGAGTCGGAGGAGTTTGGCGAGTCGAGAGGGGAGCGTGGCTGGTTCGCTTTCGTTTTCAGTGAATCAAAATGTTGGTGTTGGGGGGAAGCAGCAGGGGTACGTTTCGGCACTCTCCACACCAACACGGCAGGGGAAATTTTTTGTGGATACAATTGATGCTCCCTCTACGTTATCTACGATACCAACAACAGCACTATCTGGTGAAAGTTCAATACCCGTTGCAGATACATTATGCCAGGATGGGGGGAGTGTAGGAGGCGGTAGTCATGCAAGCTTCAAACAGCGGGAAAGATTTTACACAGGAGACGATCATCATCTCGATCCAAGAGATTATGGCTATAGTCCTGGTAAAAGCCCCAGTACGCGGAATCGGAGCCCTTGTCCAATAAGTAGACGGCCCATGTCTTCTGTATACGATGAGAGTTTTGATAGTTCGACGCATTCGATCTGTTCTCTGTCGGAGGATTATGATGCGAATATGTGGATTCCATCGGTTGGAAATTTGAGCGGGTCGAATTCGAGTCCAATACGGAGGATGTCAGACGAGAAGAAGGATCATACTGGTGGAAATTCATCTTTGTATTCATTGTCATCTCCATTGGATGAACCATCTCAAGGGCAACAGATGGGTCACAAAACGAAGAATAAGCTATTGGATTCTCTCTCTTTGCCCGTCTTGCCGCCCATGTTACCACCGCGACAAGTACAGGGCATTAAGCGAAAAGACACATTGGAAAAATATCGAAATGTCTCCACCAAGTCTGTGATTCAATCACCACCTAACAGCGGTCCACTTATTGCACCTCCAGAAAAACGGAATTTGTCCGAGAGGCATCAATCGCACGAATTGCAATACTTTGATACTGCGACTAATGATGCATCGATGCGGCAAATAGAAAGGGCAGCACCACTTCCAGATCGTGAAGGTTACATTCTCGGAGATCAATTTTTGGAAGATCCGCGTGATACGCCCCTCTTGGTATTTGTAAACACTCGTTCGGGATCACAGCAGGGCCTTATTCTTAAGATGCAGCTTCGAAGCTTGTTAAACCCTATCCAGATTTGGGATTTGGCGGATGGTGGGCCGGAGAAGATTCTAAAGAGTTTTTCAGTATTGACAAGGTTGAGACTATTGGTATGCGGGGGTGATGGGACTGTGAGCTGGATCATATCGACGTTGGATAAGATGAATATTGAAAGATGGCCTCCAATTGCGATTTTGCCTTTGGGAACTGGGAATGATTTGGCTAGAATTCATGGTGCGTGCTTGGAACATGTTGAGAACTATTTTGGTGATTTGTGTTTGAATTCGATTCTCACGTTTTTCTATTATAAAAAAACAAACAAAGGTTGGGGTGCTGGTTACGCCAACGAATCGTTGCTCATGATTTTGGACCAAGTCAAAGAATCTTACATATCACTATTGGATAGATGGAACCTGACGATTGAGGAAAAAAAGACGAAAAAGAATTCCAAAAAGAAGAAAGCTGTATCAAAACCTTTCATCAATTATATGAGTATCGGTATGGATGCAGTGTCTGCATTACAGGTTCATAACTTACGAGAAAATAGCCCAGAGATGTTCTTCTCTAGGGCTATCAACAAGTTTTGGTATACTATATTTGGTGCCGAGGATGCCATCAAAGCATCGTGTTCAGATCTGCCACAGCAGATTATTCTTGAAGCAGATGGTGTTAGAATCCCTATTCCTGAAGATTCTCAGGGATTGATTTTTTTAAATATCGATTCCTATCTCGGTGGTGTCCCCCTGTGGTCCCGTGGAGTGCCTATCTGGCAAAAGAAGCTTTCACGGCGTGGGCGTAGTCATAGTGAAGGGGGAATCTCTGGCTCTGATTTTTCCAGTAGGAGACAGCGGAACATGTCTTTTGGCGAGAGTGAGATTAATGTCACAGCGGACGACGATTACAACGAAGAAACTATGGAAGAAAGGATTGAGAGAATAATGGCTTGTGACACTCCAAGTAGTTGTCAAGACGGGAAAGTTGATGTCATTTCTCACAAAGGAAACTTTAATCTGGGACAGATTCGTGTTGGCCTCTCAAATGCCCAAAGACTTTGCCAATGTAGCAAAGTCAAAATCATACTTAAGAAGGGAACATCAGTACAAGTTGATGGCGAACCATGGAAACAAGCCGCCGGCGTGCTTAGAATCGAACGCCAGAAGGATCCAGCTGTGATGTTGCATAGGGCTCTTGAAGAGGGTGGAGGGATCGAGACTGAAGTCGCTAACCTTTTGGAATGGGCCGAAGAGAAAAACATTATCCAACGAGATACTCATGCAACTTTAATGAAAGAATTCAGTAGAAGAATAGAAAAGAAAACGCGTGAAAGGAGAAATAAATCAGATCAAAACGTGTTTGTCACCATGAAACGAAGAATTGCCAGTTCGCACCGATTACCAACAGGATCAGATTACGAGTAATATTTTAATTAACCAGTATCTTGTGAAGATCAATCCATGTTGAAGGAATCCATTTTTATGTGCCGAATGAATGAAACTTCCAGCAGGTACACCATCAATCAAGAAGGGGAAATCATGTGTCTGCACGCGCAAAAACAGATTCTCCCACATCGACTTCTGTTTTTAAGCTTGGTTGAAGACATATGTTGTACCGGATACACTGGTAGCCCCAAAACAATCATGATCAGATCCGGTTACGCCAAGAAGAGGATCTAACAGCACACGCTAGTAGATGTTACTACAGCCTGATGGTGCAGGTCCAAAGGCAGCAACAGATAAACCAGGAAAGGCTGCGGGGTTAAGAATAATACCAATACTTGCACCCACACTATGACAATTCTAATTTGTTCTTATTAATTTAAATGCAGCAGTCATGTTACGGCAGCATTGCGGATGCACTTTGAACAACAATATAATCCATAGAAGTGATCGCTCTGTGTTTAAAACAAAATTGATTTGTTGATAGAGGTCGTACACGTAGTTTGGAATCAGTTGATCAAGAAGAGCGGCAGCATAGCAGGCGTCACCTGATTCTGATTGGTTCCTGGGTCAAAACAGAATCTTCAACACCATCATGTCAGAAAGAGTAAAGAATTACATTGAAAATAGACACAATGTTGACATTCACTCACTTGACATACTGCAACCTTGGCTTTGACCTCTTACTCTTCCAATTTAGTACATTGATTCCCTGCTTCTCTAATCTACTTAGGAGTACCTGTAGATTCTTAAAGTTACCCATGGGAGCCATATATTCATCCGTATCAGCCTGAATGGGCGCCAAATCTCAAATGACAGGACATGGCCGCTGCATATTGGCTACTTCTTTCTCCTTTGTTATCTCCATTTCCAGGACGATTTTTGCAAACTTTGGCAGGCCAGTTGTTACGTGTTGCAAAACCCGGGAATAGATCCGTCACCAGCTTCAACGAAGTAGTATCCGAAAACGCACCACTATTATCGTAAATGTAGACATAATCTACTCCCACCATCTTGTTAAACTCCAACCACCATTGAAGAAGCCTATGATCTCCGTCGCTAACGGTAGTCTTGCCTCCTCTCATCTGGAAAGAAGAACTCGTCCATGCACAAGCAACCAGTTTCTTCTTTTATTGTTTTGAGCCAGTTCTGCCACGGCAGAATCATGTGCTTCAATAGCTGCTTTATCATCTTGACCAATCGGCCCTTCATCAGGATATATATGTCATGAGTGACGGCTTGTAAATTGGAATATTCTCCCATGGACCCGAGTCTTGAATCCTTGGAAGCAAGTGATTGTCACCCCACTCCACTTTGGGACGCCAAGAATTCTGATCACTCCAAAGACATGGGGGAGATATGCGGTTGGCAGGCCATACCTCGGTAGAGTACGAATAGGAACCAAATCTACAAACTGAGAAGTAAAATCATTTACAACAGTAGATCCAAGCCTCACTTGCTCCTGCAATGAAATCAACCAAGGACGAAGTGAATAAAATCCTCCGCTCTCCCGATGTCAAGATGAAAGCTTACCACATCAGGCAAGCATTCGATATTTCCATTGTGAAAGCATTCCTATATCTCGTGTAACAGGTGATGGTCTTGACCTCCTCAACAGTCTCATTTGTTCTCTCTCAAAAAGGCGTCGTCATCAGCAGAAGATTTGAACGCACCTTTGAGGTTTTGGTTGAGGATGTATTCAATCTGAAGGGCATTGGAGTCGAAGTATCTGGATTTGAGAATGCAGGAAGGGCAATAGTCGGACAGAAAGTGTGCATTGGTCCCATCAAAGGATCCTTCATCACAACCCATGTGAAATCAGCACAAATTGTAAGAACAAACGCGAGCTCCGTTGTTGCTGGTAATGATGCATGTCTGGCATTAGCATTGAATACAGACGAGAGGAAATTGATTCGAAAGGGTATGGAAGTGATTTTTAGGCCAGCGCAGACTTCATTCGTCTTTGAAGCTGAAATGGTTATTCTAAAGGGATCAGGTGTGGATGGGTGGAGTGTTGTTGTTGGAGCTTCGATTCTTGTTAGACGTCTGTGTGAGATGCGGTAAGCACGATAAAGAACATGAAGTGCATGATTGAAACACACAAGTCAAGAGGCATCCAATTACGCAACCGCGAGAAGGATCTAAGTGCTAGTAGATTCGCTTGACGTGATGCATCTCCTGATTGGTTCCTAGGCCAGAATATAATCTTCAACAGTGCTCTGCGTGGTCTTCTAAGATACAACACATCTCTTATCTTGCGCAACGAGAAGACAGGACGCATTTGCTACGAAAGGACAAACCAAGCAAACTCGCCACAGGGGAAGCCAATCTAAAAGATGAGAACTCAAGTTCATTTATAATAACAATATAAAGAGTACTCGACATCCTCCATAACCCAATTGAAAGATAAATCAAAGAATGCCGCAAATGAAACGGTTACGCAAGAATCAATCCAACAGCTCAAGATGCTGCAGAACTTGTAACTATCTACGTCCACCACGTCCACCTCCTCGACCACCACGTCCACCTCCTCGTCCACCACGACCACCCCTATTTCCACCACGTTGGTTGTGCAATCCACCTCCTCTCCCTCCAGATCCACCAGCATACCCTTTGCGCAATTCGCTGTTGATAACGTTTTGAATACCTTCATCACCACCGTCATCATCTCCTCTTCTCCTTTTACCATTCCTGCCACCGGTCGCGGCCAACTGTTCCTTCAATTCGCGCGAAGCCATTCTTTGAGCCTCACTAACACGCTCGTGCAAAACCAACACGGTCTCCTCGTCTACTTTGTATTCATCAAGTTTTTTACCCAACAAAGTTTCCAGTCTCTGGTAAACTTCAACATCATATTGCGTAACCATAGCAATCGCTTTACCACTTCTTCCAGCACGTGCAGTTCTCCCAACTCGATGAATATAGTCCTTTCCATGCCCAGGTAAATCAAAGTTGATGACAACGTCAACACTAGGTATATCTAAACCTCTCGATGCAACATCTGTGCAAATGAGAATTTCCCTGCCACCAGATTTAAACTTCGTCAGTGCGCCAAGGCGTTTTGGCTGTGACATTTGACCGTGTAAACAAACGGCTGGAAATCCCAAGTTGCGCAACATTAGAGCTAATCGCTGCACATTATTACATGTAGCTCCAAATACAAGAATTGATTTTCCAGCATTTTCATTAATGAGATAGGTAAGGTACACATCCTTATACTTTGCAGGGAGAAACATATAGGATTGAAGCAATTTCTTCGGTGTCTGGAATTTTGTTGCCACTTCAATACGAATAGGATCTATAAGCGAAGCTCTATGAAGGAACACCCGAAGGGGTCAGATTTGGCCTAGTCGCATTGCTTACTTTCTGGTCGAAATAACGCGAAATGGCACTTACCTCTGCAATTTCTGTACCTTTGATGTCATTGTTGCAGAAAACAGCATTGTTCGTCTTCCTTCGCTAGAATCTGGGACTACATCCAAAATTTGATTCAATTCCTGCTCAAAATCCATACTAAGGTCCATTTGAAAGATTAGGAAAACAATTAATGAAATTCCCTTTTCAAGCAATATTAATCCAATTGTTTATTGACGTACCTCAACATTCTATCAGCTTCGTCCATAACAAGGTATTTTAACTTTCGCAAACTGAACCCTTTCGTATTTGTAAGATGATCAACTAATCTACCAGGAGTGGCTGTGACAATATGAGGGTTTCTAGCCAGAGCAATGCTCTGCGATGCCGAATCTACTCCACCCACAATACACACACAAGTCGCACCAATAGTCCCTCCCAAAGCAGCTGCATTCTCATGAATCTGAAAAGCCAATTCGCGAGTAGGAGCAAGAATCACTGCATAGACAGCATTTCTTTGTGGATTCTCTAAAAGAGCTTGGAATATTGGAATAACGAAGGCGCCAGTTTTTCCAGATCCTGTCTCTGCGAGTCCGATAATATCTCTACCAGCTAGTGCATGGGGTAGAGTTTCTTTTTGAATACGTGATGCATGCGTCCAACCGACTGACAATGTAGCTTTGCAAATTTCTTCGTGGACACCAAGCGATTCAAAGGTTGTCTTTGTGATGATTTCTTCATCATCTTCGTTCTTGGTAGTTTCTTTCTCTGCTGGTGCCTTTTCTTCTACAGGTTCTTTCCTCTCTTCCTTTGAAGAATCATTTTTCACTTTCTCGACCCTCTTCTTAGATTTGTCTTTCTTCATCGTTGAGTTCATTAGGATGAGATGTGAAGCAGCTTACGTATGGGCGAAGGTAGTTGGATTTGATTTGAGATGTTTTGCTTTTGTTAGTTTGTCCTTCGTGTTTTTTTAGATTTGTTCTGTGGAAACTGAAGTTAGTTTGATTGGCCGCTGATGCTTTCTTCTCTTTTCTCTCCTTTTTGTTTCATCATTTTGCAACTTTCACCCTTCTCCCGTCCCCTCTCCCTCTTTTGTTGGTTTCATTCTCAAGAAAGATCCTGCTGCACCAGGATACAGCTCTCCACTACTCTCCATCCATCTATCTATGTACAGTATGTACAGTACCTTATCGATACTGTACATCGTCCTGCTCATCTTTGTTCATAGTACTAAGATGATGAAAATGTTGTCCACATCCATCATTGCCCTCGCACTTTTGTGCATACAATGTGCACAGTCTTTCACCACCCCTCTGCAGAGTCCATTAACTTTTACAGGATCGCGGTCAACAATCGCTTTTTCCCCAATCGTTAAAAATGAAGCATCGTTGAAAATGTCATCGGATGAAGGAGAAGCGCCTCGCAGAAGACGCACGCGCAAAGATGGCAAGAATACCCAATCAGTGGAAGCTAAAGAACCTGTCAAAGAAGATAAGGTCGAACAGCCAGCGGTAACAATCCCAAAGGTAGATCCTGTACAGATGCAGGTTGCTGACATCAGAGATGTTGTTGCTGGGAAGGTGCCTGCACCTTTAAAGGTCGCACCTGTAGTAGAAGAAGAGGAGGAAGATGACCTAGAAGATGACGAGGAATATGAATACTACTATGAAGACGAAAATAATAATGAAGTTATTGTTGGGACATCAACATCCAACGATAATTCCTTGGATGCACTCTTGGCTGATGCTCGTAAACTGAGAGAAGGAGAAGAACCAGAAGTTGAAGACACATCCATGAAGAAGCAAATTAAAAGCGTGCTTTCTACCATTGTTACTGCTGATTTCTTTGTCATTTTGGCTTTGTTGGCTTGGTTTTTGGCGGGGATTTTCTGTTCTTATATTATCAAGGACGACACTGTGCAAATTGCATTCAATGGTATCTTCCAACCAGTTGTTCAGCCTGCACTTGGTATACTTATGATTGGTTCAGCTGCAGGTGCTGCATTTGATGAATCAGAAGATGAATATTAAACATTCGTTCAATGGATCAAATAGTGTTGTTTTCAATTGAAATTAAGATTGCTACCTACACATACCATACTGTATGATCATTAATTTAGTAGTGTACCATCGCTTTATGATTATATCAACATAATGTAGGATGGCACAAGTTGTGCCTGCGAGATTAGAAAGTTTACATGCAATTCACTATATATTACAGAACGAGAATTCAGATCCACATTAGCATCAAATCTTCTCAGCCAGGAGCATATCAACCGGTTTGTACGTCAAGAAAAATGTACTTGAACCTTCATTTACAACTGTGAATTTGTAGTCAGCACACAATCTAGACAACACGCAACGCATTTGAGCGTTGGCCAGACTTTGACCCAAACAAGAACGAGGACCAGTCATGAATGGGAGAAAAGCTGATGATGCTGCCTTCGAAGGGGTTTCCCACCTCGACGGTTGGAACTCCTCTGGATCAGTGAAATAATTGTCAATGTGGAGGACCATCAGTAGGTTGCACATTATAATTGAACCTTTGGGAATCACTTTTGTCGAATCCCTTGCCTTTTCACAGTCGACTGAATGGTTAGATCTTTTGAAGAGGTTCTTAATTCTTAATCCTCCCATCGCTGCTACAGGCCGTAGGCGCATACCTTCTCTAATCACATTGTGCAAGCAACGCCTTTGAAACATAAGGCTCTTCCATTGACTTCGCTGATAGATCTTTCAGAAGTTTCTCTTGCTCACACTGATTTTTTGCAACTTCCAATAAGATCCAAGCGATGGAATAGTCAGTCGTATCGTGCCCAGCAAGAAGAAGAATCAGAATGTCAGCAATGCGCTCCCGATTGTCTTTGTAATTTGGGTTATTGACAATACAATCAATAACAGTTCCTTTCATTGGATTCTTCAGTGCTTTGTATGCCAATACGATTCTCTCTTCAAGTTTATTCAGGCTGCTTCACACATTACCTTCAGGGTCAAATTAATCATTTCTTTCCCAACGTCAAAGCCCTCTCCTGTATCAGCATCTAATTTCGCAACAAAATCGTTCAGCTCAGCAACCGTGACTTTTCTCATACGGCGAATGTGTTTGGGAGAAAATGCGCTAATCATAGCTTTACGAGCATGGAACCACCTTAATCCATTCGATCCAAACATATTCGTGCTGCTATCATGGAGGATTTCTGAAGTTGTATACATACTGTAAGGTTTTGATACACTCTTATCATTGAGCACCTGCTTACGACAACAATAGCTCGAGTCTCATTCCAGGAAACGAAGAGGCAGTAAATGTCTTTGCCACATGGTTTAGCCAATTTTAGCATTGTTTGTGGCATCTGGCCCGCAGCTGCCGTCCTCAAGAGCTCGAAGAAGCCACGTGAATACGAGCAAGATACGAGAGGGGTAAACATGATCACTCTTTCCTCGTTGTCCGCGTCTATGTAAAAGGAAGACTGCGATCGAGATTGTGGCGAAGACGGCAATCGAATTCATCGTTTGCAACTATGAGATCAGAATCATTCAGAGCACCAAAGATGCTTCATTGACCTTCTCGAGGAGCGAGGAACAACACCTTCCTTCGCTTCCTTCATTCCTATCAGTATCCATTTTTATGTTTTTTAAAAAACAATTGCGCGATTATCTATTTTGAACCTACACTACCTCCGTCGGATAGGTAGATGAATGGTTGGCTGTGACCAGGCAGGTTCAAAAACAAGGAATGAATGAATCCATCAATCTAATTTCAGTAATACTCATTAGGCTTACCGAACCCCCATCATATTGTTCCAATGGCTAAGCGTACTAACGAAGAAAATATTGAAGGAGGATCTAGGGCTGCCAAGAAGAGGGCGAAGAAGCGGAAGCAACAGCAGTTGAAGAAGCAGATCAACATCGAAGAAATTATTGAACAGGTTGTTGAAGAAGTCCCAAAGAAGAAAAAGTTACAACTTCTATTGAGTGATGATGATGAAAAGCCAAAGGATAAAGTGAAGAAGACAAAGAAGACAAAGAAGAAGAAAGAAAATAAGGATGTAGAAGATAAATCAGAAGATGCTGTGAGCAAGTCCGTCAAGGAAGATTCAAAAGATGCAGAAGCCGCTAGAAATGAAGATATTGACTCAAATCCAGAGAATGAAGTTATCAACGAAATTTTATCCGAACTCAATCCTATTGAAATTCTCTTTCCCGAGAGACTTATTGAGGTAGAAGACGGAGAAGAGGACGGTGAACCCAATCCACTAGTTTTGATTCAGCATCTTGAGACAAAACAGCGTGCACGTGCTGTATTTGAGTCGATTCTTGCACCAAGTGGAATTTCAGTTGAAGAATTCTACAAAGATTACTGGGAGAAGCAGCCTCTCCTCATCTCAAAAAGTAGGAATTTTGCAGATTTAGCTGAAGAAGAATTTGTAGTAGAGAAACATAACGAAGAAGGGCTCCAACAATACCGAACACGATTCCATGGAATTCTTTCAAAAAAGAAGATCGAAGAGCTCATTTCGAACCAACCAATGCGTTATGGGAGGGACTTGAATGTCACCAACTTTTGTAAATCTGGACATGGCGAAAAGCGTAGAATTACCTTGGATCAGATTCCAGAAGTCTCTGAGGGTCAAGAGGAAGACGTTGAATATATCACAGCGGAGAGTAATGACGTTTGGCAGAACTTTGAAACTGGATGCACTGTCAGACTTTTATGCCCACAAAAACACAACGATGAAGTTCATGCTTTGCTGAGTAATATGGAACATGAATTTGGTTGCATGGTTGGATCAAACGCGTACCTGACCCCCGGAGGAACAGAAAACCAGGGATTTGCTCCACACTATGATGATATTGAAGCTTTTGTACTGCAGCTTGAAGGTTACAAACATTGGAAAGTTTACCCGCCTATGAGCAAGGCTGAAACCCTTCCTCGAGAATCTTCTAGAGATTTCACAGATAAAGATATGGAAGATGCAGAACCAGAGATTGACATTGAGTTGGGACCTGGTGATGTTTTGTACATGCCCCGGGGCTGGGTCCACGAAGCCAACACATGCAGAAGCAAGCATCATTCGCTTCATTTGACAATGAGTGCTAATCAAAATTGGTCTTGGGTGGACTTTTTGGAGAATATAATGCCAGAAGCTCTGGAGGCTGCATCCTCGAAGTCGACGTCATTAAGATCTGGTTTACCTAGAAACTTTTTGAGTTATATGGGTACAATGCATGAACAATTCGATCTGAACTCAAAAGATGCACCAGAGGCACTAAAGCAACTAGCTTCCAAAGTTGAAGAGAGCAACGATGACGACGTCGAAGAAGAAAAAGAAAAACGGCGAATGGCAAAAATGCAAGAGGCATTCAAGGCAGAAGCAAAGAAAAAGATCATGCGAGTGTGCAAAGAAGCTTTGGACATGGTCACGAGTGGATGCGACGAAATTTCAAAACGATTTCTTTCGGATCGTCTCCCCCCAGCATTTACACTCCAAGAATTAGCATTAACGAGCGACAATCGCGCAGAGAATGGTGGTAAAATCTGGCCAAATACTATGGTGAGACTGGCGAAACCCGGCATTGCTCATTTGGTGATTGAAAACGATAAAGCTGTGCTATACCACAGCGTCGACAATTCTAGGGTATATCACGAGACCCCATTGAGCCCCATGGAGTTTGAGGTAGATGACGCCCCCGCTCTTGAAGCACTCCTGACAACTGTCGAGCCGCATTGGATTTGTGTTCAGGACTTGATCCATGGAGACATTGAAGATAAAATGGAAATTGCTCAGTCACTATACGACGAGGGTATTTTGGCCATGTTTCAGGAGGACAAAGCTGATACAACTGTTCAAACTGGCTAATCCGAACGTTTGTTAAAAAAACGTTTGTTCGAGGCTTCATTTAACCGTATAGTGACCGATGGACTATTATAATACTTCTAGTATGTTTGTGTTTTATAATACATGATGACATAAATGCTTACCGATACCGATAAAAACTGTGTGACTCGTAGTACAAGTAAGTTGCTGCACAGCCAACATTAAATTTGGTTCCTATCAGATGAGAAATTTTAACCTGTGATCCCATCAATCGTCTGAACATATAATAACCTATCCGATGGCAGGTGGATCATATGAAGAATCTTCTTCCACCTCTTGAAATTCATCAGTTTTTTCTCCTCCATTATGTAAACTGGAATTCCGATCCATAATCTCCGTCCGATGCGCCGTCAATAAAAACGCAAAACTCCCCAACAAAACCGCCTGCGCCAAAGAAACAAAACTCTGAAACGCATCCTCCGCCCCGCTCAATCCCAAATATCGTCTATCCGCCGAATACCCTGCATAAATTAAACTCAACAAGAAGAAATATTGCGAGGTTGCGACAATTCCACCAATGAATAATCCGGTAAAGAATGAATTATGGAATTTTCTCATGACCATTGTTCCTCCGACGGAGAGGGCGACGAGTATGAGTGTTGACCATACAGAGGCGAATGCTTCGGGTGTTGAGCGGGTTGAGACGGTCCAGAATGATAGAAGTGCGAGGAGGAATGTGACTGCTAAGATCGAGTACCTTTGATTGGATTGTATTGGATTGATGTTTAATGTGGAAGAAGAATGTCAGCACAGATCTGCCGCAGAAATACAATGCAGACGACATTTTGAAAATGACCAGTTTTGAGTAAACGTACCACCATCCTGCAATCAGTTTCCTAGTGGACCCACCACACATCCGATTTGCCAGATGTGTAGTAAGTCTAGATAATATTGTCATTTTATTGGTTGGTTTGGCTAATGATTATGCGGTATGTATGTCATATGAAATGAGTTGTCTGTTGTCTGTTGGCTTGGCTCGACTCGTCGATGCTGTTTGAAAATTCAGCCCCGCCCCGCTAAAAGTCGTCGATTTCCTCATACAGAACTCTCGGTTGTTGCCCGCCAAAAAAACATAACCTCACAACTCACAACCTCACATCTCAATAATAATAATAATACACAAAGATATTACAAACCTGAGGAGACCGAAGTCACACTTCCATCTTTTATCTGTTCGCTAACTCTCTACATGTACTCATAGAGATATATCATTAGTTTGGACTAATTCCAGCAAAGCAACACACAGTGTGTACAGAATAGGAAGAGAAATGAGCAAACACATTCTAAAACGCATAGTCGTAGCCCTTTCAGGCGGAATAGACTCGTCAGTCTCTGCCCAGCTCCTTTCCAACATCCCAAACTCGACCCTGCTTGGCCTCCATATGTCCAACTGGAACGCATCTGATGAAAATTCAAGCCTGGAGGACAACTCTGAATCAAATAACCGGGGTCAAGGTCGTGGTCGTGGTAGCTGCGAGCAATCGGAACGAGATGCCACGGATGCTCAGCAGGCGGCTGATTTTCTGGGGATTAAAATGGCGAGGGTGGGGTTCGAGAGTGAGTATTGGCATGGAGTATTTGAGCCCTTTATAGAAGGCTTAGGCGAGGATCGCACGATAAATCCTGATGGTAAGTTTGAAAGTGGTAGTTTTTGAGTTGATTTTTCAGGACATGACCTTGAGTGATGGAATTTATTGATTGCTCATCTCATCATCAACATACATTGAACGAAATGAAAAAAAATCAGTCGGGTGCAATTCCATTGTAAAGTTTGGGACCATGCGAGAATATGCAATGCGACAATTGAATGCAGATTTTATTGCAACAGGGCATTACGCGAGACTATGGCACCGTTATAACGACCATGGAAATAATCACAATGAAATTCTTCAAGCGACTTCTTCCCCTCCTCCATTTCTGGAAGCTGCTCTTGCTCAAAATCCAGACGATGAATGGGTGTATGAATGGGGTATGAAACATGATGGTACGAGAAGTTCAAAAGCGCCTATCTCGCCTTTACTTCTTGCTGGTGCAGACACTACCAAGGATCAATCCTATTTTCTCTGTGGCGTCAATGGTATGGCATTTTCAAATGTATTATTTCCACTAGGAAATCTCAAAAAGAATACCAAAAGTAACAAAGAGGAAGCACAAAAATCTGTGAGAGAAATGGTGGCTGATTTCCCACCAAGCATATCCAATAAGAAAGAGAGTATGGGAATATGTTTTATTGGAAAAAGAAATTTTGCTGATTTCGTTGCAGAGTATTTGCCTAGTGAAGCCATTCCCGGAGATTTTATCGATATAGACACTGGGGAAGTTGTGGGGAAACACAATGGTGCAGCTTTTTATACAATCGGTCAGGGTGCAAAGGTTTCGGGGGCTCGTACAAAGTATTTCACTGCGAAGAAGAATGCAAATGGGAGTATCTTTGTATGCAATGATACTCATCATCCGTCACTATATTCGGACGAACTTTACATGTTAGCTGATCAATTCAATTGGATTGTGGGAGAGTTACCAAGACCTCTAGAGGAGGGCAAAGACATGGTTGCCTTGTGCCGCACACGGCATTTGCAACCTTTAATACCCTGTGTGGTGTCAATTCGTGGTTCGCATATAGTTGTGAAATTTGATCGCCCAATTAGAGCCATCACACCGGGCCAGACTGCTGCGATTTATGTTGGTGATGGATTGGTCTGCGTTGGAGGGGGGCAGATTTCGGAACATGGTCATACTTATAACGAGCTTGGGCTGACCTTGCCTTCGACTCTGCATCCATCCGGCGCAAATGATATTTCTTGTCCCACTTGACTCCTGTCACGAGAGCCGTCGGCAACCTATTTCAAAAACATACCAGGAATCAGATTTTAAAACTAGTATACACCACGTACAGTACTGTCATAGTAGTAGCGATTGGACGTAATTTCAGGCATTGATGGAAGAAGAAGAGCCAAGAGTCAAATCATGGCGCATTGGAAACGATGGTCGTATTCATCGAAGGCGACGAAAGGTCTTCCCCAATGGCGACGTTTACAATTGTGAATTTGTCGATAACAAACCAGACGGTCAAGGAACCCTTGTCACAGCTAAAGGGATGACGTATGAAGGAGCATTTGCAGGAGGCTTGTTTCATGGTTCAGGTATAATTACGTGGGAAACTTTAATCGATGGTAAGATGGTAATCGTCGAAAGATTTAGTGGGCACTTCAAAAATGGAAAGAAAAACGGCCACGGTGTCCTGTATAAGCATGGCGATAGGTGGGAAGGAAACTTTGTCGACGATGTATTGAACGGTAAAGGATCCCTTTGGAAGACCAACGGTGAACGCCAGAAAGGAACATGGCGCAATGGAAAGTTACACTGCGAGGATGGGTTCATTGTTTTTGAAAACGGAGACACATATGAAGGCCCCGTTCATCTTGGGCTTTTGCATGGAGATGTAGGACATTATAAATACGCTGGAAATAATGGCTTTTACACCGGTCAACATCAACGAAGGTAAGCTCTCCTTTGCACGAGCAAACAAAAGTATGAAACGTTTTGATCTGAACATTGCACACGCATATCACTTGTCAACAGTACGAAGGAAGGAATTGGGACAAGACATTTTTGTGACGGATCTACATTTCGTGGAGATGTCAGAAATGGACGAATGTCGGGACATGGAACCATGACTTATGAGAATGATCTCGACAACAAAAATCGATACGTTGGAGATTGGAAAGACGGGCTATTCCACGGTTACGGTGAATTATATTTTGATGATTCTTCTGATATAGAATACTACAAGGGAGATTTCTACCAAGGATTATTCCATCGACATGGACGTCTTCGATATCGAGATGGAGGATATTATGAAGGAGAATTTAATGCAGTTGGTGTCGAAGGTAAAACTCTTCAAGCACGATTTTCAATGTTTGGACAACGTCACGGGAAGGGGAAGCGTCGTTGGGCGTCAGGGAATACATTCGAGGGCGAATGGAGGAATGATACAATGATGGAAGGGAGGTACTTTGATGTAACACATCAAAGCAACTACGTTGGAACATTTAAGCATGATAAGAAAAGTGGATCAGGTAGAGAGACTTGGCGGAGTCCAAATGGTAACAAATTCCAAGATCCTTGTCTTGGATGGAAGCATGCAGCTGGCGGAGTCCTCAAATATAGTGGTGGTTTCAAGGATGGATTTTCTAGTGGGAAAGGTATCTTTCAGGCTCCAGATGGCCGAAAATACGACGGTGAGTGGAAGCTTGGCAAGCCTCATGGTTTCGGGACAATGGTTTTCCTGCGAAAGTTTGAATTTGGAGACCCATCGCGAATGCACATTGGCAAGTATGAATCCCTGTATCGTCCAGCTAAGTATGCAGGATGTTGGAAGGAGGGCAAGAAACATGGAACAGGGAACCTAATATTTGCGGATGGTTCAATGAAGGAAGTAACTTACGTAGAAGGGGTAATGATTAAGGATTCATAAACAGATGGATGCTTCATCACCTAAAATAGTTTTCAAAGTAGACTACACGTAGTGATAATTATTACCAGAGTTCTACTCTGGGCAGCTTTGATTGGGAAATGCGGCGGTATTTTTGGCGGGAAAAACTCTGAGAATCTAATGATGTCTTTCATTCGGAAAAATCATGTAATTAGCTTTGCGCCTTGAAGAAGAACGGTTTACGTCCATACACAGATTCAATAGATGCTTTCCGAGAAATGCTGAATTCTGATTGCCAGCTCCAGCAGGTCTAAATTTGACACGACGGAAGACGAGAGTACATCAAGTACGTACCGGTACCAAGTTAGACTCTGGAAGAACTCGTATTGATAATCAAAGCACTTATTAACATCAATCCATCCGGAAATATAGCACTTGTCGCAAGCATCGTAATAACTACAATACTCAGAAAAAGTTTGACATAAAACTAGCTAGACAGCAAGGGGCATATGGCGCCAACAACCCGGTACAATAAGAACCAGAAAAAAGCTCAAGCCCATGACCATGTCGGCTCCAATGCAAATAGACACGTCACAAATGCAACACCGCAACCATGGAGATGAATCGGTACCGCCCACTCATAATGGAACGCCGTCTTCATCTTCCATGAACATAACCTCACCAGCATTTGAATCTACTCTCGTCTCGTTCGCTTCTCGAATGCTCAAGATGAAATCTCCCCAAACGGCCGTCATTGACGAAAGCGTTGCACCCTACGTTACTTCTATCCTACGCTCCACCCTCTCCAATCTATCCGACGATGACCTATCTCGTTTAAGTACTGGCGGAGGCGCACTGGGTGAGAAAGGCGATCAGTCCGGCGGTCTGGACATTCAAGCGGTCGTAGGCGAGTACGACGCTCTGATGGAACTACTCATGGAACAATGCGAAATGGAGGCTGATAACGCTCGAGAGACATTGGAATTGATTGCTAAGGCAATACAAACTGGTGATTGTGAGGTATCATTGCTGGATCACTTTGGTGGAAATTCGCACTCAAGTTCCCGCAAAAATAGTTTCAATGCTCTTGTGGGGAACGGAACGCTCATGATGGGTTATGGTGATATTGGGAATAAGTACCGCTCCAAGAGTATGGGCGCCGAACATGAATTTTATGCAGAGGAGGATGCGGTTCGTTTGTTGGGAGATATGCTCCAGGAGAAGCGTGGGTTCAGCAGTGTGCGTCGTAAAGACTCAGTAGGGTCTGTCTCTACGCTACCCGCGTGGAGTGTGGTGAATCATAATGATAGCGAGTCGCCGAGTAGGGGTGCAGGAGGGGTGATTGAGGAAGAACCCTCCTTCTTTTTCGAGGAGGATCAGGCACCCACGCCAGAGAAATATGAGGAGAATAAAAATCAGGCATTTATGCCAATCTCTTCGCAAATGCAGACGCCGTTGAAACAAGATTCCGCAAATTTTTTGATAACAGGTTTATCGCCATTTATGACAGAAGAAGAGAAGAAGGTTGCAGAAGGACTGAAGAATCTGCCCGCGCCCACTTTTTCTTTCACACCGTTGAAACAGGACCAACTGATTCCTTTGGATTTGCTCGGGGCGATTGATGATCCATCGAGTCCGATGGGATTCCTAAGTTTGGTTCAGCAGGATGCCATTTCTATGAGAAACTCAGATACATTGTATGCTACTCCTGAAAAAAACAGCCCGCATACGACTGAGGCAGAGGGGAGCAAAGGATCAGGGAACGGGGATCAACAAGATGTTGTCGATGGTAATGTTTCGGAGTCTGTCTCATCTCCACTCCCTGCAGATCCAAATGCGACACCAGTGCCAGAAACAACCGCGACAGTTCCACATGGAAAACCTTTTGTGAGTGGCAAAGGAAAGAAGAAGGGGAAGAAAAACAATGATCTTGCCGCAGCTCTCTTCACCCGACCACGATCCAGAAGTATGCACAGTTACGATGATAAATCCCCTAAACTCAAACCAATGGCACCTCCACCAGCGTCACAAATTGGTATGGCAGGATTGAAAAATTGTTCAGCCGATGCTTTGATGAGGAATAGTATCCCAGCTCTCTTTCAAAAACAACTTGATTCAGCAGTGGAGATTCTATTAGCCATGAATTATGATGTTTATAGGGATGCGGCGCATGAAGCTGCTTTGGTATCCAATGCAGATGTTAATATTGCTCAGCATGTTATTGATGGTGCACTGGCAGCTCCTCCTGTATGCAGACATTTACTGAATGATGGATGTTATCGCAGTGATTGTCATTTTAGCCATGATGTCGATGGACATACCTGCTTATTCTGGTTACGTGGTAGATGTGGGAAAGGAGATGGGTGTCGTTTTATGCATGGATTTAGTGAAAAGCTATTGGATGGTGTCAACGTTGAGGAAGTCACAAAAAATAGCTTTCTTCTTCCACCGGCACAGGCGACACCAAAATCTGTCGGTGTAAAGACAGGCAATCTTGTGCAGCACAATATGAAGGCTTCATTTTCTAAATCATTTGAATCGAGTAGTATGGGATTCGCATCTGCTGCTTCTCGGGTATCATTTTCTGCCTCTAGTGGCGGTAGTGTTTTACGAAACAGGTCCGTATCAGATGCGGGAACTTTCCATCCTTCCAGAGATCTTCAAGTGAATCCTCCGCTCTCGAAAACTCCACCCCCGATGTCAATGACGAACAATCCAAGTACAGATCTCAAACCACAAGAAGCGGTTAGTGAATGTAGCACCCCTCCTACTTTCTCATTTGCAAGCATAGCTTCAAAGGGATACAGCAAGGCGTCGTCGTTCAATAAGGACAAACCGGGGACCACTAGTACTGGAAAAACATCGAATGAGATCAAAAAGACTGTGAGGGTTCCTCAGAATCTGTGGACATCAACCCATCAGAGATCTTCTGGCGCCTTTGGTATTACCGACCCAATTGCTAGATACAAAGAAGTTGCGAATTCGGTTCAAAGAAATGATGTCATCGATCTCCACTTTCAATCAATCAAAACATTCCCCATCGTCCTTTCGACTATTCTACCGGAAAAGTTGAAGGATCATGGAGAAGTATGGATTGTGACGGGAAGCGGCCACCATGTGAATAAAATTTCTCATCTGAAAGCCGGTGGTGTTCTCGAAAATGCTGTCACTGGTTGGCTAGTCTCAAACGACTACAACTTTGCCAAAGGAAAGGATAAGAATGGCTTTGGTGGCGCTCTACTTGTGTACGGCCGGTGACAAAAGTGGCATTATTGAGTTGTAGAAATGTGTGTTTGTCTTGGGTACAAAATACGAATCTACGCGTAGACAACTAACTTTTTAAAACTCAAACTGGTGCCGCATCCTATAATACTTTTGCTCTTTATCCTCTCTTATTTTCGAATTTACATCTACAAAATTATTTGAGCTTCTTGTTGCTACCAACGAAGACGACGCCCAAGAAATGAAACACATAGGACGAAATAAATCGTAGTACTGGATTCTGAACTTTATAAACTTCAACCAAATGCAAGACACCAGGACAATCTGAAGAAGTAAGATGCAGCATAATTACATTGAGCCCTCCACACAATCGAAAGTTGTATTCAAATCGCCGCTGCAATTTTATTGTTTTTTGTGAATCTTTCCCACAAGATTTTCCATCCTTTTGATGAAATGTTTCTGTGTGGTTTTGTACGTATTTCAATGCGCAATCGCGGACGCATATTTGTGGGTTTAATATGGACTTGGTCAAAGCAGCGGCCTTTCCAACTTCTTCAACAGGCCAAATGGGCAATCCACCGCTTGTGGAATAATCTTGAATGTCAACAGTATCCGTCATACCCAAGATGGTGGAAAGTCCTGTGAAACTGAATAGAACTAGAGCGTAGTAGGATATTAAGCTCAACGCATTGCCATGGGAAGCATCGTACAGATATATTTCGTTATCCCCATGATCTGATGGCAGGAATAAGATGCATCCGTTGGATTTTACGAAGCTTTTGATGCAGTTCTTGGCAATGGTAGGTTTCGCCATCATTCGATGAAACAAATCATATTCTTTCATTGAAACCATCATGATGATACAAAAACTAAGTTTGATATTCGATTGGATTGATTCGACATGTGTTCTGTTGTTGTTGTTGTTCCGTTGTTCCGTTGTTCCTTTTCAGCCAGATTGATGCTTCTTGATCTTTGATAGATGAAATGATCCTGACGTTATAAAATAATAATAAACAAGGCTTTTTGTGAAGCCTTGAAATTTATTAAAGGCCTGCTGTACGTTCGACGACACGAACGACCGTGTAGAAGTTTCCCGGAAAAATCTTCGAATTGCTGATGTGGCAAGCGCAAGCATAGCATAGCTAGCTATGC
>Ga0115005_10001043_pt1 | contig 21869 bp, 20 predicted proteins | sample ArcOceMetagenome_FD_87163 | JGI IMG/M metagenome (GOLD analysis project Ga0115005, IMG submission 87163) | Marine eukaryotic phytoplankton communities from Arctic Ocean - Arctic Ocean - Greenland ARC118M Metagenome | ecosystem: Environmental > Aquatic > Marine > Oceanic | place: Arctic Ocean...
ACAACAAAAAAAGAACCGCGCTCCAGGGAAGCTGTTGCGCGATGAACATATTGATGATCTTCAAAAAACACATCGTTATGAAAAACTTCTTTATGTTGAATGTTTCATATAATTAAAAGTTAAAAGTAATAAAATTTTCAGCGCTCACGTACACGTACTTTGGTATATAAGTTTTGATCTTTGAAAATTGTATTGAAACAACGTGTCACAAGCGTCGCGTCGCTTGATATTATGCAGTTTTTTGGTCATAGAGGTTGCTTGGAAAGGAATGAATCGAATCAAAATCAATCAGCCACATTTGCAGTGGTACCACAACAAAATTGCACCATACCTTTACAAGAAAAGAAATCCAACACGGCAGCGTACATGGACCAGAATATCCTTATTCCACCTCTTTCATTGAACACTGACCAGTCATCGTTCTTCAATTCCATCGATTCATGTAATTCCATCATGTATCCAATACGAAATTGGTACATTTCTTTACCTGTGTAGAATAGATAGCTTTTCTCCTCAATAGTCCATCGATTAAGTTCTATCTCTTCTGTGACAATCTTCTCACTGAAGGTCACTTTTCTTGGTCTTCCGGTTTTAGGCTGAACACCTTCGTAGCTTTCTGGTTGCTCAATAGACGGTTTGAAGCTTGGACTCTCGCAAAAACTATCATTTATTTGAATCGCCGAGACAATACTGCCATCACTCGGAATACCAACTTCGTTTTCAAGTACGATGTCAATAGATTCCTTGCACTCAGATTCATTCTCAACAGACTCTTCTTTATCACCGCTAAAGTAAGAGAAGATTATGATTAGTTGGGGTTTGTTAACGTAAAAAACAGCCTGTTGCTGTCACTAATAATAGTATGTGAAACTGACCTCAGTGCAATGTTAGACGAGAAACTTTGGGAGGGATCCTTCTCGTAAATTTCGGCGGGGATGAGGCGTGGTGTGTCTGGCTGGGCTTCGTTCATCGGGTTGGAAGGTGGATTTGATAAAGAATCAAGAGAATTATCGTCATCATTCGTACTACACGTAATAACTGTATCAGTTTGGGAAGGAACGCTATCTTCCACACTATTCCCTCCTTGACTATTTTCTTCGTCTTGTCTTTTATTCAAAACAACACAGATAGAACCGTCTGGATTATGAGAATGTGGAATATCAATTTCGTGTATAGCTTGATCAATGTGGTGTTCCTCTGGTGCGTATTCAATCTCATTTGTAGTAGCGTTGTCACATTTTGTTGGCGCCTCGCATGATTTGTCAGTGGGCGTTTCCTCAGATCCGTTCATTGATTCATTGACTTTATCATGCACTTTCAGGTGCACCTCCGTTTTTGTAGCTTGAGACATTGATTGCTTCATGCTATGCTGATTGCCGTGATTTTGCACGTACTATAAGTTACAAGTTACTTTGTTGCCTTGGCATGCGTTACCAAAGTCAAGTGCGAGAATGGCTTTGCAGCTTCGAGTTGTGCTTCACCTCGAGCGATTTTGAGATGTTATGAATGATCCACGATTGACGATGTTCTTTTAGGTGGGATAGCCCTTGATAAAATTCATGGGCATCAGCCATGGCATTAGGCATCAGCTGGCATCAGCGTGAGTATTTATACCCAGCAAGCGACACAGTAAATACACTCACGATCCAACCGTTAAAAACAGCGCTACGCGCAACCGCACCGCACCGCGCTATTGATGGTGCACTTTTGAACTTTCAACTTGGACAAAACTAATCTACTGTACACACGGTACACGTAACCACGTAGTGCATGCAAGTTCAAAAGAAAGTATTTCCCCACGGCAACCCATCTACCGGTACATGCTATTTTGAATGCATATTTTTCTGATTATAATATTTGGTTGCAGTAGTAATAAAAGAACGTTGACAGAATTCTGTTTGTTACGTCTTGATTTAGCAGGTTCACTAGACTACTGTACCATTCTCATTTATATCTAATTATCAGTCTTGTGTCTTTTCTTGTTATTATCCGAGAATGAGTGCCACTGTTGAACCATCAGATCCAGAGGCCGCATAAGAACATCAAACAATTCTTCGCCATTTTCTTCAACAACTTTAAGAGCTTGAGCTATGCACTCTGCAGTAGAAAGGTGGGCAGTGGATGGTGGAGTACGAATGTCAAATCGTTTAGGTTTGAAGTCTTCCCCAAAGTTGGAAATTTTAACCCTGATTGTGTGTTTCGGCCAACCTTCGTTCTGCATAGTTTTAGAATCCATTTCTTTTGCAAACTTCCATGTGGCGTCTATGAAAATAATGTTGATTTTTCTCTCGTGATATTGTTTTGATCCAACCTGTTTCTGCGTCTCGCTCTGGGTAACAGATACACTCTTTGTATGCTGCTGACTTTGATTTTCTAACGAAATTCTTTGCATAGCATCTTCAATTGAAATAGCATCATCCGATGGAAAACAGAGTAACACGGGCTCATCTGGATTGTTGACTGTATTCCAAACTGCTGGATCTACAACCTGTTCACCCCATCGCCGAGCAACGATTTTATACATTGTGAAGTCCTCTTTTTTCTCAGCTAATTTGTCACCACTCGTCTTCCAATTGTTGCCTAGTGATAATTCGATCAAAGGTAACGAACTGTTCTTCCTCTTGCACTCTTTTGGATGCTGTAGAACTATTAGTCGAGTATTTGATAAGGCGAGTGGCTCAGATGGGAGGGCCGAGCATATGCAAGAAGCAGGGCTGGGACGAGCGCAACGTTCGCAAATCTTTCTTTTCCTCTTGTTGTTCTCATCAATACTTGGAGAATTTTGCTCTTTTGCCCTCGCTACTCCCTTCATTTTCGAATTAATTTCGCTGTTTGTGACTGTCAAACTTTTGAATGCATGTATTGCCTACTAGAAACAGCTGCTACTGTATCGTTGATTAGTGAACAAAGTTCTAGTCCAAGGTGCTGCCCCAATCAAAGTGATTGATTCTATTCTCCCAAGAAAACCGTGCGGTACAATAGTACCGGTAGGACTTTATTTTAAACCACGCACCCGGCTCTGTTTCTGTCTCGCGTAGTGAGTGCGGTGTGTTAATGTTTGTTTGGGTGGTATCTGGTATGTAAGACACGCGTCGTCGCGCATCGTAGTCCAGCTTTCTTTGGCACGGGGCATCTTAAAAAAAATCAATACCCACGTACGATACATTTAAAAAATGGTGGCCCGCCCAGTGTATTGTAGGACCATGATTGCAGAAAAATACTTCAACTTATGCGTTATACTAAAATTGAAGAAAACCCACTGCAAAAGATTTTTTGTACTTCTTTAGGAACTCGAAGCATCAGTAATGAGCTGGTGGAAAGAGTAGGGGCTGAATCTAATTCCATCAGCCTTGAAGAACTTGTTTTGGAACTCGACCCAATGAAGACGAAGAGCGTGAAGGAAACATTCAAGCACATCCATCATCAATAGGACTCCCATGGTAGTTCCAGCAAAGACTCCGAAACCCAAGAAAGCAGCAACAAAGTTCATGTTAAGGGTACTGAGCATAGCCTTCTCCCAGAAAACAGTTGCGAGCTCAGAGTGAGCAAGGGACAACGCCCAGAGACGAAGATAGGAAGCAGTGTTGGAAACCATACCAAGAACAAACTCGATGGTCTCAATTGCCTGGTGGATGATAATCTCTCCGAAACCATGATCTTCGTCATGTCCTGCACCCTCTTCATCATCGTCATGGTGAGAATTTCTTGCCATGTCCCTAGAAATGAAGTAAGGCTTCGCAAAGAGAAGAACAGGAACAGAAATACCTGCAATCAAGAGAAGGTAGTTCTGAACAGTTGCCTGTCCCTCGTACAAAGGCTCGTCAACATCACCAGGTTTGAGTGCGATACTGATTAGAGTTGTGATAAGATTTGGTGGCTGGCAACCATCACCGCTTCCTCCGTAGTCGAAAGGACAAAGATCAGCGGTATCTTCATTTCCATAACAGGTTAGTCCCCATGGAGTACACAAGGAATCATTATCATCATTGTATCCATCGCAGACGGTCCAGTCTCCTTCATAGCTGGAAGACGTCCAACCCTCACCTCCGGGACTGAGACAAGTGGCGGAAAGCATACGCGATTCCCAGTTGATGGACCACTTCATAATGATAAGGACGACCATGTACACAAAGAGGGACAATGCGAAACAGATCATAGGAATGAACTCAAACAAGAAATCGTATGTCTCTCCGAAATAGATAGCATTCACTCCCTTCAAGCAGGTTCCTCCAAACATTTGAATAATTCCAAGGATTACTGAGAGCTTCATTTTGAAAGAGTTGAAGAAAAGAAGTTCGTTTTGAGATACATGCCAGATAGGATCAAGACCAAAGGGGTACACGGATTCTGCAGAACCATACTCAGAAGTGGATTCGGCAATTGCTCCATTCTCAACTTCGTAATAATCCTGACCCTCAAACTTATAACGGGATTGGAACAAGTTAAGTCCAAGAGAGAACATATCATTGTAGATGAAACCAGCGTAAACAGCAAAGAATCCCATCATGGTAATCATATAACGTCCAGCGTGCATACCTGCAGCCATTTCTCCAAGTTTTGCCTTTTCGTTGGCTTTCTCGTTATAGAGGAGGTAAAGACCAGCACAAAGAAGGAACATACCGTGTCCAATATCTCCATACATGACTCCGAAAAGGAAAGGGAATGTAGCCGCTGTGAAAAGTGCAGGATTCGCTTCACGATACCTAGGGATACCATAGGTGTTAACAAACTCCTGGTAACCATAAGTAAATTTGTTGGTGGTGAAGTGAGTAGGGGGAGTAGGCCAGGGCTTGGGTACCTGGTCGACTAAAGCAGACTGACCAAGATCCATGTTGGCATGAGCACGACCAACGGACATCTTAACCTCATCAATGTGCTCAGCAATGACCCAACCCTCGGCACGAAGCATACCAGCAACATCAGACTTGAACATGTTCAAGGAGTGATAGATTGCCTTCTCTCTGACGGTGATCCAAGTCCATTTTTCTACGTTCTGTGCAAGGACCTGACAGAGCTTGTAACGCGTATCCTGATTCTTAAGAAGAACGGTACGAGAGTCAACAAGTTCCTGGGCATTCTCTGTCAACATACGGTCAATAGCAGGTGCATCGTCCATATCAGGAAGAGAATAACGGTGAGCCTGGAAAGCATCACAAATCTTCTTCAACTTGTTCTCAATGGTAACAGACTTGTAGAAAATAATGAATACAGACTTCTCAACAAGCTCTCCAGTATTAGGATCGGTGATGGGCTGCTTAATAGGTGCAAAGCGAACGAAGCAGTTACCGCGTGTAGCACGGAAGATCATGCGCTCAAAACGGCTCTTCTCCTCAGTCGAAACAACTCCGGTAATGGAAGAAAAGCGCATATCGAGATCACGAGCATTATCATTTGCAAGAAGACCATCATCGCGTCCATCAGTGTACCTGGAAGTACTCAACTCAGAAACAGCAAGACGAGGTGCATCCGTCATGAAAAAACGGCGAGCCTTCTCCAAAACCTCCTGCAACTCAACTTTCTCATTGTATTCAACAGTAAGTTTCTCAGAGTAGCTGTTAAGTTCCTTAAGCTGGCTTTCATATCCTTCAAGCTCAACCTCGAGGGATTCGAGGAGTTGCTTCTCCTTGGTGGAAGAAGAGTGGAGGACGAAGGAGTCAGCATCACCGGCGGAGGTGAGGTCGAGATTGAAACGGTCGCATTCGTTGGCGAAGAAACGGAGCTTGCGCTCGAGTTCGTCGCATCTCTTTACGTAGGATACATAACGACGTTGGAAGGGGGTAAGGTCGGGATTGAGCTGTGGATTGAGAGAGGGAAAGGAATGTTGGTGAGCTTATGTTTGTGCAACCGCAATCACATGTACGTGTATGGGCAATGACCGGGCCCAGAGAAAAAGCCACTTACATCTGTGAACTGGATGACTCCAAGAGTTCCAAGATCAGCGAGACAATTATGGGCAGCGTCTTCATTGACAATCAAGGAGATATACTCCATAGGTTCCGAACGGAACCAGCGAGACATGGTGGTGGTGGTTGTTGTTTTGCTTTCGTATTGCAATGAGCATTTGCAGTTTCCCAACTTCCAACTTCCGTTTCGCTCGGCGGCCGCATCGCAACAGCGATTTTTTCCATTAGATATATTCATATACGTCTTTGTATATTATTTATAATCCAATGAAATATCTGACATAAATTAGCCAGACATGAAAACCCTATCGGAAAGGGAGTTTTATTTGGCCCAAAAAACCGGAATCGAATCACGTCAAATGTATTTTTCAGAATGACTGCGCCTGCTCGCGGGAGTAAAAGTTCAAGAAGTGTTTGAAATGTGAAGAGTACAATAATAATAATACGGTATTTTGCTCATCTACGACTCTACGAGTCGCTATGTGTTGATATTGCCCTCGCCGCGCACTGCTTTTTTAAATAGTTGATGATTGACACGATATATGTGGGGCCAAATCAATCTTTCTAACACTGTAAAGACCCACCCACGATCGATCGTACTGTTCAACCTGTAACACGCACTTGGCGCACCAAATCACATTCAAATCCAAAGAACAAAAGTACAGACTTACGAGGAGGATAGGACGATATTGCCACTATACTAATAGTAGCAAGCATAACCACAAAAAAAGGATAGTTTGGAGATCAGAATTTGACAATGATAGAAGAAGTGCCTCAATCAGCATTACGAAGCGGCCGATTCGCATCAAGACCTACAGATGCTAGAGAAGAACCATTTGTTTCAACTGGATACAATTTACAACCACTATTAGAACTAGCTCCCTTCAATTTGTTCGTTGATGATCAGTCGCCATCCAAAAGTAGAAAAGTCGCCTTCCCGGGCCAAAGTCAGGAGACAGCAATTCACTACCACCCAATATCGCCAGTGAATGACACCCCTAAGAAAGAAAGGAAAAATACCAAGATCGCAACCAAGGGATACGGGAGGAGCGGAATCATCCAGTCTCGGACGGGTGCAACTCCTCTCGTCTTACAACGTTGGACCAGGTCATGCTGGTTACACGTCTACCCTGCCACTCTCAACGTATTCGAGTCTGAGGAAAAGATGAATCAATGGAAGGCGATGGATTCTGTCTCGTATGATGGGCTCAAAAAGGTTAAAGATAAGTTGGTGCTGGCTAGTATCAATTTTGATACTGAGGGGAAATTACAGAGAAAGATTAATTTGTTTCAAGGGAGGAAGGTGAACAACGATACAAGACCATTCACTGCTAGTGAAATACGTGATGGTTACTCCACGGAAAAGATGTTTGCATATGAAACCGCAAAAAAAGGCATTCCTGCCAAGTACATCATGGAAGAGGTTAGGAGTAAATACTATTCCAAAAACGGGCCTTTGATGTAAGTACTTGTGTCTAGTGGATCCTGCCATGACCAATGTGAACACTGTTTTATGTAAGAAAATTGCATTCATACCTCACTTTCTCACTCACACTTTTCCACCTGACTAATCTGATGTAGGCATACTTGTAAGATAAGTTATCGCACACATGTGGGCAGAAATATAGAAGCCGCATTCGGAAGCATTCATGCAGAAGAATTGAAGAATCTCCGAAGCGTCGTCAGATACTGCATTCGACTGGTTCGAAAGTCCTCTAAAACTAAAAGACGGAAACCAAGATATTCTGACGGAGCGAGCATTTTCTCTGGCATGACTAGAGGACCCATGTCGGCAATTTCTGGGACGGAATATGGAGAAGCGACTATGACAAAGCATGCTGCAAAGAGGATGGGGAGGAGAAAAACTAGATCCCTTTTAGTTTGACAAAAAATCTCATTTACGCTGTCTCTGATCATGTAACGCAACTACGAGGGACCTGTGATTCTCAAATGATGGTAAAGGCGATTGATTCTGCACTCATCATTCTGAATATTGTCTATATACTCAGTTGAATGGAAGCCGTTACGAACAGGTATATTCATAAACAAAACTTTTTACACTCTAATCATGTAAGAAGTTTTTAACAATTTCCACAATTCAAACTAAAGATACACGATACACCTAACTTGTTACTCTACTTTTATCTCCAACTCTAGTTCTTCTTCTTCGTCAATGTAAAATTTTGGAATAGTAATCTCACTCCCGCAATTTCCTTCTTCTACAACTTGGTCGATGCACTCTATCCTATACGAACCACTTCCATGTTTGTCCTTTGCAACACAAATTCTCACCTCCGACAAATATCTTCCACCAGAACAAACCAAAATAATATCTCCATCATTGTATGATTGATCCTCACGATATGCCTTCAGCAGATCCGATGAAGAGACCTCCAAACCATAATTGTCCCGAACAAAGCTTGGAGTCGGGAGGAAATGTTTCAACGCTGTATCAAAATATTCATCTTGGGAGAGTCCCGTGCACGTCCCATGCTTGGTCCATTCATGTTCCCAAAACGAATAATGAGCCTTGGAAGGCTCTGAGGATTTCACATTAGGCCATAAATGGTCAAATCGGTCCGGGCCAAGATCGTGTACTGTCTTGGGATTAAATTCCTCATCGGTGCAGGTGGACGGCCAAGACCCATCGTAGTCCTCGGGCCAGAGGCCATGTAGTGTGAGACTCGTTCTCCAGAAATCTTGGGGGTTCTCACATCCGGGGAAGCTGTCTCTTTTATGCTGAAAGCAGAATTCGGGTTGGAAGGACATGGAGAGGACGTAAAAGTCAAAATCAGAAGATGCAATGTCATTCTTTGAAGAACTATTGTTGGCTGTTGTCTTGAGTTTGTCGTTCCTTTGACGCAAATTTTGGGCGTTTGTGCCTTGAAGATATCCCAGGTTTGACACTGCTAACAGAACGATCGAAGGAATTTGTATGCGTGATAGCATCTTCATGGTAGGATTTTTGTTGGATGTGTGGGACAATGGTGGAGTATTAAGGTACCTACTTGAATGGAACTTTGCCTTGACTTTTTAGTTGTGTTGGTGATGTCGATTATGTCGGTTGTTCAGTGTCCGTGTTCTTTTCTTCGTTCGTTCGCGTTCATCAAAATAAATAAATAATTGCGCATGAGATTTTGTAGTCCTAAGCCTACAAGGCAAGGGTATCATAATAGTGATAAAGATCGCGATCATCGATCGAGGATTGCTTCTTTCTTGAAGCAGCAAGCAGTTGCGACGCTTGGTAAGCTTGGCTCGAACGCTGGATTACTTTTGTTGTTGTTTCGTTACTCATTCTTCATCATCACGACACAAATCCATACAGTTGTGATACTTGCTTGAATATTTTATAAAAAAAACATGATTAAAATCGCCCTTCTCCCGTTTGTAGCATTCGCTGCTTTGTTGTCACAGGTCTCCACCGTTCATGCCTTCTCCATCCATCAACCATCCCACATCATAACTAGCAACCGCAGCTCCCCATTTGAGAAATACACTGCCACATCCCAGCAACACAATGACATCTTTCTAAGAAGCCCAAAGCGAAACACCGATGTTGCACTCAACTATTCGCAAGACAAGAGACCAGATTTTCAACAAGAATCAGAGAAACGCGGTGCGGTAATTCTTGCTTTTACATTCCTACTGTGCGTCTGGTCGTTCTCTATTCCCGTTGAAATGCGTCGCGTGCACTGGTGCTTCACCGGAAAATGCGCTGAAAATCGTCATTTTTGTCACGATTGTATTACGTTTCCTGAATGGTATGATCAGGTGAAGGGATATTACGCTAATGGCGGCGGTGTGCATTTCGATTTCAGCATTGAAGAAAAGTAATCATTCATTATTCATTATGGAAGCTTGCGCTTGCACGCTACCCGTGAAGAATAATACCCTCTACAGTATGAATCTATAAGTAAAGTACAAATAAGTTATAAAAATTCTTAGATTGATTGAGATTGTTCCACAAACCGTCAGACCTACTTTGGAGGGTTCCATGGATTATTATTATTACCATTCCAATCAAACTGAAAGAAATCGTCGGTAATTTCGTTACTCGGGTATCCATACAAATCATCCTCATTCTCCATAAATTTCTCTTCCGCCTCTTCAAATTTAGTTTGTGCAGCTTCACCATCACTGGTGCTGGTAGAATCACCACCGCTAGCATCACGATAGCTCGAGTCTCCATTCGCTTTCTCTTCCCTCTTTTTATAGATGGCAGCAACAACACTGGCCTGCTGCTCCGCCAACGCTCCCTGCCCTTCTGCTGACAAATGAAACTTATCTGTAAACATTTCCCTTTTCATGTACAAACTCTTTCCACGATGTTCTGTCAGAACATCATTAGGATCAAAGAATTTGACTCCTGGGTGTTTCTTTGCGAACGTTTGAAGACGGGCGTTGATCAACTTGATGGAAGGCCAATACTTGTTACGAACGTGCTTGCCCTCCAACTTTAGGTCAGATCTAGTAGCAATGGGCAAAAGACTATTGATGACAACGGTGGCACCATCCTTCCTCAACACAAGCTCCTCAACGACACGAAGGATTCCCATGAGTGTGATCTCCTCAGAACAGGAAGTAGCCAACAAATCATTAACTCCAATGCTGACCCACCAGACTTTTGGCTTGAGCGTGAGCATTTCATCATGCTGTATTCTCCAAAGGAGATTAGGAGATGTATCACCTGAAATTCCCAATGCGAGCCCGTTATAGGCTCCGCCAGCGGATGTGTCAAATTTCTTGTCAAACTTGTTCTTGCTTCGGCGGAGGAGCTCTTCAATTTCAGGACCGCCCCAGAAATCTTTCATTTTCTTTTCATCTGCCTTTGGAAGAACTCCATTACCACCATAAAACCTACCGGCCACAGCTTCAATATTATTATCACCCAAGAAGACGACATCAATCTCCCCATTACCTTCCACAATATTCTTTGCATCCTTGATATTCATCTGATGAGCACGTCCCCATCCCCTGTTATCCATACGATGAGTGGCCTTGGTGGGGTCATCACACCTTGGGCAATCGTTATCCCCACCAGCAAGACACCAATGATCGATCTGCCCAAGCTTCAGTTCCAACGAGGATTTAATCTCGGAATAATCATGCTTGATGGTATGCGTCCTCTTCTGACTCCTATGCTTTCCGAGCTCGTACGCCTCAATCGTTCCCGTGAGGGCGAGGGTCACGGCTCCCAAGAGGATCAAACCTAGGATGAATTCCGCTCTGTGGTGGATCCAGAAGAATTGGACGTAAGCGATGGAGCTTACGACGGAGTTAACGATGGGGTTGGGCTTGGGTTTGGATTCGCGGGTGTACTCTTCGTAATCGCGTTCGCGGGTGAAGGCTTGGAGCTCCTCGTTGTCGTCAAAGGACGTGTCGTTTACGGGAAGTTTCATGTCTAACAGCAGGATATGAATCGAGGGGAGGGCTTGTGATGTTGTCAATGAAAGCGGTTCTTAGATCGTTCATTGCATTGGTCATCGGTCCTCCTGACTGAGGAGATGAGAGAAGATTTGTTCGGCCAAACTGTCATTTTTCTAAAGGGTGGTGTGGTTATAAATATGGTGGATAAGTAAGACCCCCACCTTTTGAAAACACCATCGCGCATTTTTACAAACAAACGCTTTTGATTGAATGATGACACCAAAGATTGTTTTTCTTCCTTCAAACAAACTTCAAACTAGTGCAACTAAACAACAAACAACAACGACAAAAAGACATTCATTGCCCAACACCATTCCATTCCTCATTTACAATGAAAATATTCAACAACGCATTGATCCTCTGCATCGCCATTACTGGAACAAGTGCGTTCGCTCCCAACGTAGCTCGAACCAAATCACCCACTAGCCTCGTCCTCGGGGAAACCTCCTCCTCCATTTCCAGACAAGAGTTCATTTCGACAGCCATTGCCACCAGTGCAGGAGTAGCATCGACAGCTCTTCTTCCTACTGAACCTGTAGAAGCTAGGGGAAGAGCTACTTTGGAGTATTCTCAAGATCGGTACTATCCTCGTCTTATAGCTGGTGGAAAATTTTATGCGAATGATTTGAAGAGAGCTCTTGAGAAGAATGATTGGGCTGCTATCAAGGTGCGTGTAGTGCATCAATGTGAATTGAATCAATTATTTAGTTGACATACGTGTAGTGTATATATGGGGATTTTTGTCTGTACCAACTCGCTCTCTGACGAAATTTCATAAACGCTGTCCTTGTATCTTTCACCTGTACGTGTAGGCAGCAACTCAGGAACCACCCAAAAGAACCAAATCAGACAAGTCAAAAGTAGACGGAGGAATCCCCGAACGAGCTGCCCAAGCAGGAGGATTCTCTAACTCCCGCGTCATCACCGCTGGAGAACTCTGGGCTGCCTCTTTCTCTGACAGCTCCATCTCTGCCAAAACCAAGGCAATGAAGGAGCAAACGGCCATCCTCGCAGAAGTTGTGGATGGGATGAATAAGGCGGCCAAGATTGCATTGGGCGAGGAAAAGTCAGGTGGAGGGTTTTTGGGGTTTGGGGCTAAGGCTCCTTCTCAGGCGGAGTTGGCGAAGCAGGTGAGGGAATTCTATGTCAAAGGAGGTAATGCATGGAACCAGTATGTGTTCCTTGCGAATGATGATTTGCCTGTGCAATTGAAGAGACTTCCATATTTGTAAATGGAAGGTTGCGATGTTTAGGTTTATTTAGTGTTGTCTTTATAAATACAGTTGCATTTGTACAAAGAGCAACCCGTGATCTGATCTTATACATCGACGTTTATGAGCTACGCTACGCGTATGCCACATTTTATGTTCGTACACGTACACGGTACATATGAATATATGTGTCAATTAATAAATTTTGAATATATATATAAATGTTTTTGATTAAAAAAGATAATACCTGCAAAGGTTGGGATTGAAGGTTGTGGATGAGAGAGAAGGTGAAAGTTTGACTTGCTGTTGTGAATAGAATTGTGACGAACGAGGTGAAAGTGATCATCACGCTTCCACCGTACGGCGATACATATAAAACTCTGATTTTAATATCTCTCCATCAGATGCAAACGTACGAAGTCATTGCTTCTGCTACATTATTGCACTTGTGCATTACTGTACTCAATAAACGCATATCCACCTTGGGTCGCAAAGAGACAATAAGCACCAGGTAACGATATCGACCGAACATACGAATAACTGTAGTAAACCATTGATTGTCACAATCAAATTAATCCATAGCAAAACAAATTCTCAGGCAAACTGAAAACACCTCATCATCTAGTTTGTTCACATCATGTAACAGGAACATTAAGATGTGGGTATGTACCGTACAATCATACGATAGGGTTTTTTCCTGCCTTGGTTTTGGCGCGGGTGCGATGCGACATGCGACGCGCGAACAAAACAGGAACAAGCGGCGCAGGCAGAGGCTTCAACCAGGTACTGCAGAAAGCTACTTGTATTTATGTTGGTCGTGTACGCGCAAAAATTGATGAAGCATGGGGATTCATTCAGCTATGACCGCGGCCCAGCATACCGTAAAAACGTCGGAGAAGATTGAAGAGGATGAACGGTTGGAAGGAAGCAGAAAAGAAGCCCATATTTTGTACCTTTAATTGAAAGCAACAAGCAACCCACGGTAAACACATTTACTTCCATACCCACGATACATCCAAACCAACAGATCCAGTCTTAAGGCCGTTGTTAGTGCTCCAATTTTCAATATGTTCAAGAAAACACTACACGTACTTGTTCTTTTATCACTCTTCCATGCAGCGACTGCCTTCTCTGTCAATCACAGAATGAGTATCAAAGCTACCGTCCCCGTGCCTAATCCTGAAGCTAGATCAAAAGTTATTTGCAATATGGCAAAGCTAACAAATGATGAATTTTGGGAGATGCAACGAAGAATGGCGGGTGAGATGTCAGATGGGGTGAATGAAGAAGAATTACAAGTGAGAGCGTAAGTCCATTACTCTATTACGTGCATATATACTCGGCAATTCCTTGTTCTTCTTCTTCTGACGAAAAGGACGCTTGATGATTTTGGTGATTCATTCAACGATCAATCTGATTCTTTGTTTTTTTCTTTTCAAACAGCACAAATCGCGAGCTTTATCGGAAGCAAGTTTCTTCTCTTGTATCAGAAACCCTATTCTTTAGTATCATAATTTTCAGCCTCATCTGGCTCGTATCACCAAATCCTTTCACTGGCATATCATATCTTCTTGGTGCTATTTTGGGAACAGCTTACACCTACGGCTTGGGAAAGTCTGTTGAAGCACTTGGGGGAAGCGCGTATGATGCGGAAGATGTGAAGGGTTCGGGGGTAGGGTCGGCTCGTTTTGCGTTTTTGATTGTTTTGTTCATTTTTGTTGGAAAATTCAGGACAGTTGGGTTGCAAGAGATCCCTGCAATCATGGGGTTCTTCACATATCAATTGTCGACCCTGAGTCAGGGTTTGAAAGATGCATATGATCCTGATGACCTCTAAGTCAGGAGAGTGCGAGACCCGGCTGGGCAGGTGCAGCTTCACACTTCCAGAGGGTCGAGGTTGAAACGATGGTAATACATATCGTAGAAATAGAATCCTTTTTCAATTCCAAACCCCAGCAATCGTAATGTCACGGCGATGGTGCGAACAAGTTATAATTTATCGTCAAAATTGACCTTACATTCCGTAATGGCTGGCAGTAAAAACTTAAAAAATCGCGTTTGAAATTATTTACTTGCAACTGTTAAGAATGAAAATCTTACTGTACTCCAATGAGTTTGAAGGCATCACTTTCATGAATTGCCGCCACTGTGGATTTGTACCTATTTTCAATTTGTAGCTAACTAAGTAGTACAGGATTTTACAGGATCGGATTTTGTCTGTCGTGTTTGGTCATTGAAAAATTAAAAAACCCAAATTGAAAATGCGCTGATATGATGCTTCCCTATTACGGTATTATTGAGAGGGGTACACTTTCTACTATTTTTACAAAAGATGTTGAATCCCGTTGATTATCCGTTGTTTTGGAGATAATCATGTAAAATGATGGCGCGGTGTGCCCCACTTGAAAATTACGAAAAACTGTGTAGGATTCTACGCAATGAAATTTTGGATTTCGTTTTTTGCAATTTTACCTGAAGATTCACGAGACCATAACACAGCGAAGTTCGAAGAGATCAATCGCCAATACATCTTATTAACACTGCCAATTGCATTGCCTTACAGCGTTTACTGCCCTAGCATATTCTGTAGCCGAAATTATGAGTTCTGACGAAGATAGCATTAACAACAATGATTACGTTAGCGAGGAAGAGGAACCCGTTAAGAAGAAGCGTAAGCCTAAGAGGGATCCGAACAAGCCCAAGAGGAACATGAGCGCGTTCTTCTTGTACTCTAACGCGAACAGGGCCCGCATCAAGGTTGAGAACGAAGGAATCGCTTTCGGCGCAGTGGTAAGCACCGTACTATGTCTCGTACTGTATGGCTGATTGTGGTTTGCTGCTGATTATCGACGAACCCGTCAAACGGCGCAAATTCGTATTTCAATCTTGTTTGTGATATTTACCGCTCGCGTGGTGGTATTGTTTGAGTTGCTGTTTATGTGTCGATATGGAGTACTTGCCCAGTTGACCTTGCAATCATGTGTGTGCGCGCAATATAATGTTGGTGTTGTTACGGGCCTCGGACCGGTGAGAGGCATCACTAGCTTCACCGCGGTGGAGATCCGCCGTGCTTTCATCGCGAAGCCGTCTTCATGATGCTTTCATCGTCTAGTTAGCGATGGGCTGCGTTCAGAAGCAAGGCAAAGTGCATGTAAACAGAAATTTGTAAAAAAAACTCTTGCGCGAAACCGCGCATGTGAAACGTCGGGAAGGCCTTTTTGTGTCGCTTTTGTTTTTCCCTATCTCATCATCTTTTCCAATCTATCTATGTACCATAGGCAAAGCTTCTCTCTGCCGAATTCAAGCAGATCACCGCAGAGGAGAGGGAAAAATGGGATCAGCTCGCACGTGAAGACAAGGAACGTTACCAGAGACAGATGGAAGACTACGAGCCTCCTTCTGATGAAGAGGAAGAGGTCACATCAAAGAAGAAGAGGAAGAAGGACCCCAATGCTCCCAAGAGGAATATGAGTGCTTACTTTCTCTTTTCGCAAGAAATTCGTCCCACCATTAGGGAGGAAAGCCCTTCTGCCACTTTCGGTGAGATTGCCAAGGTAAGTTTGTCCTCTGTTCATCTCAAAAGTTTTTCAAAATGCGTCATATCTAAATCAGTTTTTTCTCTTCAGCTCATTTCTGCAAGGTTCAAGCTGTTGGATACAGATGAACGCGCCAGGTTTGACAAGCTTGCTGCTGGGGACAAAGAACGTTACCAGAAAGCAATGAGGGTTTACAAGGGTGAAGAATCTGAATAAGGCCATGGTAGTAGTTGAATGCTGAGAATAAATGGGGATAAACATTAGATGGCATCGTAGCAACATATTTCAAGAACCACACGTTTTAGCCGCCGTGATTTGTCTGCTACGATTCGTCGTTTCGTGTAAAGTAAAAGTATTATAAAATCAAAGTTTGTTGATTAATTTTGTTCTTTTTAGGAAAGTGACACAGAAAAAGACGTTAAAAGTTACAGCAAGTATGTCAACAAACTCGAACACTAAAGCTAAAACAACGATGATGACCGACAGACTTCAAAAGCTAGCAAGCGCCCAAGCAGCCCAAGATTCTGAACGCAGATATCCTGACAGTACAAGCTCGCAAGCGTACACCGAATAAAACCAGTGTAGTGAGTGACAGATATGCTGTTGTCTGGCTTTCACAGCTTTTCAGTTTCAGGCACAATTCTTGTTTTGTCGTTTTTGAAGTGCTCATTTTCTTTCAGCCCCAGCGCTACCTACAAGCCCTGCCCCAACGGAATCAGCATTATGACCGTCACAAGAAACATTGAAAATGTAGAAAAGGGTCAGATTATGCCTCGCGAAGCGTCGGGTATTATCTTTGACATTGATGGCACTTTGGCTGATAGTTGGAAATTGGGATTCGATGCGACACAAGTTGTTTTGAAAAATAGAAATATTCCTCTCATCACAGAAGAGTTGTATCACGAATGTACAAGATACTGTACTCCGGATCGTATGGCTCGCCATGCCGGGCTATTTCCAGATAAAGATGAAGACTTTTCGAAAGTCGGACAAGAGTTGGCTGATGAATTTGATGATCTTTATGTTGGTTTGGTTAGCACTGAGACCGCTGGATTTTATGATGGTATAAAGGACCTACTTCTTACTTTACAATCTAGTCACAATGACAAGAACGAGGGAAGAAAAATTGCTGCGTTGACAAATGCTTGTGTTGCCTATGCTCATGCAGTCTTGAAAATTAATTGTCCAGTCCTGACAAGGGGCGATAAAGGGAAAGGAATCTACGAAAGTTTTACTTCGATTCATGGCGCAAATACAGTTGCGAGACCAAAGCCTCATCCAGATGGTTTGTTGGTTTGTTGTGAAGAAATAAACATAGCTCCTGACCAATGCGTCTACATCGGTGATAGTCCATCTGATGCCGTTGGAGCGAAGGCAGCCGGTATGGTGGCTATAGGAGTACTTTGGGGGTCGCACCCGTTAGAATCTCTGAAAAATGCACCATTTGATTATTTATGTGAGAACGTGGACGACCTCAGTTTGTTATTGAAGAACTAAAGCCAACACGATATTTCAAGGGTATGGTACAAAATGGACCTCCATGACAATGCCAATGCACTGATGAGCGTTGGACGTCCGTTTCTTGACAAGCATTGATTGCATTTTGACTGGGAAATCACCACGTTTCGGGGCCACCTGATATTTTCTGATATTTGAACAGTGTTTAGGAATTACTAAACACCATCTCCCCTGCATAATGAAATTGTAAAACGGATTTTGATCCTTTTTATAACATACGTACAACTATTTGATACCACTGTTGTCGATAAAATATTGCTGATAGGTCTGGAGATTCATTCAAGATGTATAGCTTTCAGCTTCCTTGTCCTCTAACTTTTGTCATTTGAATAACATCATCAGGGGCAACTCAGTGCGGCATTGTAACAAATTATACAGAGGATCGCGAAAAGGAGACACAAGATCTTCCCCTTTGGTGTGGTACCGTGGGTATTCTGGTGAACTTGGATGCTGCATGCGACGAATGAAGGCAAGTGGAATGTGACATTTTCAGCATAAATTAGTACGTACGTGGGTGTAGTGACAAGGAAGGGACAGAGGTGAAAAGAACTCAAATCAATCGATCAATCAATCAATCAAGACTGCTTCGCTTCAACAGAAACAAAACATAGGATTTGGTTTTGCAGTTGAAACCATACAGTACATACTGCTGCAATAAATAACCATGGATGAAGAAGATGATGAAGATGGTTCATTTCGTTCTAATTCAAACAGGCGCCGGAGAAAATTAAGATTGAATACTAATATCTTATCCCTCATACAAGAGGGACAGTTTGAAATAGTGGAAAAAAGATTGAAAAGAATTAGAGCTGGGAGCAAGGGAAAGTTCGCTGGAATCTTGAAAAAATACCAAAAGAGAGACGTCGAAATGCTAATGACGCCAGATACGAGATTTGGACGCCTGCCAATCCATTGGGCATGTCTTTTAGGACCAAGATTGAAGAAAAAAACAATTAAAATACTTCTTCACGTATGCCCCGAGTCTGCGAAAAAATACGATAATGAAGGATCAACTCCTCTTCATTACCTCCTTCACAGAGGTGTCTTTAATAATGATGTACTCAAGATTCTTCTAGATACATACCCGGAAGCTGTGATGATTAGAGATAGGTTCGGCCGTACTCCAATGTTCCACCTGGTTGCAAATAATTCTATTGAAAAGATAAAGATGTCTGCTCTAGCAATTCTTCTGAATACTGACAAATGTGTCGATACCCTGAGGCAGCCGTGCGGTCCTCTAGATACCGGTAGTCCAACAGAAAGTTATGAAAGCCAGAGTCTCAAAACAAATAATGAAATTTGGGAACAACCCCCTGCCCATAGGACACCACTTTATATGATGTGGCAAATTGCGTTGACTCACCGATCGCAGAGGTGGTGGAAACGAGGAAAAGATGTCGTGCCAAAACTTGACGGAAAGAAAATGTTGATTGCGTTAAATTTCTTAGGGTGTGCTTATTTGCGTGAAGTAAATGGCTCTGTCAACTTTACATTTAGAAGCCGTAGGAAAATGCGCCGACAAATGATGAAATCTATGAAAACGGTGATTAGCGAACGTATAAGTGCTACAGATATTCAGGCAGCAGGCAGCGATATGGAGATTGAGGGAACTGAACATGCGTTAGAAATTGTTGGCGGTAGTGACACTGAAAACGAGTGGTCGTTGAGGTTGTACTCAAGCAACCGCATTGGTTTTCCTGAGGAAGAAGAATTCACAGTCAGCAAATCCGCGAGAAGTTTTGATTCGTTAGAAACTCCTTTAGCAAGAGATAGGAGTACTAGATATCCCAACGGAGAAGAGTCTGATGAGTTCAGTATGCCTCTAAGTAGTGCATATGTTGCTAATATTGATTCCAATTCTGACTCCCAAAATGAAGAGAAAACAGATGCCTCTTTACCTCGGAAACTAAAGCTGAAACTGACGTCGATAAAACAAAAACGAAAACGAAAAGAACGCAGACTTCAAAGGGAGAAGAACAGGTCGTTGGATTTTATCGATGGTGACTTCACACATTCAAGCCAGAGAGAAACACTCAGATTTGATCGTTTTCGTTTGAAGAAAGAACTTGCGCCAACCAAATTCCGGTTCACACATGCTGTTTGCACCTTTCATCAGTGGCTACCCAAAGAGACAATTGATATAGCGAAGGAGCATTATCCAAAACATTTTGAGAAGAGGGAAGAAATCACTGGCGACATTCCAATTCATCTGGCAATTAAAAAAGGCGCAAGTAAGGATCTTTTGAAAAAGTTGCTGGATGCAAATAAAAATTCAGCTTCAATACCAACAACTCTTGGAAAGCAGCTTCCGTTGCACCTTCTTTTTGAAAGTGGAGATTGCAATTTATCCAAGATTCAGTGCTTGTTAGATGCATATCCAGATGGAATAGAAACTATCGACCAAAAATCAGGTTTATTCGCATTCGCTCTGCCTGAATTTCATAGAAAAGATATCAATCCCGTACCACTTTCTAGCCCAAGATTGAATAGACCGCTCGTCATTCCAGAGAGTCATTCATTATCAGAATCTGATGTGCAAAGGCAGGTGCTGCAATGTGAGACAACGACGTCAGTTTACAAACTTTTATTGAAAAAACCCTCGATACTCAAAGAATATTGCACTACACGTACGTGAGGATGAACTCAATGCGCTAAACCAAGGTTATCCTCTATTTCTACTTTGTTCTTCCAATGCGTAAGACGTTCTCATCATATAACTTTTTCAGCCTCTTTGCACCGAAATCTTGTAATATTTTTTCATTATGGATTGCAATTCTACCTGTAGCTTCTTCTCCAGCTCCCTGTATGACACTCGTTCTCACCAAGGAAATTGTAGGATAAGGAGATTTCTTCTCATAATCCAACGGATTCTCTTCTGCAGTATCAATCTCATAACCCCCCGTAGAAAAAGACCAATTCGGATGAAACGGAGCAATAGTGATTTCGTCCCCAATCAAAAAATCATCTGTCATATCTGTCAACCCTGCTTCTCTTGTTTCGTGTTCCTCGTCCGCTTCATCAAATAACCTATCTTCCAAGTCAGTGCAAAAATCATAAAAGCCCTGAAACTGAAACTCCCTATTATGGCCAGGATGCTCTGTTGGGAGCGCAACAACGAATGTAATCCCTACATTGATGTCTACATCGCCACTTTCCTCATCTGTCAATTGTATCAGTTCATGTGCACTCTCCCTAATGACCCGTTCCATACCTTCCAGCCCATTGGTTTGGTGAATGATTTTAATTCGAATTCCATTTTGGCTCTGGAGTGTTTTAGCAGCCCAAGGGCAAAGATGCAGTTCTTGCACAAATTCGGAGCACCATCTAATTGTCTTTTCGGTTGCCTCTTGTGCATCATGTGGTGGTACACGTATAGGTGTCATACTAATGTGGGGATGAGTTTGGAGCAATTTGCTGTATTTGTTCAGTCTATATTGCGATGGCGTATTGTCGTTGTCGTTATCGTTGTTGTAGTAAGTCACATCGGCATGTAATGAAGCAACTTTTTCATGCGATTGGTTTAGTTCATGAGATAATCTTTCAAGTTCTTTGTGGGAGAGCCATATTGATATGTCTGAAGAGCGAGAGTCATCATCATAGGCATAGGATGCGAGGCTACGTGTACATGGAGATGTCAGTCTTTTTGAGAGATTTTTTCTTGATCTTTGTGCTGCGAATGGAGAGGTGACATGAAATGATGTGCAAATTGATCGAAACAGAAATATTGGTATAATGAAGTACGTGTAACTGTTGAATTGAGAATTCTTCATCGTTTTCATTCACAACGCGCACTACGTGTATCGTTTTTGGTCGACGAATTGCCCGATTTGGCCGATGAGTTGGTGCTGCGATGACAACAGAGGGGTCGGTGAAGATTATAGAGTATGAAACCCTGGCGTATTTGTTATTTGATGTCGATTGGGTGATGATGTGATCGGTGCTTTACACAGTATGATAGTTTGCCAGTACGGTAAATACCCCCCCCCGGCCGGGGTAAATACGGTGGGTTGAGCGGTTGAGCGCCGCGCGGCTCAACCCACCCCCGTGCTAGGGGTATTATATTTTTGGACCCCACCCACAAAACGCCTCTTTAGATAATGCCAGCACCCTTTTCAGAAGCGTCCCTTGCGGTCATATAACACCCCTAGAACCACAGCCTCCGTTTCCTGAGATCGTCTATGACAGTTTTTGATGATCTATGAAACACACACAAACAACAAGCTCGTCAACACCATGGTACCTTCCGACGACCCCAACACACCTTCAACACCTAC
>Ga0115005_10001044_pt1 | contig 21860 bp, 21 predicted proteins | sample ArcOceMetagenome_FD_87163 | JGI IMG/M metagenome (GOLD analysis project Ga0115005, IMG submission 87163) | Marine eukaryotic phytoplankton communities from Arctic Ocean - Arctic Ocean - Greenland ARC118M Metagenome | ecosystem: Environmental > Aquatic > Marine > Oceanic | place: Arctic Ocean...
AAGGTTCCCCACATCTAATCAAAGTTGCTTATTCTTTTATTGAAAAAATCAGTTTATTTAAAGAAGCGATGAAGGACGCTAAACCAAAAGAGGTTGAAGCTAATTCAATAATACCGAATGAAAAACAAACTTTCGTTTTAATTCTTGGTGAATCCAATAGCAGAAGACATATGTCTCTTTATGGAGCCAAAAGTAAAACAACACCCAAATTAGATGACAGAACAGATCTTATACTTTATAATAATGTTGTTTCTCCGTATTCAAGTACAATCAATTCAGTACTAACAATACTCACCCAGACTAACCTTGAAAAGAAAATTGACATTCTTGATATTTTCCACTCTTCAGGCTTTAAAATTTTTTGGATTTCTAACCAATCGCCAATAGGAGTTTGGGACAACCAAATCACACAATTCGCAAGAAAATCGGACAGATGTGAATTTGTAAACATGACAAGTAACTCATCATACGAAGCGACATATACAGCATCTTACGATGAAAAAATAATAGCCCCATTTTCAGAAGCACTCCAAGATTCAGCTAAAAAGAAATTAATTATTCTTCACTTAATTGGGAATCACTCTTCTTACTCCAAAAGATATCCTACAGACTTTAATATTTTTGAAGGTGATGGCTCCAAAAAATCGAACACCATTGCAGAATATAAAAACTCTCTTGTTTATACTGATTTCATCGTTGACAGTATGATCAACGTTTTGATTAAATCTCAAAGGTTAAACACAAATACAGCCACTTCACTTCTTTATATTTCTGATCATGGAGAAAATGTTTATGACCATGGAGAAAAAGCTGGTCATGATTATTCTAAAGTTGTACCGAAGGCAAATGTTGAAATCCCTTTTTTCCTGTGGATATCACCTTATTTCCAAAGCTTAGATAGTAGTAAAACGCAACAGACTATTTTAAATAAAAACAAACCTTTTGTTACGGATGATTTATTTCACGCACTTATTGATTTGAATTTTATTAAAACAAAATTTCCAGAAAAGGGTCGAAGCGTATTTAATCCAATATTTAATGACAAGAGAAAGAGAATTCTTTGTGACGGAAAAGATTATGATGAAAAAGTTGATTAAAAAAGTAAACAAAAAGCCCCGCAAATGCGGGGCTTTGAAATATATTAAATAATCGATGAATTAAACTTCAGCGTTCATTTTAGTCAATACAGACATAACGTCTTTTACAGCTACTGCAGATTCTTCTAATAAAGTTTGCTCTTCAGCAGTTAACTTAACTTCGATAATCTTTTCGATACCGTCTTTACCAAGAATACAAGGTACTCCTAAGTAAACATCACTTAAACCAAACTCACCTGTTAACCATGCGCAAACAGGGAAAACTCTTTTTTGATCTCTTACAATAGCTTCAACCATTTGAGCAGCTGCTGCACCTGGTGCATACCAAGCTGAAGTACCCATTAGGTTAACTAATTCACCACCACCTTTTTTTGTTCTTTCAACGATTGCATCCAATCTTTCTTCAGAAACTAAATCAGTAACAGGAACTCCTCCAACACTTGTAAATCTTGGAAGTGGAACCATAGTATCACCATGACCACCTAATAATAAAGCTTGGATATCTTTTACAGAAACTCCAGTTTCGTCAGCTAAAAAAGCCTTGTAACGAGCAGTATCTAAAATACCTGCCATTCCCATTACTTTATTTGATGCTTTTTGTGCAGTTAAAAATGCACAATAAGTCATAACATCTAAAGGATTAGAAACAACAATAATAATAGCATCTGGTGAATGCTTAATTACGTTTTCAGTAACCGACTTAACGATTCCTGCATTTGTAGCGATTAAATCATCACGACTCATACCAGGCTTACGTGGTAATCCAGAAGTAATAACAACTACATCAGAATTTGCTGTTTTAGTATAATCATTCGTTGAACCAACAGTTTTAGTGTTGTACATGTTAACTGCAGCTGTTTGCCACATATCTAAAGATTTACCTTCAGCAACCCCTTCTTTGATGTCTAATAAAACAACTTCAGTTGCTAGCTCTTTGTGCGCACATACGTTAGCACAAGTTGCTCCAACGTTACCAGCACCTACAACAGTAATTTTGCTCATAATATGAATTTTAATATTTAGTGTAAAAAATTGAATCCTAAATTAATCAATCAAAGGCACATAATAAAAGATTCCGGCTAGTAATATCCAAACAACTTAAAACAATTAACAATTCATTCTCAAAGCATGACCAATAAACTTTTAGTAACTGACAATTATAAAATTCTTACAATAGTAAGGCAACCAACTTATTAAGGCTACGTTTTAAAAATGAATAAAGATGCTAGTGTTTCTTTTACAACAAATATTCAAAGGTATTGAGATTACAATAATAAAATTAATATAAACGCTCCCTATCCCCTTAAAAGCGGAGTGCCGATTTATGTATGCCCGCTGTCTTTTTATTTGAAAAATAAGAAGACTATCGAACTGACTGTTCCATAATCATTTCACCCAATACTTTTTTAGCAGATTCTTCAGAAGTAATATATAAGTAATTACCCCTCCCAGAAACGGACAATTCTTCAATCAATTCTTTCCCTCTTTTATTTTTACCAAAAGCCAAGGTCGAAAAGAATAATCCTTGATCCGATTTACGCCTAACCAATCCATTTAATTGACGTTCACTTTGTCCTAATCCATTGAAGCCACCATCAGTAGCCAAAATCACTTGATTGTTACCACCTATTAAAAACTCTTGTTTTAATACTTTATATGCTTTACGAATAGCCTTACCACCGTAAGTACTACCACTAGCTTTCAACCCAGTAATTACGGATACAATATCTTCATTGTTTTTTGCAGATGTAGAAGAAAGTACAACTTGAGCCTCATCCGAATAAGTAATAATGGTCACCTTATCCACTGACCTTAACATATAAATTAATTGTATCATCGACTTTTTTAACAATGCCAGCCTATCTTCACCACGCATACTTGAAGAAACATCAATTAGAAATACAATGTTGTTTTCTGAGAATTTCATCAATGGAAAATCATTATTTTCTTCTTTAACCTGAATTATATCCTGCGGAATATAGACTAGTTCCTCTCTCGTTAAAATTTCTAAGGAATCTTTAATAATTAATTTTTTATCCTCTATCACAATTAATTCAGCCGGCGGAATAATAATTTCTTTCTTCACTAAAGTAATTGTGATTTCGCGTCTTTGTTGATTAAAATAATGTTCAATTTTTTTAGATTTGTATCCGTCTGCCTCTGTATAAATGAAAAACAATCCTAAATGTGACTTCCGACTCAAACTTCCTTCTTTATCCGTGTAAAACTGTTGGAAATCTTCACCTTTACTTAATTCAACTAGCGCCTTATTAATAGGTTCTTTTGTTAAAGAGTCAATTACGTTAACCACCATATTAAAATTCTGCTTTTGATAACTGGGACTAGAAAAACTAGGACAGGCCATTTTTGCAAAAGAATCATAACTCTTTACAATTCCTTCGAAATTTAGATAAAAAGGTTTTTTAGATGCTGAGTGATAAACTTTTAATCGTTCTTTAAACTTCCCCAACGCACGTGGATCGTAAATCACTTCCAAAATAGAAGTTTTCCCAGGAGCAATACCCAAATTAGGTGCCTTAAACTCAAAATCACGGGGGATCATCTGCTTAAGAATATATATTGTTTTATTTGTTGAATTTGTAACTAAAAAGGAATCAACTCTACTTACCCAAAATTCAACCTCTCCAAAAGTTGATGCAGTACGGTGAATAATTAATCCATCATGATTAAGCTGCGCTTTCGAATTCAAACCATACAACAAAAGAAAAACAGCACAAACACACTTAATCATACCTTAAAATTTAGTTCTTATTAACCTCCATTTTGTTGTACAACAAACGTGCCTCTTCAAGTTCTTCAATAATCTGAACTCTTAATGTTAATATTTTTTTAATTGATGCGTTTTCAGTTAAAATCATTTTTTTAAAAAACAGTTCAGCCTTAACTCTATTAATCATTTTTAAATACACTAAACTAAACAAGCCTAAAAAGGGGGATAATAATATAATTACCGCTACAATCATCCAATTTGAAATTAAATTGACTCCTACAATACAGAATAGGATATAAGTAAACAAGAAGGCAAACATTCCAATTACCATTCGCAACGCTCCCGTAAAATCGTCACGCTGCGTATATCGGTTTGTGAAGTAGCCAACTAATCGATAGGGTAAATAATTAAATAAAGCCCCAACAATAAACAGAGGGAACCCAAATACCCCACCAATAAAATTAGCTATTAAGGAGGTTTTTCCTTCAACCACTTTATGATCAAACATTGGATATTTACTTTGTACTACCTTCAATTTAGCACTATATTCCTTTAGCATTTGGGACAACCTAATACTTAAGTCCGGAAATTTATTTTTAAAAAAATCAATAGCTGTTATTACTTCATTCTTTAGAGTTAATTCTTCTTCCGCAGTTAGCTTACCAACTTTCAACCGGTCTAACATTTCTTTAAAATAAACTGATTGAATTTGCTCAAACACTTTATCGTCTTCTTCTTTTTCAATTAATAACATTTGAGCTTTAATAGAAGTCTCGATATCTCGTGTTAATGTTTTTGACGTGACAAATGAATCCTTTTTATAAGCTGCTTGGTAAGCACTCACTTTAATAGGATCTCCAAAATTCACATGCACATTTGTTCTGAAATCTTTAGGGTTAGAATAATTTAAGCCAACAGGTACTATAATTAGGTCTAAATTAAAATCATTTTGAGCCTCGGCTCCTAAAGCAATTCTAGCCGCACCTGATTTAACTTTTCTTAATCTTGGCTCAATCTTACTGGTTCCTTCTGGAAAAATCAACATCGCCCTACCCTTCTCAAAATGTCTAGAGCAAGCTCCAAAAACTGCTTTGTTTTTATGCGTTAATTCAGGCGTCTCTTCTTTTCTATAAACTGGAATCATGTGGATCAACTTAAAAAAATAAGCTGCAAACTTATTTTTAAAAGATTCTCCCCGTGCAATGAAGTATAGAGACTTTTTAGCAAAGGTTGTAATAACAATAGGATCCATAAAAGCTCCTGGGTGATTCGAAACAAACATGACCGGTCTTCCTTTTGGAATACTAGGTCGATTTGAGACCTGTCGTTCTTTAAAATAAAAGAACACCGTCACTTTTAATAAAAACTCCAATATTCTATAAATCATATTTTATTATTTTAAAATATCAAAATACTAAACAGAGACACCTCATTTTGGTATAGCTACGAAGGGATAAAATTATTTTCTTATTATTCTAATTAGATTACTTCCCGTAATTGTTTTTTTATCCTCTAATACGATAGAAAAAGTAAATTCATACTGACCGTCTTCCATAGTCTTAGGGTCAGGAAATGTAAAAGGGAAGACCAAATGTTCTTTATGTAATACTTCTTCACAAGCATTGGTTAAACGAAAATCGGCAGCTACATAATCAACAATATTGGTTGAAATCTCAAACTCATCGTTTACCCCGTCGTTATTAGGTGTAATATATTTAGGCATATTCAAACTTAATGAGTCATGGATATACTCATAATGTTCATTTTCTCCTTCTTTTAAATCTGCAAATGCTAAGTCAGATGTGGTGACACAATTCTTTTTCGTACAGCTGACAATGAATAACATTACCACAATTATTTTTAAAAAATTATTCATATTTAATAAAGGTTCCAAAATTTGGCTACAGATGCTAAAATCAACACCAAAAGTAACAATCTCACTATAGGCTCAATATTATTTTTTAAGTTATTTAATCGAACACCAATTAAGCCTCCGCCAATTTGACCAATTGCTAATGCTAAACCAAAACCCCAATCAACTTGCCCCACTAGAGAATAACCCAATAACGCGATACCATTAACGCATAAAATGATAAATACTTTTAATGGATTTAATTCGGTAAAACTCTTTCCCCAAACTGCGTGCATTACAGCCAACATAAATACTCCAGCACCAGCCTGAATAAAACCAGCATAAAAACCTATAAACAAAAAAATTAATGGAAGTAGTTTTGATAAAGTTTTAGACTTTTTTAAATAACGTTGTGGCTTTAGTAATACAACGAAAAATAACACTAAAAATATAGCTCCAATAATTTTTTCAAAACTAGCGACATCTAAGACACTGGCAATATATACTCCTCCGATAGTTCCTAATACAGTTGACAATAATAAAAACCACTTATTATGTAAGTTTAAATCCCCTTGTCTGTAAAACTTTAGCGAACTAGCTGAGCTTTGAAATAGTAAACCAATTCTATTGGTTCCGTTAGCGATGTTTGCAGGTAATCCTAGGAAAGACAATAACGACAATGTAACAACACTCCCACTACCAGCAATAGTGTTTAAAACGCCAGCAAATAAGCCTGCTGCAATACAAAGTAGAATGTCAGTAATCTCTATCACAATGCAAATGTAGTTAAGTCTTCAAATTAATCAATTACCAAACTTTTTCAAGGACGGACTTTTAAGAATTGAAAAACAGAAAAGGTCAACCATCGTTGACCTTTTCTGTTTTTCAATTCTTAAATTTTAATTTCAAATCATCCGTAAGTACAAGTATAAGTAGAATCAGCTTTAACTTCTAAAACTATTTGTTGACCTACTTCAATTACAGCAGCTGCATTTTCAGCTGTACAACTAACCCCATTGATGACCATTTCCCCTGAAGTGCACTTCATCGTCTCTCTAGGGTCCGCTTTTCCAAAATCGTATGTTCCTTTTTTAATTAATCCAGCAGTAATTTCAGTAATTCCGTTTTCAACAAAACCCAAACTATGAACGTTACCATCAAAATATTCGTTTTTCTTAATTTCCATAACTGGCTTTTTACTTATTAAAATTTTCACTAAAAAATAAAAATCGGATTTTCAAAAACAAAAAAATCGTACTCTCGTACGATTTTTTTGTTACTTTATTTTGTTCTAGTAACTATTAACTGGCACTGCCTTTACATTTGTATAAGCTGGACATACCTCATGACCAGGTTTACATGAAGAGATTGCTGTACTCAATACAGTTACCACTAAAAAAATTCCGAATATTTTTACTATATTTTTTTGCATTGCATCTACCTTATTACCGTAAAATTACCTCATAGCATTTTAAGATTCGACTAATATACCAAAACGTTATTAACATCGTGTTGAAAACTACTCGGTAAATAACTGTTTTACAGAGTTCTAAGTGACATTCTGAATATGATAATCAATACTTAAAACTTGAGGAATTAACTTATCCTTCTCATTTTGAATAATAAAAGAGGACAAATTCACGCGTTCATCTTCTGATAATTGTTTTGAAATAATATTTTTAATTTGTTCTTTACTTCTATCATCTCTTTCCAAAACTCGCTTAATTCTTTCGGTAACTGAACAAGAAACATTAATAACGAAATCACATGACTTATATGAACCTGACTCAAATAGAATAGCGGCCTCCTTAATAACATATTTTGAGCGTTGAACAGAAGACCATTCCTTAAAGCGTTGAGCAACCTTAGGGTGTAAAATTTGATTCAACACCGTCAAATTTTCCACTGATGAAAATACAACTGTTCCAAGTTTCTTTTTATCGAGTCTACTATTAGTAACAACCTTGTTCCCAAAGGCTAACATTACTTCCTTAGAAACATTGGGTAAGAAAAGGATTTTTTTTGATTCATCATCGGCATAGAAAACAGGAATACCCAATACTTCAAAAATCTTACAAACAGTAGATTTACCACTTCCAATACCCCCAGTAAGGCCAACAATAATCATTAATCTTTCGATTTAATAATATATTCAACACTCGCAGGTTCTACGCTTACCTCCGAAACATTTAGGGGTATTTTAAATAAGTCGATAGAAAGTCGTTTAAAAGAAGATTTCACCTCAGAAAAATTAACCTCTGCAGAGAAATTATCAGGCGTTATTTGAGTTAGTTTACTTGCTCCACATGAAAAGGAAACCTTTACCTCATTTGGAAATAATTTAACCTCAAGAGAGTCTGGTGCATTCTTAATTAGAATCGGTATTTCAAATTGATACTTAGCGATCGTTTCAACCCCAACAAAGACTCTGAGACTATCCTCATATAAAGAATCAACACCAAATGGTTTTTCAAGCTTAAAATCTTGGTCCAAATCAGACTCCAAACGATCAAAAACGCGGAGTTCGGTATAAATAGTATCAATTTTATTTAAAACAGACTTTGCTCCTCTGACCTTCACATTATATGGTGAAACTAAAGGTTGATTTAAAACGTAATGATCAACCGGGTTTATTAACTTGTATTTAAAACTTGTTATTAACTCTTTTTCGATTCTTTCTGAAAACAAAACATTTACAGAGTCAACTGGATATATTGAAGACTTCAAATTGGCTCCAATTGCTGCAATAATTGATTTTGAATTTAATTTTGGCAGCCAAACGTATTGGTTGTTATCCCCTTTTTTAAGCACAACGGATTTACTCAAATCGATCACAACCTGAGCCTGATTAAAACTGAAACTCCTTGAAATTAAATCAAAACCTTGAGCCCTTATTTTCACAGGCATAGATTCAGGTAAGTCACCAATAAGCATTTGATTTTTTGGGAAGTTTTCAAACTTTAGCAACACCTGTAGCTCATCTTCTCTTTCCTCCGAAAACTTTAGCAACCCCCACAAAATTGTAGAAATAGTCAAACAAGCAAGGAAAACCTTCCACTGTTTGTTGTCAGTCGGTAATAAACTATTTAATATGGATTTTAGAGATGCCAATAGAACATAAAAAAACCCGAAAAAGCGGGTTTTAAATTGGTTTATATTATTTAGCTATAGTATCTATAGCTTCTATTACAGTTGGAATTTCTAACATTGTAGGCTTTAAAATTAACTCAACGCTTGTTCTAGCATTCATTCCCCAAACTGTGTTTGGGTGAGATCGATATAATATTTTATACGCTTCTTTAGCCCCTTCTAAATCTTCTAAAACAACTTCTTTCGTTCTTCCAATAAAGTACATTGCTTTGGGAACTACTTTATGATTTGGGAATGAATCAGCAACGTAGGATAAAAACTGAATAGCTTTTGAACTATTTTTCACATTTAATGATGCAACACCAGCTCTGCACAACACTTCTGGTAATTCAGCTGAGTTAGGATACTCTGAGATTAGAGCGTCAACAAAATAAACCAAACTATCGTTTAAAGGTTTTAATGCTAGTTGATCAAAATCTTTAGGGTTCTCAAAAATATTATTGAATTTAGCACGAACACCTTCTATTCCCGCAATTAAATCTTGTTCTAAAAGGCCAGTTGAAGCTTTATCTCCAGCTCCACATGACATTAAAATTATTCCTGCTACAAATGGTATAATAATCTTTTTCATAAACTTTTTATTTATTTTGGAAACCTCATTCGATAACCAACTTTTACGATTCCTTTGGAAATATCTGTTAATTTACGCTTTATCATTTGTTTTTTCAAGGGATTTATTTTGTCGGTGAATAAAACACCATCAATGTGATCATATTCATGCTGAATGACACGCGCTGCAAACCCACTGTACTCTTCAATGTGCTCCTTAAACTGCTCATCAAAGTATTTAATCTTTATTGTTTCTTGTCTTTTTACGTTATCTCTTAATCCTGGGATACTTAAACATCCTTCCTTAAAAGACCACTCTTCGCCAGTTTCTTCAAGAATTTCAGCATTAATAAACACTTTTTTAAACCCTTCCAAACCTGGTTCATCTTCAGCAAACGGACTAGCATCAATTATAAATAAACGTATCGCTTTTCCAATTTGAGGTGCTGCTAAACCAACACCTTCAGCTCCGTACATGGTTTCCCACATATTTTCAATTAGTTTAGGTAAACCCTCATAATCTTTAGATATATCTATTCCGATCTCTCTTAATACCGGATCTCCAAAAGCTACAACTGGTAAAATCATTCTTCAAAAATAAAACAAAAAGTTTTGCTAAGACCCATTCGACTGTCGGGTTAAGTAAGATTGTAATATTAACGCGGCACTTACTTTATCTAAATTCCCTTTTTCACGACGCTTACTTTTCTTTACGCCACCAGCTATCATTGCCTGTGAGGCCATTTTACTTGTAAAGCGTTCATCCTCCAAAATAATATTTAAAGCTGGAATTTTCTTTTTTAAATGTTTTACAAAATCATTAACCAATTTAGTCGCATCAGTATCTGTTGCATCCAGATTTTTTGGATGACCGATTACAACCGATTCAACATCATGCTTAAGAATATAGTCTTTTATGAACTGAATCACGTCTTTACTATGAACTGTAATCAAAGGACTTGCAATAATCTTAAGATCATCCGTCTCAGCAATACCTACTCTTTTCGTCCCATAATCCAGTCCAATAATCCGTCCCATAAAAAATTAATAAATTTGTATAAAAATACACCAATTGGTAAACTACAACAAAATATTAGTCATACAAACAGCCTTTATCGGTGATGTTATTTTAGCAACATCATTATTAGAGACCTTAAATCTAAATTTTCCAAAATCAAAAATTGATATTCTGGTAAGAAAAGGTAATGAGAGTTTGTTTAGTGAACACCCATTTATCAATCAAGTTATTGTTTGGAATAAGAAGGATGCGAAAATAAAAAATCTAATTAGAATTCTTAAAAACATTCGAAAAGAGAAATACGATATTGTAATTGGTATTCAACGATTTTTTAACGCAGGACTTTTAACCGCATTTTCAAAAGCCAAACTCAAAATTGGGTTTGATAAAAATCCACTTTCTGCATTATTCCATAAAAAAATAAAACACGAAATAGGAACAGGTCTTCATGAAGTTGATCGAAACTATTCGTTAATAAAAGAATTTTCGCCTCAGTTTCACCGTGGATTAAAACTTCATCCTTCGATTCAAGATTATCAAAAAACAGATAAGTACCAAGCAAACTCATATATTGTAATTGCCCCAGCTTCAGTTTGGTTTACAAAACAATATCCTAAAGAAAAATGGGTTGAGTTTTTAACCGAAGTCCAAGGCTTTAAAACGTTAATCATAGGAGCGCCTTCCGACAAGGAATTAGCGAACGAAATTATTAACCAATCTAAAAATTCAGATATTGAAAATCTTTGTGGAAAATTAAACTTGTTACAAAGTGCAGCGTTGATGCGAAATGCTAAAATGTGTTACGTAAACGATTCTGCTCCTCAGCATCTAGCATCCTCAGTTAATGCGAACACTACAGCATTATTTTGCAGTACGGTTCCTTCTTTTGGATTTGGACCTTTATCTGAGAACTCCGTTGTTATCGAAAACGATTTAAATTTAACGTGTCGACCGTGCGGATTACATGGCCATAAAGAATGTCCTAAAAAACACTTTAATTGTGGGCATCAAATAGAAACGGAAAAACTTTTAGAGCGATTGAATTAATCCTTTGAAAAAACACCTTCAATTGAGATGGTGTTCACTGCATCAATAGTTGTGAACTGACTTTTCTCTTCGATCAGCTCGTCATCAATAAATACTTCAAGCTTAACATCTGCATTGACATCTAAATGTGAAATTTCGAGCAAATAATTCAAATTATCACCATAAACATCGTGCTCAATATCAACAGGCAAATTTATCTCGCCTTCTGAATCATAATCAATACCTGGTCCCATTACGACTTTCATGCTGCTCACCTTCTCAGCTGTTCCTGTTATTTTGTAATTGAAAACATGGCGGTCATCTAAGTTTGTACAACTCAAAATGGCAACAGAAATTATTATAAGAGACAAGTATTTAAACATAAACTGGACAAATAACAATACTAAAGTAATAAATTCATAGCTAAATCTGTTACAACATCAGACTAACGCTCCGACAACCCGTACAAATAACTGCGTAAACCTTACAAGCTAAAAAAACCCAAAACCCTCACAATCAATTGGTTAAAAAACATTTTATTGAATTTTAAAAAAATAGGTGTAAAAACTGGACAAGGCCATTATTATGGCGTATCTTCGTGCGTCAATAAATATTGAGAAACAAAGTCTATGAGACAGCTTAAAATTACCCAGTCAATCACAAAGAGAGATAGTATTACTTTAGATAAGTATCTACAAGAAATAGGGAAAGAAAGTCTGATTACGGCTGAAGAAGAGGTAGAGTTAGCAAAAAAAATCAAGGCAGGCGATCAAGACGCTCTTGAAAAGTTAACAAAAGCCAACTTAAGATTTGTTGTTTCCGTTGCAAAACAGTATCAAGGCCAAGGACTTACACTTCCTGATTTAATCAACGAAGGTAACCTAGGATTAATTAAAGCTGCTAAACGTTTTGACGAAACAAGAGGATTTAAGTTTATATCTTATGCTGTATGGTGGATTCGTCAATCTATTATCCAAGCTATTTCTGAGCAATCAAGAATGGTAAGATTACCATTAAATAAGATTGGAGCAATTAGCAAAATTAACAAAGGGACATCTCAATTGGAACAACAGTTAGAGAGAGAACCAAATGCTAAGGAAATATCTGAATTTTTAGATTTATCTGAAAACGAAGTTTCCAATGTTATGAACATGAATAGCCGTCACGTATCAGTTGATGCACCGTTTGCAGAAGGTGAAGACCACGGTTTATTGGATGTAATGGTTAATGGTGATTCTCCAAATGCCGATAACGGTTTATTAAAGGAATCATTAAACAAAGAAATTAAAAGATCACTTGCCACGCTTACTGAAAGAGAGGCAGAAGTTTTAAAATTATTTTACGGTATTGATGGAAACAGAGAAATTTCTTTGGAAGAAATCGGTACTAAATTTGACTTAACTCGTGAAAGAGTTCGTCAGATTAAAGAAAAAGCAATTAAGCGCTTAAAGCATAACTCAAGAAGTAAATTGTTAAGAGCTTATTTAGGTTAATCAAACCCTAAACAATATTTAAGGTCATTCGAAATTCGAATGACCTTTTTTTATGGTATAAAATCTTATTTTTAAGCTATGGATTTCAAACTGGTTTCGGAGTTTCAGCCTACAGGTGATCAACCTCAAGCAATTAAACAAATAGTTGATGGATTTAATGATGGAATTGCCGCTCAAACACTTCAGGGTGTAACAGGATCGGGGAAAACATTTACCATGGCTAATGTCATTAAAGAACTTAACCGGCCAACTCTAATCCTTTCTCATAATAAAACACTTGCTGCTCAACTTTATGGGGAATTTAAAAAATTCTTCCCAGAAAATAAGGTCGAATACTTTGTTTCATATTATGATTACTACCAACCCGAAGCTTTTCTCCCAACTACCAATACTTATATCGAAAAAGACCTTTCTATTAATGAGGAAATTGAGAAGTTAAGATTGAGTGCTACTACGGCTCTACTCTCAGGCAGTAATGACACTATAGTTGTTTCTTCTGTTTCTTGTATTTATGGTATGGGAAACCCAAGCGATTTTAATAGCAACTCCATTTTAATTAAAAGTGGACAAAAAATTAGTCGAACTCAGTTATTAAAACATTTAGTAACCGCTTTATATTCGAGAAATGACATTGAATTTGAGCGTGGAAACTTCAGAGTTAAAGGCGATACCGTTGATGTATACCCTGGGTATTTAGATTATGCTTACCGGTTTTCTTTTTGGGGTGATGAAATAGAGTCTATTGAACAAATAGACCCCTTAAATAATCATTCATTAACCAAATTGGAAGAGGCTATGCTTTATCCAGCAACACTTTTTGTAACAAGCCCAGACAGCTTACAAAATGCAATTAAACAAATTCAAGACGACTTGATGAAGCAAATTGCTTTTTTTAAATCGGAAGGAAAAGAATTTGAAGCTAAAAGGCTGCTTGAAAGAACAGAATACGATTTAGAAATGATGCGAGAATTAGGATACTGTAGTGGAATCGAAAACTACTCTAGATACCTTGATGGAAGAGCTCCTGGAACTAGACCTTATTGTCTACTTGATTATTTCCCAGAAGACTTTATCATGATGATTGATGAGAGCCATGTTACCCGACCGCAAATAAAAGCGATGTACGGAGGTGATCGATCTCGAAAAATGAATTTAGTTGAATACGGCTTTAGATTACCTGCAGCATTAGATAATCGACCGTTACAATACGATGAATTTGAGGCTATACAATCTCAAACGCTATACGTAAGTGCAACGCCTGCAGATTATGAATTAGAACTATGTGAAGGTGTGATCGTTGAGCAAGTAATACGCCCAACAGGTTTATTAGATCCAATTATTGAAGTAAGACCAACTCAAAATCAAATTGATGATTTATTAAACGAGATTGATATAAGAGTTAAAAGGAATGAAAGAACACTTTGCACAACTCTTACAAAGAGAATGGCTGAGGAGCTCTCTAAATTTATTTTAAACCTTAACATTAAGTGTAGATATATCCATTCAGAAATTGATACGATGGAGCGTGTTGAAATTCTTAGAGCATTACGACTTGGAGATATAGATGTTTTAATCGGTGTTAACCTTTTAAGAGAAGGATTAGATTTACCTGAAGTTTCATTGGTTGCAATTCTGGATGCTGACAAAGAAGGTTTTTTAAGATCTGAAAAATCATTAACACAAACAGCAGGTAGAGCAGCAAGAAATATTGATGGTCGAGTTATTATGTATGGAGATAAAATTACAGACTCGATGCAAAAGACTATTGATGCCACAAATAGAAGGCGTGAAATTCAAACCGCCTATAATGAAGAACATGGATTAAAACCTCGATCCTTGGCAAAAAGCAGAGAAGAAATATTACAACAAACCTCAATGGTTGATACCGTTAGAGGTAGAAGTACGGAGTATGAGAACTCTGATATTGAAGCCGGACTTGCCGCTGACCCTGTTATTCAATACATGTCCAAAAATCAATTGGAAAAAGCAATTAAGCAAACTAAATCGAAAATGGAAAAGTTTGCTCGAGAACTAGACTTTATTTCAGCAGCTCAATATAGAGATGAAATGCACGCTCTTGAAAAACTGCTCAGTTCTAAATATGAATCTATCTAACTGGCTAACACCAAAATTATAGGTGTTGAAAAACTGAAGGAACAATAAAAAACTACCTCATCAAATAATGATAGCTTAATCCAACTAAGATTTTATCCTCGTATTTGAATAATTAATTTCTGGGATAACTAATCTCAAGCTGAGCTGAAATTTCAAGATTAGGTATTTGAAAATTTAGGCTTCAGTAGAAAGCTCAGAAATTGGATTTACAGTTGTTAAAAAAAACTTGACTTTCAAAATAACTCAATAAAAATTACTGATAATTTTAAGAATCAAGTACATAACTATAAATAGGAAATAAAAGGACGGAAGAATACCCGCCCTTTTTAATTACCTAATGCTTGATACAAAGTCTTTAATAGACGTTTTAAAATTATTAGAATTCGCAATTGCTTTAATAAATGCAGTTCCGATGATAGCACCATTTGAATACGTACAAGCAATTTTATAAGATTCTGAATCCTTAATATTAAAACCGATTAAACTAGGTGAAGTTAAATTCATATCCTTTACTCTAGACAAGTAATCGATCGTTCCATCAATACCAGATTTCTTACCCGTTGTAGACGAACTTGAAACTAAATACAAGAACCCATTTGTTAAACTATCCAATTCTTTAATTCTTTCTGGCGCAGTTTCAGGAGTGATTAAAAACGTATTTGCTAAGCCATGACTTTCAAACAAATCTTTATATTCCTTCTTATATTCATAAAGCGGTAAGTCAGGTAAAATCGCCCCATCTATCCCTACTTCTTGACAGCTTTTGCAAAACTCTTCATAACCATATTGCATTACTGGATTTAAATAACCCATTAACAATATTGGAATAGAAACCTCTTTTCGAATGTCTTTTAACTGCTCAAATAATAACTTTAGCGTCATACCATTTTCGATGGCAACCCCACTTGCTTCCTGTATAACGGGACCATCTGCCATAGGATCTGAGAAAGGAATTCCTAACTCCACCATCTCAACTCCATTCGCTTCTAACTCTTTTAGTATTTCTACTGTATCGTTTAAATTCGGAAACCCAGCTGTGACAAAAATGGATAATAATCCATCTGGTTTTTTCTCGAATGCTTCTTTAATTCTTTTCATTATAAAAATTTAAAATTGCCAGGTCGCCTTTCCTCTCAATAGTGAGAAAAATTCAACGAATTCTTATATATATTTTATTAAAGTTTCCAAATCCTTATCTCCTCTACCCGAAAGATTAATCACAATCACTTCATCTTTCTTTAAATCCAATTGATTTAATACTGCCAATGCATGAGCTGTTTCTAATGCAGGAATAATTCCTTCTAATTTACTTAACTCAAAACAAGCCGTTAAAGCTTCTTCGTCTGTTACGTATTTAAAGCTCCCTCTTCCTGATTCGAACAAATGTGCGTGCATTGGTCCTATTCCAGGATAATCCAATCCAGCAGATAACGAATATGGCTCAACAACTTGTCCATCTTCCGTTTGCATTAGCAACGTTTTCGCAGCATGTAAAACTCCTGGTTTTCCTTTCGCTGTAGTAGCTGCAGTTTTTCCTGATTCCAATCCTAAACCGGCAGGTTCTGCGGCAATTAACTCTACTTTATCATTATCTAAATAATGATAAAAAGAACCAGCAGCATTACTTCCTCCACCAACACAAGCGATTATTCTATCAGGGTAATCTCTTCCTTCATGCTCTTCTAATTGCCATTTCATTTCCTCTGATATTACACTTTGGAAACGCGCTACCATATCAGGGTATGGATGTGGACCTACTACCGAACCGATGATGTAATAAGTATCCGATGGATTATTAATCCAGTCACGAATTGCTTCGTTTGTTGCATCTTTTAACGTTTTACTTCCAGACTCTGCAGCAACAACAGTTGCTCCTAACAGTTGCATTCTCTTAACATTTGGTTGCTGGCGTTCAATATCAACTGCTCCCATATAAATAATACATTCTAAGCCCATTAAAGCACAAACTGTAGCTGTTGCAACTCCGTGTTGTCCTGCGCCGGTTTCTGCGATAATTCGCTTTTTCCCCAGTCGATTCGCTAATAAAATCTGACCAACTGTATTGTTTATTTTATGAGCTCCTGTATGATTTAAATCTTCTCTTTTTAAATAGATTTTCGCACCATACTTTGCTGACAACCGCTTAGCTAAGTACAATGGAGATGGTCTTCCAACGTAATTCTTCAACAAATCATCAAACTCTTTTTTAAATTCAGGCTCTTGAGAGATTTTCAAATAGTTTTCTCTTAATTCCTCTACGTTTGGATACAACATTTCGGGGATGTAAGCACCTCCAAATTTTCCGTAATATCCATTTTCGTCTACATTATACCCCATCTCTAACGAATTTTAAATTTTTAGTTTTAAACTTTGAACACATCGTCATTGTAAGTAACAAAGTGATCTCATTCTTTATGCTCTAAGCTCATTTAAGAACTCTTCTAACAACTTTACATCCTTTATGCCTGGCTCGATTTCGAACCTGCTATTCAAGTCTAAACCTATCAAGTTTTTTAATTTTAATCTTTTTATTTCTTTAGCATCGCCAGGACCAATTCCTCCCGCTAGGAAGTATTTTTTTTGAGATTCTTTATCTATACGGTTTAATAAGGACCAATTGAACTTCTTACCTGTTCCTCCGTGGTTCTTTGTTTTTGTATCAAACAAAAACAAATCAGCTGAAGGGTAATTTTGTAATTCTGAAAAATCAAAGTCTTCTCCTATTGAAAAAACTTTCCAAACTTCCTTTAAACCTAACTGACTTTTCGCCGCCTTTATTAATTTATCTGGTTCTCCTCCGTGAAATTGAATGACATCAAATTGATGCTTCCTCTTTAAAGGCAGAATCTTATTTACCAGTATTTCGTCAATTTCAGTCTCACTTATATCAACTCCCAAACCCTTAAAAACGAATACACCTACTTTCGCCGTATCTTTTCCAATTGTCTCAAAACCTAAGGTTTTATCTTGATTTCTTGGTGAAGACTCGAAAAATATATTTCCAACGTAATTCACCTTAAGATTAAGAAAATTATGAACTTCATCTTGATTCATTCCGCAAACCTTTATCTTCAAATCTTTACCTACCATCTCTTTTTATCATCCCAGACTTGATCCAGGGGCTCATAATTTCACAATCACTCTTCTAATTCCCGAATCGAGTCCGGGATAACAACACCCTTAAAGTTTGTTAATAAACTCAGCACATGAAGCACCTGGATTTTCTGTTTTCATAAAGTTTTCTCCGATTAAAAACCCTTGATAACCGTATGTTTTTAAATCCTGTATTGCTTCTACATTTGAAATCCCACTTTCAGATACCTTTATAAAGTCATTTGGGATTTTATTCGCTAATGCTTTGGAAACGTCTGTAGTCACCTCAAATGTTTTTAAGTTTCGGTTATTCACTCCAACAGCATCACAGTATTGATTAATGTGCGCCAACTCAGAATCCTCATGAATTTCTAACAATACGTTTAATCCTAAAGCCTTAGCTGCTTTCGCCATATCATTTGTTTTCGCAACAGATAAACTTGAAGCTATTAACAAAATAATATCCGCACCAATTGACTTCGCTTCTAACAATTGATATTCATCCAACATAAAGTCTTTTCGAAGAACCGGTAATTCTACAGCTGCCCTAACAGCTTTTAAATCAGCAAATGTTCCTCCAAAATAATTCAAATCAGTTAAACAACTCATTGCCGAAACACCCGCATTTTCATAAGCCATTGCTACATCTTCAGGTTTTGATACTCCATTAATTATTCCTTTTGATGGCGACTGGCGTTTGAACTCTGCAATAATTCCTGATTTGTTTAAAATCGCATCTCTTAACGAAATACATTTACGATCAAACAAAACAGAAGACTCTAAATCGGCAACAGAGACCTTTGCTTTAGCAGCTTCGATTTCGATTAGTTTATTGGCATTTATTTTATCTAGTATTGTCATTTTATCAAGTTTATTGTCATTGCGAGGAACGAAGCAATCTCTAACTTTTAAAGAGCGAGATTAACAAGTCGGAACTCCTTGCAGTAACGAAGGCGTGTTATTTCAATAACTTATTTAATATTTCAATTCCCACACCCGAATTAATTAATTCAAGAGCTTCCTCAACTCCTTCTTTTACTTTAACATCTTTCGCAACAGAAATAGCAACTCCAGCATTCGCTGCTACGACATGTGACTGTGCAATCGTTCCTTTTCCCGAAAGTACATTTTGTAAAATAATAGCGGCATCTTCGACGGTATCTCCTCCTCCAATATCTTCGGGCTTTAAAGGATTTAACCCTAAATCAGCAGGCGAAAGCTTTTCAATTCCGTTATGACTGTACATATGAAAATCACTCGTTAAGGATATTTCATCATACACGTCCGTAGAATGTAAAATCGCATATCGCTCCAAATTATTTTTCAAAACGTGATCATACAAGGGTAAAATTGAAGGGTCGTAAACTCCTGTTAATTGAAAGTTTGGCTTGGATGGGTTTACTAAAGGGCCGATCATATTAAAGAAAGTTTTCAACCCTAATTCCTTCCTAACTAACCCCACAAATCGCATAGCTGGGTGAAATAACGGTGCATGAAAAAACGTAATTCCTACATTTTCAATTTCTGATTTCAAAACAGCTGCTTCACCTTTAAAATCATATCCTAAATGCTCAATTACATTTGAAGAACCAACACCTGAAGAAACACCATAATTACCGTGCTTAGCAACTTTAACTCCTGAAGCCGCGACTACAAAAGAAGAAGTTGTTGAAATGTTAAACGTATTTTTTCCATCACCACCTGTACCACACATATCAATAGTTGAAACGTCTCCTAAATCAATAGGATTGCATAACTCCAACATCGCAGTTCTAAAACCTTCTAACTCCTGACCTTCAATTCCTCGCATCATAAAGACGGTTAAAAAAGAAGCTATTAAAGCGTTATTCAACTCCCCTTTCCCAATAGAAAGCAAAGCTAATTTAGCCTCCTCAGAGCTTAGTTTTTTCCCTTTGAATAATTCTTGAAGTAATATTTTCATTTTATTTTGAGTTATTCGCCACTGCTAATAATAAAGCAATGACGAGACACTTATTATATTAATTCTTCAACCAATTTTCTACGATGTCCAAACCATGATCTGTAAGTACTGATTCTGGATGATATTGCACGCCAACAACGTCCAAAGTATTGTGACGCATGCTCATTACATTACCTTTTTCATCTACTCCTGTTAGTTTAAAAATCCCCCCTAAAGAATCCTTTTTCACCTGCCATGAATGATAACGTCCTACCACAAATTCTTTTGGTAATCCGTTGTATATTGAATCCTCAGCAACTACTTGCATTTTATTTCCAACACCGTGCAATACATCAGCCATATTTTCCAGTTCCCCTCCAAAAGCCTCCGCTATTGCTTGATGCCCTAAACACACACCCAAAATACTTTTTGTGTCGGCATATTGCTTAATTAAATCCAACATTATCCCCGCTTCTTCAGGAATTCCGGGACCAGGAGAAAGTAATATTTTATCATATTTACCCACCTCTTCTAAAGATATTTTATCGTTTCTAAATACATCAACATCATCAAAACCTAACTGCCTGATGTAATGCACTAAATTGTACACAAACGAATCGTAATTATCTAATACTAAAATTTTCATTTCTAATTAATTACTAGATTAATACTTTAAAGCTCCTCAGCGATTTCCATTGCTTTATGCAATGCCGCTAATTTGTTAAACACTTCTTGTCTTTCACTTTCATCATCTGATTTCATTACAATTCCAGCTCCTGCTTGGTAAAATAACTTATCGTTTTTACTCAAAAAAGATCGGATAATAATAGCATGATTGAAATCACCATTAAAACCTATGAAACCAATACAACCGCCATAAATCCCACGTTGATTTTTTTCGTACTTATTAATTAACTGCAGTGCTTTATGTTTTGGAGCACCAGATAAAGTCCCAGCAGGAAAAGTATCCGCAACTAATCGAATCGTGTTTTTATGGGGCAATAAATCCCCCGTAACTTTTGACACCAAATGAATTACGTGAGAATAAAATTGAATCTCACGATAGCTTTCTACCTTAACATTCTCTGCATCTCTGCTTAAATCGTTTCGAGCTAAATCAACTAACATTACATGCTCCGCGTTTTCCTTTGGATCATCTAATAATTTCTGTGCTAATTTGGCATCTGCCTCATCATCACCTGTTCTTCTAAAAGTTCCTGCAATTGGGAATATTGAAGCCTTTCTGTTTTTAACAACAATTTGCGCTTCAGGTGAAGAACCGAAGATCTTAAAGTCTTCAAAATCGAAATAAAACAAATACGGCGATGGATTAACCGACCTCAAAGCGCGATATAATGTAAAGTCGTCACCTTTAAAATCTTGAGAAAACTCTCTGGATAAAACCAATTGAAAAACATCTCCACGTTTACAATGTTTCTTTGCATCACGAATGACTTTAAGGTAACCTGCATCGTCAAAGTTACTCACCTCTTCACCTACTCTTTCGAATTTTTTTTGAGTAACGTTTGAAGTCTTAATGATCTCTTCTAACTTGTCTAATGATTCTGGCCCACTCCCTGTTCCTATTTCACTTCTATGTTCGAAAAGGTATAATTCATTTTTAAAATGGTTAATCGAAATGATGTTTTGAAAAACCATATAGTGCATATCTGGCACTTTTTTCTCAGGTTTCTCTTTGTAGTCAAAATCAATATCCTCAAAATGACGAACTCCTTCAAAACTTGTAAACCCAAACAATCCATTGGTTACAAAGTCGAAACCTAAATCCTCACAATCAAACAAGCCCGAAAAATT
>Ga0115005_10001045_pt1 | contig 21859 bp, 15 predicted proteins | sample ArcOceMetagenome_FD_87163 | JGI IMG/M metagenome (GOLD analysis project Ga0115005, IMG submission 87163) | Marine eukaryotic phytoplankton communities from Arctic Ocean - Arctic Ocean - Greenland ARC118M Metagenome | ecosystem: Environmental > Aquatic > Marine > Oceanic | place: Arctic Ocean...
AGGCGTTGAAGGGACCTTTGGCGTTGGGATTGCTGCCCGCCAAGGTTGGTATAAGAACCTTGTTAGTGGGCTTGCGAGGTTTGATGGGATAGGTTGTTCATCCAATTCATCGATATGAAAATGACTGAGATTTGCCGTTAGAAAAAGTTTTTTTTAAAGTTCTCAACCATAGGGCTGTTGTACACACAGAAAGGTATTTACAAGGTATTTAGGATCAATCCTGGGAAATCAGCCAATCATAAACGTTGACGCCTTTTGTTCTCTCCCGCAACAAAAAGGTGACACCTATCCAGCGCCAGCCAGCCAGCTTCTTCTTCAAGCTCCCGCATGCATCGCATCGCACCACCAGCCCAATCCATTCATTCTTCAAGATCACACTAATCTAACAGTACACAAGATAACGCAACGTACGAATTTTAGTTTCGAAAGTTGAACAGAGATTTAAAGACTTCCAAAGTGTCCCGATCCCCAAACCCCAAGAACAGCATAATCAACACAGCATGGATGGATGGGTAGATCGCCTTGTCCAGAGGGCAGAGCGCAAAGAAACATTCCGTTCAGAGTCTGCCTTACACGAAGCATGCTACGCTTCGGTGTCGCTCGGGGCTGTCCAGCGTATTCTTCATCTACACCCTGAAGCGAACATGATTAAAGATGAGAACGGGAGGATACCTCTTCACTGGGCATTGACGAGTAAGAATCAGCATGCAAAGGCAAGGCTTCTACTGCACTACTTAATAACGCAGAGGGGAGAAGAACTTCCCTTGGAGGAGATCATGTTGCACAGGAATGATTTGGGATACACGGCATTAGATCATGCTTGTTGCTCGGATGCTCCCCCAGATATCATTGAGAGCTTACTCTCCATCTGTCCAAGGGCTGCTGCTCACACTAACGCCAGGAGGACGGGCAAGACACCTCTGCACATGTTGCTGGAATATAACAAATCAAATGGGACGGAAGTGAATACCGCATCTGCGCTTTTATTGTTGAATGCTTATCCTGAAGCTTTGGCGGTCGGGGATAGATTTGGGAATTTACCTCTACACTACGTCTGTTACCGACAGGAGAGTTTTGAAGCCTTTCATTTGTTGCTGAATGCAAGCATCAAGATGGGTTGTGTGGAGTTGAAGAATGAATTAGATGGTACTCCTCTCCATGCTGCTTGTGTCAATGACGTACCTGCGGAAATGATTCAATATCTTCTTGAAGCATCGCCTCGTACAGTTCGAGAAATGAATAACAAAGGGGACACTCCTTTGCATCTGGCATTTGCGCATGGGGCGTCTATTGAACTGAAAAATCAGTTGATTGACTTTGGTGGAGAAGAGCTGTTTGGAATAGTGAACGATCGTGGGCAGGTTCCGTTGCAGCAAGGAACATTAGATGATACGTTTCATGTTCTTATATCGATGCCACATTTGGTGATGAAATATCATGATGCTGTATGTACCGGCGACGTTGGCACGTACCATTTCTGAATAGTTTGGGCTTTTTTACACTGTTTCAAGCTCATGCATAGAGTCAGTTTGAATGTACCCACCCACACATACCAGCAGGTACACGTACGTGTACTTGTAAAACGAAAGTTACGTCTTTAATAGAAATTCTTTTACAAGTGATATCATAGATTCACAGCATTCATTTCAGTACGGCTTCTAGTGGACACTAAAGTCAAGTGAAAGTATGATATATATTGCTTTGAATTGATGAGATAGATCAGGTGATTATTAAATAATTAAAACAGTAACAATATTGCTTTGAATTGATGAGATAGATCAGATGATTATTAAAGAATTAAATCAGTAACAAATAGTTACGTTTCTTCACAGTTTACCAGTAATTGAATGTAAACATTTGTTCTTGTGCAGAGTGGGTAAAAGATATTCATATTTCGATTGAGTTCATTTGAATGAATGAATCCGAAGAATGAATTTGAGAATAGAAGAATTAATCTTTGGATGCCCATCAATCGTGTTTATTTTGTGCTTTTGTTTTTTATTTACGTCTTTGAGGCCTCACTCAGCTTGTTTGGGAATCAATTATCAATCTCAAAATGAAAATGAATTTTGTAGGGTATCGGGTTACCTGGTATAACCAAAAAACTGATGGGTTACTGGAAAAACATAAGAATACATTGACGATGTGGAATTGTAACAAAGCTTTATAAGGCCAATTCGTTGGATGGAACTTCAATCTTTATGGAGACTCGAGTACAAAAGAAATAATGAAGGATTAGTGCTACACTAAGTGTAGTAACTTTTTCGTTCAATTTAGTTTGTAGTCTAGTACTCGCGTTACATAAACAGAGTTACAATAGAAAGACATTCCTCAAAGTCTATTCAATAAGTTCCCCTCTCTCAATACTGCTTGATTTGACTGTATCTGTATCTATGCGATAAGATACGATATGAAGCTGAGCCAAAATGTAAAGAGCTGTTATTTCGAGATTTTGTGCTTCGAGATTTATTCATTCAAAATCGCCTTGATTTATAATGAAGTTTGAGGCACTTGCAATGAGAATGTTCAACGTGAACCAGAATTGTGGTGCGGCGATAAGAATGTAAAATGTTTTTTTGCAGAGACGTGTTTAGAGTACACGTACAAGTGAGGAGTCTCGATGATAGTGTGCTCTCTGTCGTGTTAATTAAATATAATGTTTTTATTATTACAGCAGACGTCCTTCGTTCTTTGCATAGATTGATAACCCCAACATGATAAAAGCACAAGACACCATGTGTATACAAAATGCCGACTGACCTAATTTGATCAGATATCCCACACCCATGTAAATTCAAGTATCGTATCAAGAATGTTCGCTATGATTCGATTCCATGGCAACGAAAGATGCGCAGTGAATCGCAAACTTTAAAGATCTCCCTTTGCCTCTAGAGTGCGGACGCAGTCCTGCGCATTTCATTCAAAAGGTTCGTTGGTGAGAAATAAAGAAGTGGTTATGAATGGTTTCTGTAAAGCGTCTCGTGCTCACCTTGATGTTTACGTTGGTCCTACGTCCTAGTGCTACAGAATATTCAGACTTGATTCTTGACCAGTCCTTAAAGATCCTCTTGTATCCTTGTTTGACCGCGTTCAATTCCTTTTCTGTCCATTTTCTACGAGTACGCTTTGGTGGTGGAGGAGAGTCTGCCATCAAGTCGACTTCGGAGTCTTCAAAAAGTAAACGAGTACCAGACTTCTTCTTTTTCACCATGGAAGGTGTACCCGCGCCACTGGTGTTCTCCTCTTCCTCCGATTCGCTGTAGGATAACTTCCTCATTCTTCCAGGTTTGGTACGCTGAGTTGATTTCTCTTCCGGAGCTTTACTCATTTTTCGAGAATCGACACTTTCTATATCATCTTCAGCCACTGGTACCTTTGCCGAAGCCACATTGGCAGTAGATGCAATCATCAACATGGACTCAAGTGGATCTTGAGCGTTGCGTTTCAACATTATGCGTTTCTGCTCCAAAATTGCCACAGCTGAATTATTTGCGTCGGAGTTTGGAAGAGATCCTTCTTTTTCTACTTGATCCTGTTCCGATTCCTGTGCAGTTGCGAAAGAGCTAGTATCAGAGGTCGCCTCATCTTGATTAAATAATATTGGTTGCGTCTCAAACTGTGTGTCTAATTGTGTATCTAGCGTTTCCTCTTTCTCGTTCTGTTCATCGATGTCACTGTGTTTGTCTTGAACCCATCGATCAGCTAAAGGAGGCTGTGTCTCGATCGCTGTTTCTCCTAGTCCTTCTGTCTCCCCAGCTCCAGGTCCACATTCATCTCCCTGGAAGTCTGAACGGTCCTGCGTCTCAAACTGCATCTCTTCACTATATGCGTCGTCTTGTTCTTCGCCCTGTGGTTTACTATCATCAGCTTCGGGTTCTTTTTCTTCTACAGGTACTTTTTCTGCTTCTGACTCTTCACCTACAGCTTCATCTTCGCACTCATCGTTATCATTGAACCCTTCATCGTCATCATCATCATCATCTTCTTCTTCTTCTTCTTCATCATCCTCACTAACATTTTCATCATCTACGAGTACTTCCTCAGTTTCATTTTCATCAAATTGCACTCCTCTCGCTTCTGGTATTGTATAATGATCCATACTTGTGTATTCCGGTAAGGGTAACACCACTACTTCCCAAGTTTGCATAATCGCGGCAAGATTCTGTTTTAGAATATCGATACTCCAATAATCCCGAAAGAGATTACCCTTGACGCGGTTTTTCAGCTCGCTCGGTTTCTTACATTCCAATAGGGATAAGAGTGTTTCTTTTACATCAAGCCTGTCATCAAATGATCCATCGTTAACATAGTCCCTGTTGAGTTGAGTTGATTCGATGTAATGTTAATGTGCGGATTGTTAAAGGGTGCAAGTACAGTACAGTACAGTACAGTACAGTATGGTAAGAGATGATTTCCAAAAAGTCTCAGATGAGAACATGGCATATGGTATGTGTATACGTAATTTCAAGTGCTACACGTATCGTATATACACGCCCTTCTCAAACTTACGTAAATTGCTCAACTAAATTCAAAGAAGCATCAGCAAACACAGATTTCTCAGAATCTTCTTCCCCAACATCCACATCCTCTTGCCCCAAAATTCTCTCCAAATCTGACCGTATAATACTCAGTGCTTTGATAAATTTCAAGCGCATTGTCAATTTCGAAAACTGATGTTTGAGCTTCTTCATGACCATCGGGTCAACCCTCTCATCCTTCAATTTCTGCTGCAATCTATGAAATTCAGCTCCATCCGTTTTAAAATTATATTCCGACTCATTAGCGGCAAGATCCAGTACGAAGAAGCAACTGGCATCCTTTCGAATGGATGCCTTGTACAAAGTCTTCAAATCATTGATGCAACGTTGCCAATCGTCCGGACTCTTTTGTCGAATCATGGTGTCTTCCACTGCCCAGATATTCAACACCATCATGGCCATTAACATGCGGAGGTATGTTTGTCCGTATGTTTGAATCTTCACTTTCTTCCTTAGAAATAAGAGGTGGTCTGAGGATTTGTGAGATTGTTCGTTTGGTTCTGTTATAACCGCGTGGGCTAATACATTGATGTATTGGGAAATGAGGTGGGCTGGCGATGTAGGATCTCTTCTGGGCTCTGACATCGGCATGGTATCATACATACATACGTCTACTGTAATATGCGTATCATATGTGGTAAGAGATGTTTCGATTGTTTCGATTGATTTTGAGAACGGTTCGGTTGTTGTTTGCGGCTTTTTGCTTTCAAAATTTATTGACGCGCGTTGGGGCGAGCGACGCGAAAGGTGGAATTGGATTTCAGTCACACTCATGACTCGAATCAATCGTCTGTCGCACAGTTTCAACGGACACAAAATCAGCGATATATCCAATTTGTGTAAAAACCGGGGATGCTCGCTTTCTTTACTATCTATCATCTTCAATCTACAGTCAGTACACGCGTAGTACGAAATACGAATCAATCATCAACCAAAGTAATTCATTCCTGTGTGGACCTACTGTACATTACATACCCTGTGGAAACTGTGGAAAAAAACAGTTGAAGTTCAAGAATAAGAATACCAAACTATATCAATATCAACGTGCACTGTATTAATAATTGAATCAAAGTTCAAAATGTTTGGCAAAAGAGTAGTAGGTAAGCAAACACAACATACTTCCAGTGAGTGCATCAAGGGTGAGGTGGTGAGGGCAGGGCAGGGGTAACGGCATACTCGTATGTGTAACCTCCCCTCCATCTGCATCGCATCAACAACCGATACCATCTCACACTGTGTACGCATCTCCACCTAAAGATATCGAAACGCCAATCGTAGTAACAGATGCTCACGTAGTGGACTCGCCAACATCCAAGGCAGAATATCATCAACACATCTCTCCACCATCATCGCCAATACACGTACCAACCAATAATAGCAATACCAATACCAATAGCGACGTTGTAGTACCACTCTATGCCTTCCAGAGAGGTCCAATGAATATAAAAAGCTGTCACGCTTGTGGTGCATTCACTCGAACGCGCACCATATCTGCACCAAACTTAACAACGTGGATTGCAGTTGTTGTTTTATTCTTTTTATTCTGGCCATTGTGTTGGGTACCGCTTGTGAATGAGAAGTGTAAGAGGACGGATCATTATTGTAGCAAGTGTAATGTCTTGATTGGATTTGCTCAACCATTGGAGGGGTGCTGTGTTACTTATCGAGCTTGATATGTTCGCGTTTTGTGATTTGATAGAATGAAAGAGATAGTACTATGAGTGTGGTATCTGTTCTGTGAACTCGACTCGACTCTGAAGAAGGTTCTGAGGTGTTGAATGAATGAATCTCATGTGGATACAGTAACAATAGAGTAAGAGTAATATATGGTGATAGAAGATGATGAATGAATAGAGCAAACAATCCAATGAGGAGGACCGAGAATTTTTGTGAAAATGAACCAAAATGCAGGTTTGAAAGGGAATAAAAGTGGAGAAATTTGAAATTGTTGTCGCATTTTATTAAAACTCGTTTGATTCTTTATTATAAAAATATTTGCCCAACATAATCACATGGGGACTTCACATGGTCAACGGAATCAATTGTTGAGATACCTGGACAGGTTCCTATAATGATCCCTATAACTTACTAGCAGTAAAGATTTCTTTCCATCGAAGATGATGTTTGTTCACAACCTTTGGTACAACAGTCTTGCGATATTTTCTATATACATCCATTACATGCTGTCCTGCCAGTGTCATTCTCAATTCATCTCGTAGCAATATTAGCTCTGGAGGCATTTCGTCGTCATCGACAGGCACGAACGCTTTTATTTCTGGGGGATTAATAAGCGGTGAAACTAACGCACAGAATGCCAAATCAGCAGCAGTGAAACCAACTTCCTCTGTTTCAGAATCCATAATGAATTTCTTCTTCGTCCCGTCTTTCAATTTGAGTCCATCAGAGACTTCAGCAAATACCCGCCGAATCGATTCAAGACTTTTCTCTCCTGATTCAGAATTGATGCCCATGACCTTTATCATGCCCTTCGCAAGACCGTTTTCTAGGAGTTTTAGCAACAGCACTTTCTCAATGGTACTAGATTGCGTAGTTAGTAATTTCGCCAATGATGCATAATACTTTGGACGAAGCATCAGAAAATATATATAACACCGCAAAGTTGCGCCTATTTGGGATCCAAAGTATTCTTCTAGCCTCAGAATCTCATCCTTGTGAGCGATAGGATACAGAGAAGGGCAAAAATGAAAAACAATTTCTTTACTGTCGTGAATCACTTTCTGAACTCCACTTTCTTGAAAAACAACCATTGGAACCATGGAGGCTTCACCATTGCTAGCTTCTAATGAGCTGATACTCTGAAAGACGGGAGGATGGGCATCTTCAGTGAAATAAACTGGAGAGGACGGGTCATTATTCAGTATATCCAGAGCCCATCGCGCTTTCTCACAATAGTGAGATGGCCCGATGGTGATGAGGCGCACGTGCTTTGTTTTGTGAGGACTTGGTGGATGACAGCGGTGCCGACCAGAAGAGCTGAATGTGGTTATTAGCTTTTTGCAGATTTTGAAAGGTCCCCTTGACCAAAATTTAGGATTTGTTGGATCGAGATTTTCTTTCGGTAGGTCGTTCGTCATCATCTGTCAGTTAGTTGCACTTTTCAAAATGGAGTTCGTCTCTCTCTGTCTCGGGAGTGAGAATGCTGTTGTCGGCACCTGTTCTGTACCAACGTACGTGGCGTGGGTAGTAACAGCTTGGAAGTTCATCAATAATCAATAACAATTACATCCTGATACCTTGCTGACACGTTACGTTCATGTTGCCCCCTCCTCTTTGTTTGAACTTACGTAAAACTTGCGCGGGCGGTATGTCGACGCGCGCAAAATAACACTCTCATGTCTCACACAACCAACATCGAACAAAACAACACCAACACGTGTCTCGAGAATACCACAGGATTTTTTTATCATAGACACTGCTGCCTCAAACTGCATACATATTCATTTAGCCGCTCTCTAAAGCATCTTCAATTTAATTAAAAAGGAATTGAGTAACGTACCACACAAGAGGAAAATGAAAACGATATCAAGTACTAATCTGCTGCCAAAGCAGCTCCCTTCTCTAAAGCTCATTACCACCGGAGCTACTGTAGGGCCACTCGTTGACTCTTTACACAACCAATGTCTCTTGCAATATGGGAAAGCACCCATCGATATACCAAATTTCATAACTCAGACCGACAATGCTTCTTATCTAATAAGGACAAGCTGGTATATCCCTCCACTACTGGGCATGGCATACCTCGTCTTGGGAGGAATATTGCCTAGAATCTTCAACACGTTGCTTGAGAATATGAACGGCACGCAAGAACAATTATGGAAACAGCAAAAATCATGCACTCTCAGGAATAAAGCAATCTATGCCGTCACAAGTACAGCACTTATTATCAAACTATCTGAAATTCTCGAAACATCTACAGTCTTTACATCCAGCGAGACCAACTTGTGTATAATGACCGCGGCAGCTGTTGCACAATGGGCTGTATTAGATCGGTCACTTGCTTCACTTCTGGCAGCCATGGTGGTATCCGTTGGAGGACCTTTATCAGAATTGCCATTTGTGGCGGGGGGTTATTGGCATTATATTCCGAGTGCTGCTGATTATTTTCCATTGAGGGGTGTGAATCTCGATTGGGGATTTTGGAAAGTTTTGTTTGGGGATGATTACGGGGAATTGGCTTTGTCTAGTATTACAGGTCCGTGTTATTTTGCCGTGACCATGGATGCGATTGCGTTGGGACGATGGTTTGATTCTGATGTGGAAGAGGGAGTTGAAGAAGGGAAAGCTTCTTAGAACACAATTATTATATATTGAATAATCAACTAATGTTCTATCATTGTCTCGTTTGTCATTCGCCTTTCCTACTTGCGTTACAAGTCGGTGAATGTGATACGATGATGTACGTGTAGTCGGTGATATTTGTCACTATAAATTGTTATTGATATCTCAAGTCATCGATAGATAAGAACTGAGAACTAAGTATACTCGTATTGCACGTTGTGAGTTTTCACGAAGATAACAACTCTGTACCGTATCTTCACTGATTACCTACCCGTGCCATGAATTTGAGCGAAGTTTGAGCGAGGGTCTAGCAAATTCAGAATGCGCGAGCGAGCGAGCAAGGCAAGTAAGCGAGCAAGGCAAGCTAATTGAAATTGGGCATAAAAAACCCTTTGCATTCGAAAAAGTTAGCTGCCGGCCCGGCCGTTGACTATAAGACTAAGACAGTAAAATTAGCGATTTTACTTATGACACCTGTGCCCAAACGGTCAACACAATGTGTTTCAACTGTCAACTGTCAGTTCCAGTCAACCAAGAAACCCAGAAAAAGAAATTTTCATAATTCCACAAATTTACAAGAAGAGCTGTGCTGATTACAATCAATCATGGCTGATGAAAGCAAACAAACGCAGCAACAAAGTGATGTACCAATGGAAGGTTCCCGAGATATTGAAGATGGCTTTGTAGCTGTGGAGGGTGACAATTTAGAGGGCGACAATCAACCTGATATCGAACCCTCACAATCCAATGGCAGTGCTAGCCAAGGAAGTGGGGGGAGTAGTGGTATGGGTTCATTCGTGGATGCTGATTTAGACATCCAGAGTGCTGTACCATTGGAAGATTCCCGAGATATTGAAGATGGCTTTGTAGCTGTGGAGGGTGACAATCAACCCGATGTCGAACCCTCACAATCCAATGGCAGTGCTAGCCAAGGAAGTGAGGAAAGTAGTGGGATGGGCTCATTCGTTGATTTTGGTTTAGACATCCAGAATGGGGGCGATGCATCTAGAAGAAGTTCTCTGAACAGCGAGCCTTCTCTTGTTGTGGTGGAGAATCTTGAAGCAAATGCTCCTTCTTTGTCAGCTAATGAAGAAACTGTCAATGTAGACGAAACTGAAATAGCTGACGAACAGAAACAGACTGAATCTTTGCAAGATATTGATAAGAAGGACGATATCGAGATTGAAGAGAATCAAGATAATGACGCTGCAACTGGAGAAAATGTCCAGGTTGATCAAGATCAGACAGTACTTGAAACGAAGAAAATTGAGAATGAAGGGAAAGAAGAAAGTTCAAGTGAAGTACTGACCGAGGTGGTTGTTGAAGGAGAGAAACAAGAAGCACAGCCAGAAATTGAGAAAAAAGGGAAAGAAGTACAGGCACAGGTGGTTGACGAAATTCAGACAGAATTGGAATCCGAAAAAGCAGATCTTGAAGAGAAACAAGAAGATCCGTCAGCTTCCTTGAAGAGTGAACCTGAGTCTGCCAAGATTGAAGACCAGGTTCCCGACGCAACTTCGAACGATGATAGTATAACTCTCGAGAGGTCAGCTTCTTCCGTAACATCTGCGTCGCAAGTTACAGAAGTGCACTGCAATACTGCTGGAAACAATAAGAGAAACTTTGCACCTCGACCAATCACAATAGGAAATTCAACCAGCGATATTTCAAATGATCTTGAAAAGAGTGACAGCGCCCTCAGTAGTGAAAGTTTTCTACAGGACAAGGAGAGGTTGCGTCTCAGGAAGATTGCTCTCCAGTCTGTCGCAGCATCATTGAGCTCCCATAAAATTGCTAGTCAAGCACCATCGATGACAACTGTGCAGGAAGCTCATGATACCAAGAATACTAATGACAAAGAACTAAGCATGACGAGACCAATGGCCACTGTACAGGAAGCTCATAATGTTTTGGGAAACACGCCAAAAAGGATGAAACCATTCGATGATGTTGCCGGTGGAGCTTCCAAATCGACAGCACAATTTGATCCTTATGCTTTTGTGGGGAAGGAGGGTGCCCCCGCCGCCAGTGAGATTGAAATGAAATCTATGGCTGTCGGCGGGACTATCTCTGTCCCTACAATTGTCCCTGCCCCTGGCATTGTTCTCATAGAATCGGCCCAAACCGAAAATATTGGTGAGTTTTTTAAATTGTGAACAAGATTACTTTGGTTGGTAAAATTTAATCTAACATGGAATCTCAAACAGTGGACATGACACCAGCTCCGGAAACGATCATTAACATCACTAAAAGCGCCGCGTCAAATGTTAGCAACTCCAGTGCTCCTACGCAAACATTTGAAAAATTGGAACCGTTGATGACACAAGATGGTACCTTTGTCGATATTGGTCGTTTAATTGTTGTTGGCGTGGCTGGTGCAGTGGGAGGTGTTCTTCTTTCGCACTTTGCGCTAACTACATGCGATTTTGTAAGTATCGAGGTGCCTGTTGGATACTACAATGAAACTTTAACTGCTCATGCGGGTATGAGTGAGTTCTCTTCCTTGGATTCGGTTATCTTTGGGAGCAGTTTCGGATGTATATCCTACGAAGATCAGTATTATGGACAAGAAGCCCCAGAATTTGCGAAAATAATGAGTATGCTTGCAATGGTATTTGGGTCTATAGCTACTTTGATTGTATGGCTATACAATTTCACTTCCAGCACCACTGTGATAGCGTGGACTTTGGCCAGAATGTCTGCAACTGCAGCTGCTTTGTTTCAATTTGGAACTCTTCAATTTTTCTATAGCCAAGTATGTGAAGACAACGCATGTTCAATTGGGACTGGCTCATTCTTTTCGTTTATTGCTGGTTGCATATATGCGTATATGGCCTTTGAGATGGGGCGGAACAGTCCCGTACAACGTATGATTCCTGGAATGTGCAAAGAACTCATTGCAAAAGGAGATACCCACGGAGATGTAGACTCTTTAGGGAAGGAGAAAGATTCATATTATTCGGCACCAGAGCTTGTATAGGCTTTAGATTTACTGTATGTAGCAAATTTGTTTTCAAGCCTGATTGTGATTTTATTTCAGCACATTCTGTCAGAATCAAATTCTCGAGGTTTGATTGACCCCACTTTCAACTTCACTGCTGGTAAAATAAAAATATTTTTGAAAGAGAAGGAAGGATCAAAGCCGATGAATTCAAAAGTATGGATTGCAATGTAGATTATAATATTTTACCCGATTCCAACTTGATCATTGCTACCATCGACTTCCGAGACTTTGTCCATTACGTAACCCCCACTACTCACATCTACTCCGAGATCGCCAACAGTTACCCTGAGCTCCAAGAAATTTTCAAAAGGCTAATGGGTATTGCAAATATCAGCAAATATCTTCAGTCCGGACCCTCATCTTCCATTGCCCAACGGATCGAGCTCATTCGCGATCGGATTAACGATTTCTTTCTTCAAGAATTGCAGAATTGCTTCCCCACCGACACCCTCAACTCTGATGACGATGTCAGGGATATTGATTTCGAAGATGAAGCCCACTTTTCCCACACACTTCAGAAATATGATGCCAGGGATGTCGCTTAAAAAGAGCAGCAAAGATTGAATTCATAATATTCAAAATTAGCACTCATAGTGTCGGCAAGGTGTCCACAATTCACCGATTATCAACTGCGAGGCGAAGCTGGTCCACAACATTGCTTTTCGTGGGTGGGTTTGTTCAAAGCAAGGGCAGAACTTCAATAGAGAAAGATGAGAGAGAGAGAGAGTCTCCGCTCCCATTCCTATCAGGCCATTGCGAAGTCAAAGAGTAGACTATATTTTCGCATTATTGGCATCTGCATGCAATCCATCATATCATTCGTTTTCTTCTCCCCCACAGCGCTTCACTCGGTGAGATTTCCTCTTGGATCATTTCAATCCTTCTTTTGCCGTACACGTACCTTTACAACTGAAAACTCGACGTGTTGTCAAACTCGCAACTCAATCAATAATTGATCATCATCATTTAGTGCCCTTCGTGTAAGAAGTAAACATGTCTTTTTCTTTATAATGCCTTATAAATGTTGTATCTACAGTACACGCGTATGATTTCTTATTGACTGCAAAAATAAAGAATTCACGGAGCCCTTTGTCTGTGTGTACCAGTACCATTTCCCCTTCTTGACAGTAGCGCATCAGCTTGCCCTGCACGACCACGAACTGCATCGCTTTCTGGGTCGTACTGATGCCCCCCTTGTTGATCAGCGACGGACAGATCCTGAATGCCTAATAGACTTCCTGATCTGTCTTTTTTCACTTTCCGCTCCTTCGGTGAAAGACCGGGAGATGGCCTCAACCTCATTATTTCCCCTTCATACCACATTTGCTTTTCTATATCCTCGAGAAAGTGTTGCTGTGGCCCGATAACCATTCCAGGTCTACAAATTCTCATCCACCCGATGGCTTCCTTCGCAGTGAATTTATAGTGCTTCATCATATATGCACCAATGCAGGTACCTGTTCTGCCGAGCCCAGCCTTACAGTGTACTGCAATACCCTTGTCCTTATCAACTGCTTCAAAAGCTTGCAGAATAGTTCTTAGCATTGGTAATGTTGGGCAAGATCCATCCGTGTAAAATTGTTCGAAATGGTCAATGCCCTCGTATTTAAACGAATTCTCGTCATACAAGGCCTTATTCAGCCGAACGACGAGTCCGACATTCCTACTTTTAAAGTATGGAACGTAGTGCTCAGCAGTGAGAATGTAGCAACCTTCTCTAGTTACTGTCTTTTTATATTGTGGCCCAGCAAAGGCAAGAAATTTGTTTTTTACGATCCAATTCAAGTCGCCATTCTTTTGAGTAGAAAGAGAGAGTATAATACAGAATGCGGCTTGGTGAGGAAATGTCAATTTTTTAGATGAAACAAAAGGCATCGCATTGTTATAAGAAAACTCACCTCAACCTGCTCAAAGTATTCATACTCCTTGACATCGAAATCGTCAAAGTTAAAGAAATTGTTAGCTCGAGCTTTGACTAAACCTCTTAAACAGTCCAAAATATTCAAATCATACGAACATTCGCATGGACTAGCATCATGGAAGGGTGGAATTGCATCAAGAGTGCTCCCATTCCTTGGAACAACAGAGCGGGGAGAATTCTGTTTTGATTTTTTTGCAGAATTACTCGCATGGTTGAAAATAGCGCTTTGGAAGGGCATGCATGCCTCCTCGGGAGAACGTCGCATGTACAACACTTGCCAAGCCGCCAGGAGATACATTGCATTCGCCCGTTTTTCAAATGATGTGTTTGAAAAGAAGCAAATGACCCTGTTTGCTAAACGAGGATCTTGCAGCTTGGTATTGAGCTTTTGACAGAAGCGAAATAGTTGCCCGAGGTTGAGAGGACCAAAGTCCAAAAAGAAGTTCCAGTAAACTAGTTCTGAGTCAATTGAGAACAAGTGCACCTTGCGCTTAGTTACGTTTTGATTGGGATCATCGTCTCTCCCCTGCTGCTGTCGCGATGTGATGTATGTATAGTTGGACAAGTCTGAGTCGTACGATCTAGGGTCGCGCACGAAAGCGTTGTAGTATAAGCGGCCCTGATGGAAATAGATGGAACAAGCAAAAGGGTTAGTTACCGAAAGTGTGTCAAAAGTCATGGTGCAGAAATTTGCTTGCTAAAGCGACAGTAAAGTGAGAATAGCTGCAACCAAGAGGGCTTTAAGGTATCATCCTTTTGGGCTTTCTAGGAACGATTACATCATTCTTCGCCACGATCGACCCATTCGTACTGTTGCCTGTCTGAATCTAACAAAGGCCTTACCTCCACGATCTGCACCGCACCAGCTAATGGATCACTCCCCATTTTGATAGATCCTTCTTTCTTTGCTGTTGCCTTTGAGATTGAACGGTGTGTTCTCTGTTCGCTTGACGCCGATGATAGTGGCATCGTTTCACACAACTATTTGAGTCTGACGAGGGATGAGAGGAACGCTTCTGGTTGCCACTCTTTAAAAAATAATGAGAGAGAGGCCAAACTGATTTCCCAAACCTGAAATTACTATTGCCCTAATTCCGCCCTCAAGGCGTCTTACCAAAATATTTCAATGGCTCAACGCCTGAATTCAATTTTCTATCCGCTCAACGGTTTTCATTTCCATAATTGATTTTTCGAGAAACACAAATTAGTCATTATTAGGCTATTTACGCGTAAGGAGTTGAAATGTTGCCACATCGCCTTCCCCTCCCTCCTATCCTGCCTTGCAAGCATTTTAGGTCCTCCCAGCAGGCAGGGAGGGGTGCGGTGCGCGCCGAAAAATATTTTAGTCGACTATATCGAAGCAAAAATAATTTATTAGATTTCAAGATTGCAAGTTTTTAAAACATTATTTTCTGAGTGGCTTCAGGCCAAGCTTTGCTCGTTCTTCATTCCAGTATTCCTCGCTTTGTTCATCATTCCCGGTAGGTGCGCCTCCATCCTTATCTCGTGATGGTGATGCCGATGCCACGTGAGTCTTCGCATTGTTGGTAGCGTCAGTGCCCACTGGCGATTTTTTAAAGAGTGATCCAAAGTGTTTCGCTTTTTTCTTTGTCTTCTTTTTATCGTTTGACTTGCGCTTCTTGCTCTCACGTTCTGTGGGTGCCTCGTTGACTTTATCACTGTCGTCATTATGAATGCTAATGTCGGGCTTGTCCGATCTAAACTCATTTTCATCTGCCATTGGCCCTAATTCATCACCACGATCATCTACGCTGCTACTTTCTAGTTTGTGCCCTCGCTCTATGAGTGCATCTTGAGCTAGTAGATTACCATCTTGGGCCATTCGCTTCAATAGCAACTCAATTTTGTCTACACTTTTTCTACGATTCTCATACTTGGCATCGTCGTCGTCATCATCCTCTTCACGTAAATCAAGCAGTGTCGCAACAGCGCTCCTCCTCGGCCCATCCAAGTATCCCGATTCCACTAGCACATCTCGATTTGGAAGCCTTGGCAGTGCAATCCCGCACACTCTAGCATTTGTAAACAATTCATCTATAAATTCGTCCATATGCAACAGCTTCCAATCGGCAGGATTTCTGTATTTCAATTTTCTATAATCATTGTACAAAGGTTCCAGCTTTTCGTATATATCAGCAGGTCTTCCCGTTAATCTCAAATAAAAAGCACCCAGCGCTCGAACATACTTGAAATTTTCATTATTAATCAACTCATCCACAATTTCGTCATCTGGTTGAATCTGCAGCATCTTCAATACCAAACAGAGAAATCGAGAGGGTTTGGCGTTTCCTCCATAAGTTCCCCCAATAGCCTGTAATTGTACAGCAGCTTTTTCAGCAACGTCTGCTGCTGTGCAACCGAATAAATGTTCTTTCCAATATTGGGAATCGTATATTCTCTGACGGGTGATGTATTCGATGAGGTTTTGGGGGTTTGTGCCGTGGATTGGGCGAGCTAGTGGATCGGTTACGTTAGCCATTGTTTCCTACCGGGTACACGTACAAGTAGAGAATTTATCGAAGATTTGAGCCTATCTCTCTCTCGGTGTGTCTATAGAACTCGTATGTCCTGAAGCTTGTAGCTGTTAGTAAATTGTCAAATTTCTTGCCTACGCCTCGCCTGTTATGTTGTTCTGTTGTGTTTGTGAATGCGACTGACATGTTCATTGTGTTTGTTCACATCTCGCTTCCTTGCTTCGCACAACTTTTGCTTGCTTTGTACAAAAGTACATACTTTGATTTGGGAGAGTTTTGGGAGTGAATGTGTTTGTGACCTCCTCTTCTCTTTCCTCTCTTTTCTTATTGTTTAATTAATGACTCCTCCCCGCCGCGCTAAATTTTTTAAATGGGAACAGGGAACAAGCCTTGCACCGTGTGTACCGTTTTCCTGTACTTAAGTTTCAGATAACAGGGGCTATTCTAAGTGCCAAAATTGTCGTTACAGAAGCTCGAAATCCGTCGTTTATTTGTTTTTTCGTGAACAATTTCTTGAAATTGTGGGAATCAGTTTGAACGCCCGTCTCACTCACAAATCATAAAGCAACGGCCAAAACGAATATTGTAACGATCAACAGTACAAAAGCTATTCAAATCACTCATTCAAACCGCAACAAATAGAAATTCCATTACAATCCAACTGATTAACCGCTCATCAATAATTTCATCGAAGTTCTTTCAGACTGACACATACATCAGTAGTGAACATTAATCCACAAGTTGTTCATAAATACCGTTACGTCGTTGAAACATCATCCTTGTATACTACCGGTACAAGAAATCCACCATGAAGACTCTCTTAATAATCACATTGGCTGCAATGCTTGCCATGTGCCTCAGCTTGGAACATAAAGCGCTTCGAGGAAACTCCCTGAATAACAAACTAGTTCGTGATCTTTCTCATCCAGAATCCAGAGTCCTAAAAAGCAAGGGCAAGGGCGGCAAGGGTGGCAAGGGCAGCAAGACACCAAAGAGCTCCAAGTCCAAGTCTCCAGGCAAAGGAAGCTCCAAGTCGCCAGGTGGCAAGGGAAAGGGAGGCAAAGGAAGTAAGTCCTCGAAGATGCCCAAGAGCTCCAAGTCGCCAGGTGGCAAGGGAAAGGGAGGCAAAGGAGGCGAAGGAGGTCCCTCGAGTAACAAAGTAGGCAAGAAAGGTAAGAAAGGTGTTGGAGATAATATCGGTGAAACAGATGATACACCTAATCCCGACAATGATGACGATACCGCCAGAGACGACGACAACACTATTATTCCAAACCCAGATGCAGAGTGTGACACTCCAGAAGGAAGGAAACACGACATCCTAGAAATTGTAGGAAACATTTCTGGAGACATCGCCAAGAACTCTTATCAAGACGAGGCTTTGAGCTGGCTTATGGATGATTTAGAGACAAACGCCTGTAATGGAGCAGAGGTTGTGATTGAGAGATATGTATTGGCTACTTTGTACTTCAGTACAAATGGTGGTGATTGGATCAACAATGGTTGGTTGAACTCCTTTTCTGTGTGCCAAGCGTGGTATGGCGTCATCTGTGACAATGGCTCTGTTGTTGCGATCAACATGCGTAAGTTCAACCCGTCAAATCACTGTTTGCGTTGCGATTTACGAGCTTGTAGTCACTAATTTTCTCATTGAAATACAGCTGCCAACAATCTTATGGGATCCTTGCCAAATGAGATAACCAGCATCTCAACGCTCTCCGAGATCAACCTGTATGGAAATGAATTGACAGGATCCTTACCCGATGGAATTGGTAACCTGCCTTTGACTGTACTTGATATTGAAAACAACATGTTCACGGGTCCTTTGTTCACAGATAATTTCATGGCGCTGGGAAGTACTCTCTCAAAAGTTACAGCGAGTTTAAATCAGTTTTCTGGTTCCATCCCTGATGAAATTGCATCTTTTTCATCACTGACACATCTCTGGCTTGAAGATAATCTCTTCACGGGACAGATTCCTGGAGCAATTACTGAGTTGACAGAACTGGAATATCTTCTCTTGGCCAACAACACCTTCACCGGAACCATTCCTCAGGATATCGGTGATCTCAAGAAACTGGTGCAAATTACTTTGGAACTGAACACAATAAACGGCAACATCCCCGATAGTATCGGTGATTTGAAGGATCTCAAGAAATTAACTCTCCAGAGCAATAGCCTAGATGGTACGATCCCAGAATCATTCAAAAGGTTGACAGAACTCATTACCTTCAGAGCTTTCGACAACAATTTGGACGGCCAAATTCCACCTTTAAAAGATATCAAGGGATTATGTAAGTTGAAAAAGTAAAAAAATTGTTTAATTTCGTTCGTGAATATTCACTAACAATCAAATTGTTCCGCAATAATTTGGTCTGGAAACACAGTTCAATTTTTAGTTCATGACAACACGCTGACTGGGCCGCTCCCTGATCTATCGAAGAACAAGGATTTAGACCGCTTTGAAGTATCGAATAATCTTCTCACTGGTGAAATTAACAAAAAGGTTTTTGAGTTGGATAGCTTAAGATTGTTATACTTGAGCAGTAATAAATTCTCTGGACAGATCCCAGATAAATTTGGAAAAAACAAAAACTTGCAGGATTTATATCTAGACAACAACAGCTTTACAGGACCGATACCAGAGATCCCTAATGATGGCACGACTCTCGTGAAAATCCGTAAGTTACTATCAAATCCTCTCAAAAGTCTGACAATGATGCTATTTCTAACAACGCTTGCTTTCCTTTCCTTTCCATAGAGGAATTATTGCTAGGCCAAAACCAATTTACCGGATCGGTCCCTGACAGTGTATGCGACCATCGTCAACTACTAACCCCTGGGGTCTTTCAATCCCTTCAAGCCGACTGTGCGGCACAAAACACTTGCAGGTCAGGCTGCTGCACACGATGCTTCTAAGGCAGTCATATTTTATGTAGGCCTTTTGGACCCATCTATGGAATATTATAAAGAGGCGGCAAAAACCCAAATTCATCTGCAAGAATGCTGTATAAAAGATGAATTTGTGAGGTGTAGATAGCGACGAGAAAATGAATTATATGTGTAAAAAGTAATAATTTTCTATCAGCTTTTATATTTTAAAATCCTCATTCACAGGTACACACACCACGTATGTGTACTGTACTTCTTTATAAACCCTTTTATGCACATCTCAGCTCAATCTAAGGATATGGTTTGGAAGATTTTGTCAGTATCTTGGAAAATAGGGATTTGTTACGTTGCCGTAAAGGAAGTAAAAAGCTTTCTCTTCGAAGCAAAGCAGTCCCTGAGATCCGCCATCACAACATATATGGGCATGCTCGAGAAGTTGTCAGTTATAGGGAGAACAATATAGGTCGTCAAGCACTGAAATGAACATATTATCTTCGAACGGCCGAGGAATGAATTGTAATAATAAGATTGGTCGACTGAGTCCGTTGATAAGTCAAAATTCTGAGTTTCCCGTTCCATTATCATCTCGCGAGAGGGCATCAGCAAAAATGCTCCGGATTCATCCTCTTTCGACAAATGGCTGATACGATTTGGGCAACGAGCTACAGTACCAAGCGGAGCTACAATCGCATCCCAAAATTGTTGAATGTTCGATAATGCTGTTTTCCGTGGGACTGGGCAAACAAACGTTATTCCTGCGAGTAGACTAGGCATGCAAAAACTTTGAATTTTGCATACGCAACTCACCAACTTCCTTTGAACGAACGTATCTTGATCCACAAACGTTATAACGGGCACATGGTTGATCCATCTTGAAACATTTGTACTGGGCAAGCCCCCCGACATGGATCGACTGACTTCTTCCACAGGACACAAATAAAAGACGAAATCTCACTTTGTCTCGTCATTCTCTTTATCAACTCTTTTCATTCTTCCATGCGAATTTGAGTGAAAGTAAAATGCCGCCCACGGGGACAAGGCCGTCGATTTTTCCGTTTCGAGTCCACTCACCGGAAACAACGATACCACCCCCTGACGAATGTGGGTACACGTACACGTAAACATATTTCCTTTCACTAATCTTTATAATTTTGATTTTAGGGGGCTTTCATCTAACTACCATACATGGTGGCTGATTTTACCTGCGCTTTCAACGCAAACATACTCTCATGCAATTCTCGCTCCTCTATTGTTTGTAGATCGACAAACACACATTATCTCAGCTACTTTTATTTTTTCGTTGCATCTGTTTGCATGAATTTGTGTAGGGTGATGCCTGCTAAAATGTGTTGACTACAGCATCACTATCGTGCTCTTCTTAGTCACGGCATCTCGCCGTCATCTAGAGACCTAAGCAGCAATTACCAAATACGACTTTTTATTCCTTTAGAAGAGAAGTTCGGGGATTTGAATTGACGCATTACGGGGTGTGTGCCAAGGCGAGCTATCCGATTGCAGTGCGACAGGTAGTTCAAATATCGTTGATGTGGAATGACTACACGTACCGTAGAGCTCTAGAGGAGATCACAATGGTTCATGTTATCGATCTGTAGTCCCTCCTGACCTATTATACCATTTGACACTACACGTACGGAGAAGTTCACACGATGACACACCTAGAAAAAGTTTGCAGGGCAGTCTCACGACTCCGGTGTAACATGCTACAGCCAGATCTGGAAAGGTCACAAATCAGGAGCTTAAGTTCAATGGATCGTTCTAGCTCCCAAACAGTCACGACAAGCTCAGTCTTGATAATTGATTCCAATATCCTCATAGGTGATGAACCACAATTTCCCGCATGGGGACCTCATCCATAATGAACTTGAACACACTTACATTTGACAATGCCATGAAAGCTTCTTTGGACCCCGATAATAGCGTGCCTATATTCTCATTAACTAGACTAAGGCTTTGATATCTTTGTTCATCGCTAAAGATCAAGATGGTCCGTTGTCCCCGAAGAGCTGGGCCGGAGACGAGTGAGGGCCAGGAGGAGGAAACAGGAATGAAGTTGTCGCATGAGATACTACTATATCACGTCGATCGATGCTTGGAAACACCAGCATTCATCGCTACACGCAGTACTCTAGATCGGGGCTTTATCACCCTCCAAAGCCAACCAATCGGAACCTTCTGAGATTATATTGAATATTGTTCAAGTTATTTATAATAAATTTCCAAAAATATTATATATTGCTCTCGCATCACCTTCGTTGTTTCGAAGATTTGGTCATGGAAAGTTTAGATTACGAAGGTCCTTCAAATCGAAAGATATGATAAATTGATTGAAACTGGAGCGGGTTGAGAAGAAATGCTTTTAAACTGATGAATACGACCGTGAGGAAATCCACCAGAAAGCCTAAACGCAATCGCTTTTGATCGATGCATTTATTTGTATTTCCTTTACCTGCACATACAGTAGGGTACACGTACATGTGGTGATGTTTCAAAAACGAAAGACGAGAGGATTCCTTCATTATGTTTCTGATGCCCCAATCCTAAAAACTATCTTCATTCTTCTTCGAAGCAGTCTATATTCAAATGAAACATATACCTTGTTTCTTTACCATGAAATTATGTGTCTAGCAGAGTATCGTTTCCCTGGCATCATTAGCATTTCCATTATTGTCCACATCATTAGTATTGTCGC
>Ga0115005_10001047_pt1 | contig 21846 bp, 21 predicted proteins | sample ArcOceMetagenome_FD_87163 | JGI IMG/M metagenome (GOLD analysis project Ga0115005, IMG submission 87163) | Marine eukaryotic phytoplankton communities from Arctic Ocean - Arctic Ocean - Greenland ARC118M Metagenome | ecosystem: Environmental > Aquatic > Marine > Oceanic | place: Arctic Ocean...
ACTTATGCTCAATTTATTTTTATTCAACTTTCAAATTGACACAGAGTTGATTAAAAATAAACAAGCCATCAATAAACTATTAGATTTTGGCAAAATTGCCGCTTAATTTTTTACCGTACTATTCCTAAAGAAAAGAGGAATTTAAAATCTTAGATAATTTCAACCAAAGCATCGATGATTTTTGAAATAGTAATGATACTTTACACTTGCTTTTTTTTAAAAAAGTCGCTGCGCTCCTTTTTGACGGTCAGCTAAAGCTAACTGCCACAATCCCACCGCCTGATATAACAAGCAAAGTATCTGCGAGTAAACCACCACTTTCTGACTCGTCGCTTGCAAAAATAACGCATCAGGCGAAGTCCACGATCTCGGTCCATAAATCATAATCAAAATCTGTGGAGCTAAAATCATCATAAACATCAAAAATACCCAGCCATATTTATTCGGATAAATCTCATCTCGAAAAATCGCACTCGCATAAAAAAGACTCATCAATAAAAATGAAATAAATCCCGCTTGCACAAAATATCGATGCGCCCAAAACTCTACATCGTAAGGCAACCAAGACAAACCGATATAACATGCACCTGCAATGATTCCAAAAAAGGTAGCCAAAACCGCCATTACTTTGGTCAATCCATTTTCAAAAAAAGAGGGCAAAGTGATAAAAAAAAGCATGATGCAAACCCCCGAAATCGTCAAGGCTGTTTTGAATAAAGTGTGGCAAGCCCAATTCGATGTTCCATCAAAAGTTCGAGTTCGCCCGAGGTCGCTAAAGTAATTGGTAAAAAAAGAATAGGTTTCGAGACTGTGATTATGAATCGTTCCGCCGGGGTAGATAGTCATGGCGTAGCTGGTGAAGACCAAGAATTGGATGGCTCCGAAGATGCCGAGGAGGAGGAAGGTTTTTTTTATTTTCACGGAACAAAAGTAGGGAAAAAGTTTTTACTGAGTGTATTTCAACATGTCGTATTTAAGCGATAACTTCGAGTTACCTCTTACATTTTGCTCCCCGTTTTTTAGTTTTAATTTAGGAGGTAACTCGAAGTTGCCGCCTAAAATATCCCATTTACCTGACCAAAGTCACTTCCCCATGAACCTCTTCTAATTCATTTGAAAAAAGATTGGTGTATTGAATATAATAAACATATACATCAGTTACACAAGTATTGCCATCGTATAAACCATCCCATGGGGAAGCATTGGAATACACCTTCTGTCCCCATCTATTATAAATTTGAATTACCTCTACTCTGAAATGGTCACCAAGAGGAAAAAATGTATCATTAAGTCCATCTCCATCTGGAGTGAAGATATTAGGCAACTTTATATCAAGCGGACAGTCAGGTCTTTCTATATTTTGAATAGTTGTAGATGTATTGTTATAACAAATACTATCATTGATGATTACGCTTACCTCTGTAATTTCATTGATGGAAATAGAAGGAGTAGTTTCTCCTGTACTCCATTCATAATTATTGATGGGAAAATTGGCTTGCACAGAAATATCAACGGGAAAATTCCCACATTGTACGGTATCTGGGGTGATCAAAAATGAAGGCTCGACAACGGTGATTATTTTCTGGAAATCATATTCACAACCTAAAAACCAAATAGTCTGAGTAATCGAATAGTTACCTGACTCTTGAAAACAAAAATTCAACTGCAACGAATCATGAATAATACTATCCAATCCATTACTTTGAATATGCCACTTAATTCCATGCGCTAATTTATTTAAAGGACTAAAAGTGGAAGCACAATCTCCAATACAAAATGTATCTATTATCTCAAATTCAGGAGAAGGAGCAGGTGGATTTTCACAAAAATCAGAAAACCCTAAATCAATCGGTTCATAATATAATTCTAAAGTATCAAGGTCTTCCACCTCTAATACTTCTATATCAAAATCGCCGAAGGTAGTGTTGGAATCAAACGAATTGAGGCAGGTGGTGTAAGTTTCGCAATTGGGAATATTTCCTAAACTATCTGTTTTGGTGAGGATGACTTTAGATTCGACCTCATGATTATCATTAATATGGCCTCCTGTCAACATCAAAATAGATCCATCCAAAAGCACATCTATTTTTGGATTTAAAAAAGGATATCCTTTTTCCCAAATAATTTCACCATCAGGAGAAAGCTTTGAAAAAATAACAGGAAAAGCACCTGTAGTAGAATATGCCATATATAAACTACCATCTTCTCCAACTTTCATTTTTAAGCGATTAAATTCAAAATTATCTGCATGATAAATTTTTGTCCATATTTCATTTAGTGCAGTATCTAATTTCATGATGACTGCATTTTTTTCATTTCCTGTAGTTGCTCCGTCTTGCTCTATTGTCGAACCATATAAATACATGTCTCCATTTTTTCCAATTTGGATTTCTTCAAATTGGTGTTTATCTATTCTTTTATAGTTGATTGGAATTCCGTCTTTATTTATTTTAAATATAAAAGGGTGAGAGACAATATTCAGGAAACTTAAATGATTTCTATTATTTAACCATCCAGAAATATAAAAATCACCACTTGGATGCAATGCAACTTCTTGACCTGTTACCAATGTTGCAGCTGGGTCTAATATTCTATATCCTTTTTCCCATAATGTTTTCCCTATTGAATCAAGATAGAATACTTCAAAATGATCGTTATTTGAATAATTGTGTATAGAAGGGGGAGATGTATCAACTCGTCTAAGGTTCAATACTGCCAAGGTATTGTTTAATGAATCAATAGTCATACTCGATTGAAAAATACTGTAATAGCGATTTTCTTTCGTTCTTATCCACAGGTCAGTTAAATCATTGGCTGATTGTTTAAACCCTAAAATTGAAAAACCGACAAATTGAGGAATTGAAGGGTGTTCAAAGATGAAAGGAGTAGCTACTACTCTTTCTTTATGTAAAATAGGTTGTTGTAGATTAAATAACATTCTACTTTTTGGATAAGTCCATAACTTATAACTCTTCTCCGTTCCAATATTAGTAAAATGTACTAATGTGTCTAGAAGATTTGGGGCTCTCCCAAATAGCAGAATTTGATCATTACCATCATGAACAAAACCGCTATAAAATACACTATCAGGAGTGATTTGGAAAGAGGTGGTTTGTCCAAAAGAAACTAAAACCGAAAACATAAGAGTAAATGATAAAGTAAATTGTTTCATGGGTAATAATTTTTTCAAGAAAACCAAAATAACAAACTCTTATCACAAGAGTTTGTTATTTTGAGGTATTTGTTATATTAATTCTATGATGGATCACCAGGGTTTTCAAACTTTAAGAAATGAGGAACACATCCGCATTTTCCTCCCATAGCCAAATATCCTGTTGTATATAACATACTAAATGGTACCTTATAAATATTTGTATCCGTTCCTCCACATGATGGAGAACCTACTTTTTCACATCTAATCGCTATAGTTATTTCAGGATTACCAGCGTTATTCCCTACGCAATTTCCACCTGATTGGTAAGCTGCAACATCAAAAATGTAAAACTGAGAAAATGCATCAATTAAGCAATTAAAAGGTTAATATGACAAAATTGTCATTGCTTATCCTATCTTTTATATATTTAAACAGTTTTGGGTAATAATGAACAAGTCAAACATACAAAAAACTTTATAAATATACTTTTTTAATAATACATTTATTATATTCCGCTCGAACTCAACCATTACATTAAAAAAAATCAAAGCTAATTTCCATTAACTTTGCGCTTTCATTTCATTTCACTAAATAAATTTATGTCTTTTACCAAATTAGGATTACCTGCCTCTTTAGTTGCTGCTTTAGCAGAACAAGAATATAAAACTGCTTATCCGATTCAAGCTGCTGCCATCCCTGCAATCTTGGATAGAAAAAATATATTGGGAATTGCCAAAACAGGATCTGGAAAAACAGCCAGTTTTGTCCTCCCTATTTTATCCAATTTACAAGGAAGTGTTTTCGCTAAAAATAGGCATCCTTTAGTTTTGGTGCTAGTTCCTACTCGTGAATTAGCGGTGCAAGTCAATGAAGTTTTTCAATTATTTTGCAACGTGCTTACCGACCGAATCAAAACTTTAGCAGTATATGGCGGAGTGTCGATTAATCCTCAAATGATGGCCATGAATGGCGTGCAAGTACTAGTCGCAACGCCCGGTAGATTATTAGATTTGATTGATTCTAAAGCAGTTCATTTATCCAATGTAAAAACCTTAGTGTTAGACGAGGCAGACAAAATGCTCAATATGGGTTTTAAGGATGAGATGAATCGACTCCTTGAATTTTTACCAAAAAACCGGCAGAACCTTTTATTCTCGGCAACTTTGAGTCCCGATCTAGATAGTCTTTCTACTATTTTAATGAAAGATCCTGTAGTGATTAAAATTGAAACAGAAGAATCAAATATTGACCAAATCCAACAATCTGGCTATTTTGTACCTGATGAAAAAAAAGGCCCTTTACTTCGATATTTGATTAAGACCAATGATTTGCAACAAGTCCTAGTCTTTACTTCTTCGAGTTATAGCGCAGATAATGTGGCTAACAAACTCCGTAAAAATGGCATTAAAGCTGAAGCCATTCATGGTAAAAAAAGTCAATCCGCTAGAAATAATGCTTTGAATCAATTTAAAGAAGGGAAGCTTCCAGTTTTAGTGGCGACGGATTTATTGTCAAGAGGTATTGATATTGCCTTTTTACCTTGTGTAGTTAATTACGAATTACCTCGGTCTCCCAAAGATTATATTCATCGAATAGGAAGAACCGGACGTGCTGATAATTCAGGAATAGCTATTTCTTTTGTCAACCCTGAGAGTGTTCAACATTTCAAAATTATTTTGAAAAAAGGCAAGCAATGGATAGAGATGGTAGATAGTTCAACGATTGATATACAGGGTTTTTAAGGAATTGAAATAAATAAAAAAACGCCTTGGGGAAATCCCCAAGGCGTTTTTTTTTTATCAACTTTTAAAAATCAACTTGCTATTTCTGCACCATTACCCTACCCAAAATCCTTCCTCTCGAACTCAACCAATACATCCCATTTCCAAAATCAGAAACATCCAATTGCATTTTTCCCTTCAATTGAAAACTACGAATTTTTTGCCCCAACGTATTAAAAATATCGACCTCCAATTCTTCTCCCGCATTAATTTCCACAGTCAAAAAGTCTTGCGTTGGATTTGGATAAATTTTAATTCCTAACTCTTCCGCCAAATCGACCGTCGCACTTTCCAATCCATTGCTCATATTAAAAGTCGGTGCTTTTGCTACAAACTCGCCTATTCCATTGGGAAAACGAGCATAACTTACGTCAGTCGTTTGCGCTCCAAAAACTACTTTGTCCACCACTTGCAAATTTGCATCTACCAAAAGTAATTCCTCGCCACTTGCCGCCAATTTAAAATCAGCATGCAAACCTTGTTGCAATGGATCACTATCCAACCAAACAATAATATATCCACCTCCATCAATCGTCACATTTGGAAATTGGTATTTCATCAAATCATTTGCATCATCCGTCAAGTAATATCCATTTAAATTAATTTCCGTAAAAGTATTGTTATAAAGCTCTACCCAGTCTTCAAATTCTCCATCTTGATCGGCAACCGTGCTTGCATTCGAAGCCATCAATTCATTAATCACCACATCCCCAAAAGTCGTCAAATTGTAATATTCTTCCTCTGCTCGCTTCGGTGAAAATGCCCCAACATCTGAAGTCGCATTCTCTGCATAAATATAATATTGCGCCCCTTCCAAACCGACAAAAACACTCCCTCCATAAACGCCATCACCTGCTATACCATCATTATGATTTCCATCATCGAACATTTCTTCCTTTTGAAAAATCTCCGTCAAGTTGCTTCGGTAGCCTACATAAACATAATCAGCATCAGCAATCTCAGCCGTAACTGTATTGTTAGAATTTGGTGTTACGTCCAATGGAAAATGTCCAATATTACTAATACTTGGAGGCGCTTTTACAAACTCAGAATGCGCTAACAAATAGGTTAACCGTTGATTCATCAATTCTGCAACTCCCGGAATATCAATCATTGCACCATTATAATCTATCGTCGTCGTGCTATTCAAGTTAGTATTAAACTGCGCTTCAGTATAAATTTTATTTGGATCGCTCGTCACTTCTGCCGAAATCATATTGACCAATTCTTGTGCACGAGTAGCGTACCAACCATTATTGATAATCTCTTGCAACATCGTTCGATAGTGAGCCACGTACTGACGTTTATATCTGGCATTTTGTAAGATTAATTTCAACAAAGGACGAGTATCATCATTCGCTCTCAAAAGCGGATCTAAATTTTGCAGCTCACTCAAGGACAAATCTGCTTGTCCATCTTCCAATTCTCCATCACCCCCAAAGGTATCATTAAAGTCAGTCGGCAAAGTATTGAATCGATCGTTTCCATCTCGAAATAAAAAATAATTCTCAGAAGTAGCACCAATGTAACTTTCCAAATTCACCACTAAATTTTGCATCGCCAACATCCAAATCGCTCGATCAATATTCATCGATGATTCAATATCTACAGCATTCGTTCCAATGGCATTAGTCAAATCCACCAACTCGTTCCATCCTCCAATCGGGTCTGAATTTTTGTCATAATAATCTTTGTAGCATTCAGCAGAAGTTCCTAAATATTCCAAAGATGAACCTATTCCCTCCGTGCAACCTGCTCCGGGAGGATTAATCGTTCCATCAGGACTACAATCAAAAAACGTATTTTCTCTATTCGAATTAAAACCCAAAGCCATGAAACCTTTATCGACATTTTCCACATTTACATACAATCCGTGATAACTTCCATTGACAAAAATTTTGGCGTAATTCGCTCTCGGTGAAGGCATATATTGATTGGCAATATCATGCGATAAAACTTCTCGAACAAAGGATGGATCTTTTGCGCCATTGTTCAAAATCAAAGTTTCTGTTCCTTGATAATCATGATTTTTGATATAGTCCAACTTAATGTTCAAAGGATTTTTCCCTTGAGCCGCATCGTAAGTTGCGCCACCTCGATATCGAATGCCGACGCTGTCAAAACTCTCTCCATTTATTTCGACGGTCGCCAATAATCTTTCATTCAAGTCCGCTGCGTAGAAGTCATCCAACTGCTGATCCCAATTCGAATTTTCGAAGGTGACCTCAATCAAGGTAAGTCCATCAGGGTTAAACAGCGATTGGGAAAATGAAGTTTGTAAAAGTATTGTTACAAAAATAAAAATGCACCAGATTTTTTTCATATTGCAATGGTTGTTTTGTTAAAATTTATTTTGAAGCAAGTTAGTTAGCAAGTGATGAGATTTGAGCTATAAGTGATGAGTCCCATGTTTGGAAGTACTTATTACTCATATCTCATCACTTGCTAACCAAAACGTAAAAATAACTTTTCCTTTCTTATTATTTCAAAAATCGTTAGTCAGTGATTTAGCATAAATTAAAGAAAATCGTTTTTGATTGAGGCAATTTATTAGTTTTTTTTTAAAAAAAATTCCTTTCGAGATCAGGTGTTCAAAAACAAACTTTCACTTTTTATTGAAAGTTGTGAACTTAATGATTTTATCAATGTTTTCAAATAAAAAGCTCATGAAATCAAAAATCATTATCCCCGGAGGTGCAGGTTTTATTGGAAAATACGTTGCCCATTTTTTTCATAAAAAAGAATATCAAGTCATCATCCTTACCCGTGGTAAAGCACGAATCGAAAATGGAATCACCTATCTAAATTGGGATGGAAAAAGTTTTGGAAATTGGATCAAAGAATTAGAAGGTGCTGAAATGGTACTCAACTTAGCAGGTAGATCTGTGGATTGTAGATACAATGAAAGCAACAAAAAAGAGATTTTAGATTCCCGAATTGATAGCACAAAGATCATTGGAAAAGCCATCGCCAATTGTATCACTCCTCCCAAAATTTGGGCCAATATGAGTACCGCCACTATTTACGAACACACGCTCGAAAGAAAAGCAAACGATGAAAAAGATGGAATTATCGGCGATGATTTCTCCATGAATGTTGCCAAAATTTGGGAGAAAACATTTAATGATTTTCCTCTTTTCGCTACTAGAAAAATCGCGATGCGAACATCCATTGTTTTAGGAAAAGAAGGAGGTGCATTGACTCATCTGGCACCGTTGGTCAAGTTTGGTTTAGGTGGAAAAAATGGCTCTGGCAAACAATTCGTCAGCTGGATTCATGTCGAAGACTTAGCACGAATCATTCAATGGTTTATGGAAAATAAAAATGCTGCTGGTATTTATAATTGTACTAGTCCTACTCCGATTCGCAATGAATTTTTTATGAAAAAAATCAGAGCAGCATTTGGAATTCCATTCGGTTTGCCTGCTCCAAAATGGATGATCGAAATAGGAACATTCTTACTTCGCTCAGAATCAGAATTAGTTTTAAAAAGTAGAAAGGTTGTTCCTGCAAAATTATTAGAAGAAGGATTTATGTTCAATTTTGAAAAGCTGGATAAAGTATTAAAAAATATAAATATTTAATATTTCCCTATTTATAAAATACCTATTTTTTTAATATAAAAAATACACATTATCAGGTATTGGTTGGTGATCGGCGTTTTTGTAGTTTTAGATTATCAAATAAAAATAGAATTCCCGAGATTGTTAATTTCCTTAGTTTAAAAATCCCATTAATAACCTAAGATGATGATTAACAATAGGTGATTTGAACTAAATTATTTTAGTTCAATGAATTAGATTTAACCTTCTTCTTTTGAAGAAGGTTTTTTTTTGCCTACTATTGAAATCAGCACAAAACCTCAATATGATTTGATCCCAACATGCCTATATTTTCGATGTAGTATAAATGTAGAGTCTTAAATAATGAAAATATATTACATTTTTTTTTAATACTAACTTAAAGTAATAAACACATCTAACACGCTCTATTAAAATGGTCGCCTCTTTCAAGATGAGGCAAATGCCAGAAATTTTTAGAGATACAAAAAACTAAAATAGTCAAGTTGCAGCTTGGCTATTTTTTTTTGGAAAAAAAGGAAGGAAAAAAAATCAGAAAATTACTGAAAAGGTCTTCAATTGCTTGAGACTATCCAACTGTTAGATTAATTTTTTAAAAAAAATCTGTACAATAGTACTTAGATTATTAACGAATTTTTCGTCCCAAATCTTAAAGTCTACAATACCATCACTTTTTGACTTACTCCAAATTTAAAAATTCTTCCTCCAAAATTAATTCTACTGGTTCCAATCCCTTAATTTCGTCAAAAAAAAATCATGATTCCCTTCTTTAAATATCAAGGTACTGGCAATGACTTCGTGATGATTGATCAACGAGAAAAAAAGTACATCCGCAAAAAAGATACTGCACTTATTAATAAAATCTGTGACCGACGATTTGGAATTGGAGCGGATGGTTTAATCCTTTTGGAAAATTGCAAAGGATATGATTTTCGCATGATTTACTTTAATGCTGATGGCCGGGAAAGTAGTATGTGTGGGAATGGCGGGAGATGCATCGCGGCATTTGCCAACTATCTTGGAATTGTGAAATCTAAATGTCACTTCTTAGCTATAGATGGGCCTCACGAAGCAATGATAAAAAAAGATAGTTGGGTCGAACTCAAAATGTCTAATGTCAAAAATATCGAAATTGGCGAAGACTATTTTTTGATGAATACGGGCTCTCCTCACTATGTTGTTTTTGTGGAAGATATTGATGATATCAATGTTTTTGAAAATGGACAAGCGATACGATATTCGAGTCGATTTAAAAAGGAAGGAGTGAATGTCAATTTTGTAGAGCGTACTAAAGAAAATATTATCGTGGCAACTTACGAGCGTGGTGTGGAAGATGAAACCTTGTCTTGTGGAACTGGAGTCACCGCTGCTGCGATTGCGAATTTTCTCAAAAAATCCAACCGTAGAAAAAAACAAAATACTCCAATCAAATCCAAAGGCGGAGACTTAGCGGTAAGATTTGAGCCAAATGGAAAAACGGAGGCGAATAATATTTGGTTATGTGGAAAAGCAGAACGCGTGTTTAACGGGACGTTTATTTAGTGATGAGTTAGTAGTGATAAGTGATGAATTCCAACAATCGGAACTCATCACTCATCATTAAAACTCTAACATTTCATGTGCTCCTCGCAACTCTCCAAAAGCATGTTTATCACCAGCAATTTTCGCTATCTCCATCCCTTTTTCATAGACTTCAATGGCCAATTCGAAATCCTCATCGCGCTCATATAATTTCCCTAAATGATAATAAGTGCCGACATAACTAGTATGATCGGTCGCTAATTTCAAATAATATTCCTTGGCTTTTTCCTCGTTTCCCAACTTCTCATATTCCTTCGCTATAGCAAAAAGTAAAAACTCATCCTCAGGACGGCCTTTCAGAAATTGATATAATTGTTTAAGTCGATCAGAACTCAGGTTTTTAGACATTAAATTAATTTCTATATGATTTAAGATTAAACTAGTTTATTAAACTTCTAATAAGTCATTTCAAAATCCGTAAACAATTGATAGTCAATTAGTTAAATATGCATTTACAAAAAAATCCAAACTTCTTTTTACACTCGCTTTTTCGTGGGAAATTATCTATATTTGCACCGTTTTTGAAAAACTTCCCATTGATTTTGAGAACAATTTCAAAGGAAAAGCATTTTATTCAAAAAACATATTTTTTATCACAAAATAAATCTTATCTCAATAATGAAGTTATTAGTATGTGTTACTCAAACACCAGAAACTACGGCTAATATTTCTTTCAATGCAGATAATACTGAATTCAATACTACGGGGGTTAATTTCATTATGAACCCGTATGACGAATGGTATGCTTTGGTACGTGCATTGGAATTAAAAGAAGCGGCAGGTGGAACGGTTACTATTATAAATGTTGGCCCAACGGCGAACGATACAGTTATTCGAAAAGGATTGGCTATTGGAGCTGATGATGCAGTTCGAATCAATGCGGAACCTAAAAGTTCTATGTTTGTAGCTAAACAAATTGCTGAATATGCCAAAGAAGGAAGCTTCGATATGGTTATTTTAGGAAAAGAATCCATTGATTATAATGGTGCTTCCGTAGGTGCAATGGTTGCAGAATATTTGGATATGCCTTATATTTCTTTTGGAACTAAAATGGAAGTAGCTGGAAATACTGCTACCATCAATCGAGATATTGAAGGTGGCGAGGAAGTGGTGGAAGTTGCCACTCCATTTGTAGTGAGTGCTGCCAAAGGAATGGCGGAACAACGAATTCCAAACATGAGAGGAATCATGATGGCAAAACGTAAACCATTAAATGTATTAGAACCAGTTGCTTTTGATGATCCAATTGCTGTGGTTAGCTACACTTTACCTCCTGCAAAATCTTCTGTAAAAATGGTAGATCCAGAAGATATGGATGAGTTGGTAAGATTGCTACACGAAGAAGCTAAAATAATTTAATTAATGGTTAACTGTGAATGGTTAACGGTTAATCACTAGCAATTTTAGCGCGAGTGTAAATCAAGTTTTTTTATTAAAAAATATTTTGAATTTTAATTTGATAAATTTTTACCTAACAATTTAAACTCTGGGAGAATATTCATCATTCATCATTCATCATTCATAATTAGATAAATCATGGTTCTAGTATATGCAGAAAGCCCAAAAGGGCAATTTAAAAAATCCGCTTTCGAAGCGGTGACCTACGGTAAAATGATCGCTGATGCAATGGGAAAATCTTGTACTGCATTAGTTATTGGAAATGCTGAAAATGCAGGTCAATTAGGAAAATACGGCGCATCTAAAGTGGTTCAAGCTAATGGTGCTTTCGAAAATTTTGATAGTCAAGTTTTTGCCACAGTAATTGCTAATGCTGCCAAAGAAATGGCTGCTGAGGTAATCATCGTTAATCATTCTTCTGCTGGAAAATCTCTCTTGGGACGATTGGCTGTAAAATTGGACGCAGGTTCAGTTTCAGGTGTCAATTCGATGCCTACTGTTAATGGAGGTTTTAAAGTAAAGAAAAATGTTTTCTCTGGAAAAGCAATTGCAGAATTCGAGGTTAAAACTGCCGTTAAAGTACTTTCATTAATGGGAAATTCTTTCCCTCCAGTAGAATCAGGTGCTGACGTAGCCGTTGAAGCTTTTGATACAACTACTCCTGCGGCGAAAGTAACTGTCAAAAAGGTACAAACCGTTGACGGGATTGTTCCTCTTCCAGAAGCGGAATTAGTTGTTTCGGCAGGACGTGGAATGAAAGCGCCAGAAAATTGGGGAATCATTGATGAATTGGCTGGTGTAGTTGGTGCTACAACTGCTTGTTCTCGACCAGTTGCGGATATTGGTTGGAGACCTCACCATGAGCACGTTGGACAAACAGGCGTTGCGATTCGACCAAATCTTTATTTCGCGATCGGAATTTCCGGTGCGATTCAGCACTTAGCTGGGGTGAATAGTTCGAAAGTAATTGTAGTGATTAATAAAGATCCAGAAGCGCCATTTTTCAAAGCGGCGGACTATGGAGTTTGTGCAGATTTATTTGATGTGGTTCCTAAGTTAACGGAAGCATTCAAAAAATTTAATGCAGCTCAATAACTGTGAATGGTTAACGATGAATGGTGAATATCCCACAATATAAATAATAAGGATGTTAACCATTTATCATTAACAGTTAACCATTATTTAAGATGGTACATCTTTTGAGTTTGAGAATATTATAATTAATTGTATTTTTAGGAAATTGTCTCTTTAGGAAAAGGAAAGTATGAAAAAAATTGAATTGGACATCGTTGCTTTATCTCATAGTGTTACCCAATCACACAACTATGCAGTTGTACTTGGAGAACAAGATGGATCTCGAAGATTACCTATCGTAATCGGAGGATTTGAAGCGCAAGCAATCGCAGTAGCAATGGAAAGGATGACTCCCAATCGTCCACTTACGCATGATCTTTTTAAAAATACATTGGAAAATTTTGAGGTAGAACTCAAAGAAGTTATCATCAATAATTTATTGGATGGTATTTTTTATGCAAGATTAATTTGCCTAAAGGATGAAGAAGAATTCGAAATTGATAGTCGAACTTCTGATGCTTTGGCGATGGCTGTTAGGTTCAATTGCCCAATTTTCACCTATGAATTTATTTTGGATGCGGCTGGTGTAATCTTAGAAGATTCAGATGAAGAAGGTGGTGCAGATGAAATAACTCCTGCTGAAAAACCAAAAGCAACTTCTAGCAAAAAAGGTAAACGTAAAAAGGCAGTTGCTGGAAATACACTTTCAAGTTACACCGCAGATGAATTAACGAAAATGTTGGAAGAAGTTCTAGCTGATGAAGATTATGAAAGAGCTGCTAAAATTAGAGATGAAATAACCAGAAGAGAAGGACGTGATTCGTAATTTCTTTTTTATATAAAGCAAAAACCTCCAAGACTTTAATTAGTCTTGGAGGTTTTTTCATTTTAATACCAACCATTTCTATTTTACTTACTGTCTTACCTTTTGAAAGCTATGAAAATTCTTTTTTCTCAAATTAATTCAAATCTTCAAGTAAAAATTAAATTATGAAAACTTCTTTTTTGAAATATACACTAATCTTTTTCGCCATAATATTAATGGCAACTTCATGTAAAAAGGACAATCAAACTATTACCACTTGCACTATTGACAATCCATTAGAAACCATTCAATGGCTCAAAGAAACTAAAGAAGCTTTTGAATTATCAATGAGTCCATCTGCAAAAAGGATCACACAATATTTTTACCAAGGAGAATGTGTTTTCTTAATTGATGGTTGTGTTGGGTGCAATGATAATTTGACGACCTTGTATAATGCTGAGAAAGAAGTCATTTGTGAATTTGGTGGAATTGCGGGAGTAAATACTTGCCCTGATTTTGAAACGGAAGTAACTGGAGAAATTATTCTTTATGGTAATTAATACTTTCTTTTCAAAAAAGAGGCCTCCTCAAAAAAGCCTTCCTATTTAACGGTAGGGAGGCTTTTTCTTTGGAAACCAATATATGTTTGTGATTTTTTTAAAAAAAATTCAGATAACAAAAAAATTGAAAATTAAAAATATCCAATTCCTAACTTTGGACTTAAAGGGGAATATTATTTTTAGCGATGATGTATTATTTGAAGCTGAAAACTTCCTCGTAAAAGTATCTTCGGTTGGTTGTATTTTGCCGAAAGTATTTTCCCTACTTTGCTAAAAACAGGAGATCAAAAAATGGTCACTTTTATAAAAGTCAAAACCATCCTTGATTTTTGAAATGAATCTGACTATCCTTTCTTTCAAACAGCAAAAGAAGACCAAATTATTTGGGTAATTTCTGATTGTTAAAATTTTTATCCAAGGTTATCGATTCGTCAACAGTATCATCACGAAAAAGAGATTGAATGACAATTGTCTATTTTTAGAAAAGAGGTACTTCCAACTCTTCGGGTAGCTTGATCACTACCAACTTTTAAATGGCAATTTTACCAAATTAGAATTAAAATATCGATGATCAAAAGTCACTTCCTCTCCTATCCAATCAGGAATTTCAACATCTTGACTTTCATCTCCCAACTCAACTTCTGCTATTCTTAAGCCTGCATTCTCCCCTTCGAAAATATCAATTTCCCATTTTAATTTTCCTCTTGAAACGATAAAGCGTTCTTTTTCAATCAATGGTTTTTCACAAAGTTGGAGTAATTCGTTGGCTTCTTGAACTGGAATTTCATATTCAAATTCTAAACGAGTCATTCCAACTGTTTCCCCTTTGATGGTCAAGAATCCTTTTTTTCCGAAAATCCGAACTCGAACGGTTCGCTCTTTTTTGGTACTAAGGTAACCTTGCTTGATGATCATTCGGGAAGTGAATTGGGATTTCCAATTATCATTTTTGAGGAGGAATTTCCTTTCTATTTCTTTGGGCATTTTTAATCCTTTTTTTTAACTTTCCTTCTCCACCTAAACATATTCCATTCATGTCTTATTCCTCCTAATTCCCAGTTAATATCAAATTTTCTTTTTTCTTCAAATGTAATCCAAGCATACTGTGGGATAGAAACTTTACAATGAAGCATTGGTGGATCATTCTTAAGTGTTTCAATATGTTGCTCCATCAAGCTTGATTTAAGAAAATATTGAACTTCTATAATCGTATTATTTTTTCTTGCTTTGTAAATATATAAATTGACATCATACAAATTCGAGTAAATTGAATTTAGCTCTCTAATCATTTCATCAAATGACTTTAGATTTTTTTTCTCATTATCCTTTTTGCTTTCAATTCTCGACTCCAAAGCATTTCTTTCACACTTTGTCTCAGATAAAATGAAAGTACAATTATCGACAATTTTATTCCAACATTCCTTTCTCGCCATTTCTAATAAACTATTCTTTACATCAAGAACATCCCTCGAAAAATCCTCTCTTATTATAGTTTTCATTTTTTTAAAATAACAATACATTTACAAATTATTTAAAACTTCAATTACCCGATTAACCATCTCCTTCGTCACATTCAAATGAGTCACAAACCTCACCGTCTGCGGTCCAAAAGATGCAGCTGCAATTCCCGCTTCTTTAATTTTTTCCAAAAAAGAATCCGCAGTCCAAGGGTTTTTTACATCAAAAATTAAAATATTCGTTTGCACTCGTCTGATGTTTTCTACCAAATCTAATTTTTCCAAAACACCACTAATCATTCGAGCATTTTCATGATCTTCTTTCAGCCGATCGACATTATTATCCAAAGCATAAATTCCAGCTGCCGCTAAAAATCCAGCTTGCCGCATGCCACCGCCCATCACTTTCCGTTGACGACGAGCTTGCTTCATCATCTTTTCATTTCCCAAAAGCAATGAACCAACCGGCGCACCTAATCCTTTTGACAAACAAATCGAAATGCTATCAAACTCCGCTCCCCATTCCGCAGGATCATCACCCAACTCCACCAACGCATTAAAAAATCTAGCGCCATCCATGTGCAACCCTAAACCTTGTTCAGCACACAACTTTCGAATCGGTCGAATCTCTTCCAAAGTATAATAACTTCCGCCACCTTTATTAGTCGTATTTTCGAGCACGACCAATTTACTTTTCGGCAACCAATCATAGTCTGGTCGAATCGCAGCAGCAATTTGATCCGCATTTACTTTCCCAAAATCACCCGGTAAAAGATTCAATGGAATACCAGAATTCGCTGCATAGCCACCCGTTTCATATTGGTACACATGCGAATATTCATGGCAAATAACTTCCTCCAATCTGCCGGTATGAACATTCATCGCAATCTGATTGGTCATCGTTCCCGAAGGACAAAACAAGGCTGCTTCCATTCCAAAAAGTTTCGCCGCTTTTTCTTCCAAAGCATTGACGGTTGGATCCGTTCTAAAAACATCGTCCCCAACTTCTGCTTTCATCATCGCTTGCAGCATTGCTTCCGATGGTTTTGTAACTGTATCGCTCGTAAGATTTATCATATAATTTTTTTAATTTCACATATTGTAAGATTTACAATTAGTTTTTCTGTTTGACAAAATATTAAACACATATTATCCTCAAATACGTAAAAACATAATCTGCGCTAAATTTATGAAAAAACCTCAGAAAGCCCTATTTTCGAGCCAAATACAAACAAACCTGAATGACGAATTTTGATGATTACGCGAAATCAGCCTTTACCGTTGATAATATTATTTTTGGATTTGATGAAGGAGATTTAAAAGTCTTGGTCATCAAAAGAGGAGAACAACCTTACGAAAATCTATGGGCATTACCTGGAAACTTTGTTTACCCAAACGAGGACCTAGATGCTTCTGCCAATCGAGTTTTACAAGAATTGACCGGTTTGAGAAATGTTTACCTGGAACAAGTCCGTACCTTTGGAGCAGTAAATCGCCACCCGATGGGACGAGTCATCACGGTGGCGTATTTTTCTTTGATAAAAATTAAAGACTATAAATTACAAGGCACCGCCCCTCTTGCTCAAAAGGCAGAATGGGTTTCTATCAAAGACGCTAAACATCTCGCCTTTGACCATGATGAAATTTTGGATGCTTGTTTTCGACGACTCAAACGAAGGGTTCGGATGCGACCAGTCGGTTTCGAATTACTTCCTCGTAAATTTACGCTGACAGAATTACAACATCTTTACGAAGCGATTTTGGAACCTGAGAAAGAGATTGATAAAAGGAATTTTAGAAAAAAAATCCTTTCCATGAAAATTTTAGTGGATCTCGATGAAATGCAAGAAGGCGTTGCTCACCGCCCTGCCAAGTTGTACAAATTTGATAAAAATAAATATGAAAAATTTGTAGCGGAGGGATATATTTTTGAAATATAGCACTACCATCGACTGGCTTCGAGCCAGTCGATGATAACCTCACTCCGCTTTCTTAGGCGTTTCAGTTTGCAAATGATAGGCCTTTCCATAATCTCCTTTCTCTGCTCCTCCATTCTCATGAATAAAAGTTAATAAACAAATACTGATAAATAATTGAACGGCGATAAGTATTGTTAGTATTTTTTTACGGGAAAAAAGTAACTTGACTACATACAAAAAGAGAAATGGATAAGCGATGATCAAATAATGTGGTCTGATTTTTACGCCACTAAAACTCATTAATATTCCTAAACTAAATAGTGTGGCAAGCAAGTAAAATTCGGTTGCGCTACTTTTATATAACAATCTATTTACAAGTTTGTTTTTCGTCTTTGAGTTACCCGTGGCACGGTTTGGAGCCATGGCACGAATAGAGCCTAGCAATAAGAAAATTTGCTGCAATAACTTCAACGCCACACCTATCAAAATCAAATGTCCAACCGCCACTAAATAAGTCGGCATCCCAAACACAAAAGGCATTTTGATGAAATCCCAAAAGTGCTCTCGCAAAGAATACATCGTATTCAATCCCAAAGGATCAATAAAACTATAAATATAAAAATCGAATTTATACAGGTTCTCCCAGCTCGTCGAAGAGGCTCCTCGGTGATAAAGCATTTCATAAATCCAAGGCAATAACCCAATACTTCCAAGTACACTTCCTACAAACCAAGATGGCCATTGCCATTTTATTTTTCTTTTATAATCAAAAAAGGTAGACAACAAAAACAGTCCGAAAGCAAAGAAAAATCCACTCATGTGAATTTGTCCCAACATCGCTCCGACCATTCCCCAAGTGAAAGCTCCCCATTTTTTTTTTCGATAAAAATGCCCCACGATAAATAGTAAACAGAAAATCGGTAGCACATCTTGCGCCCATATTTTTCTCGAAAAAAGAAGGTACAATGGATTCACCGCCAAAAGTGCTAATGCCCAATACCATTGTTGTTGCTCCTTTCCTTTTAAACTTTTTTTGGCAAAAAAAATAAATCCTAACAATGCTGTTACATTTAAGATTTGCACGCCCCGAGCCATTCCCAAAGGAGTTTCTATAAAATATCCCATCAATGAAAACACCCAAACACTTAATCCTGGGTTGATGATTCCTGCGCCACTTTTCATACCTACACTTTGCCAAATTCCTTCGAGTGGGGCAAGCATGGCGTGGGTGTACATCCACCATTCGTCGTATTTCCATTCCATATCTTCTACCCAAATGAGGCGGAGAACACAACCAATGAGGATGACGAAGGTAAAAAGGTAAGTGTATATTTTGGAGGTCATTGTTTTGTTTTGTTTTTTGCAGTAGTCGTGCGTATTGTCTTTTACCGTTGTATACTTTTTTGAACGTTCGCTTTCCTTTTTTCTAAACCTAATTTTTTAATTAATTGATTAATTTCATCTTCCGATCTATATGGATTTTCCATTCTAAATCTTTCTCTAAATGTAAATTCATATGTCCTTCCTAAATATAACGACATAGCTGTATCATCTATATCTTCTGCCAAATAGGCTTTGTATAAAATTTCAAAATTTCTATTTCTGATTGCTGTATCAGTAGAATGATGAATTACTATCCATGGTGCTATTGCTGCATCTTTGCCTAATTCCTTTTTTTTAGGGTATCCAAATTTCTCTATATATTTTTCGACTTTGTTTAGGTTGATTTCATCTTGCTTCCATTGCGCTTGAATATACTCCATGTGTTCTTTTGAATCTTTACCATATTTAAGCATTAATTCTGCATCTTTACTACCATCTCTTACTTTTTGATCTTCTTCATATACTTTTTCGAGAAACCCCCTTTTATCATCATTTGAATTTAAACTTTCAATTACCTTTTCAAATTCCAAATTTTTAGTCTCTGCTTTTTCTCCACATCCTAACAGAAGAAGAATTAAAATTCCCAAAATTATGTTTTCGATTTTCATATTTTTATTTTTCCTTCATTACTGTATTCTCTCTTATTTCCACTAATTCCGTAGGGGCAATCCCTTGTGGTTGCCCAACATCATGGAGAAATTTTGAAATGAATTTTAAAAAAATCCACATAGTTGGGCAACCACAAGGGATTGCCCCTACGGGAGCAAAATTTCACTTACTTTTTTTCAAAAAATCTTCCGCTTTTTCTAAATCCTCTGGCAGATCAATTCCAAAAGAATCAAAAGGTAATTCCGTCGTAAATATTTCCAATCCATTTTCCAACCAACGAAGTTGTTCTAGGGATTCTAATTTTTCTAATCTGCTGGGCGGTAGTTTTGTAATTTCTAAAAGTGTATTTCTTCGGAAAGCGTACATGCCAATATGTTTATAAAAATTAGCAACTGACCAATTTTCTTTTTCCTCATTTCTCAAAAAAGGAATTGGACTTCGGGAAAACAACAATGCTTTCCCGTTTTTTCCAAAAACACATTTCACCACATTTGGATTAAAAATATCCGCTTGATTTTCGATCAACTTTACGCCAGTTGCAATCTCAGCTTTTTCATTTTTTTCAAAAACATTAAGGACGGATTCGATTTGTTGAGGATGAATAAATGGTTCATCTCCTTGAATATTTACAATGATTTCGAAGTCTTCCATGGAGGCAGCCACTTCAGCAATTCGATCTGTTCCCGTTAGATGATGGGAGGCAGTCATTTTCACTTTTCCGCCAAAAGCAATCACATGATCAAAAATTCTAGTATCGTCAGTTGCCACGATTACTTCGGTCAAAGTGGAAGCCTTTTGGCATTGTTCATAGACGCGTTGGATCATGGTTTTTCCACCAATTTCTACCAAAGGTTTCCCTGGGAAACGACTAGATTCAAATCTAGCAGGTATTATACCTAGAGATTTCATATTTTTGTATTGAATTTAGTAACACTAGAGAAAACAGCGTAGCTATTTTTTTTTAAGAAAACTATTCACACGTCAATTATTATTTTTCAAATAAGGCTCATCAATATTTTTAATATATTGACAATCAACTACTTAAACAAATACAATTTCACATTAGCGCTCTGTGATCTTAAAATATTTCGTACTATGAAATTTTTAACAACACTTACTTTACTACTTTTCCCTTTCCTTATTTTTGCTTCTCATGGAGACAGTTTGACGTATTTGACGCCGCAAGATAGTGTATTCCTTACCGTCAATGAAAGTAACCAAAAAATAATTACACATCAATTTGAGAAAAAGCAAACCATGTATTCCTTGGCGAAATTCTATGGTTTGGAAATCAATGAAGTGATGTATTATAATGAAGATTTGGGAACAGTATCTGATATTTCAGTAGGTACATTTATCCAAATTCCTATTCCAAATAAAGCGATTAAACGATATCAACGAAGTGATTTTGATGCAACACAACATGCTTCCATTTATTATAAAGTAAAAAAGGGAGACACCCTTTATGGTATTGCTAAACGAATGTTTAGAATGCCTGTGGAAGATATCCAGAAGCGAAATAATTTGAAGGGAAATAACCTTGCGCTGGGGCAATATTTGCAGATTGGTTGGATAAATACCAAAGGTATTCCTAGAGAAATTCGAAAGTTAAAATCAGTTCCACCAGAGTGGCAAGCGAGTCAATTGAATGAAAGACATTACTTGCAGGCGAAAGGAATTAAATTTGAACAAACAGAAAGCGGTGCCGCAGCATGGAATAAAAATTCAAAGACAGAAGGGAAACTTACCGCTCTTCATAGCTCCGCCCCAATTAACTCTATTATCGAGATAACCAATACGATGAATAATCGCTCTATTTATTTAAAAGTAATAGGAAGACCTTCTAGTAAAGTATATTACGGTCCTAATGTTAAAGTTATAGTTACCCCTAAAGTGGCAAAAATGTTGGGAGCTCGAGATCATAGATTTTATACTATTATTAAATCTTTAAGATAGTAGATGGTAATCACTTGTCTATTTGACTAGAATCAGTTTAATAGTTTGAACGAAGAGCCGCTGAGACGCAGATTTTTTAATTTTTCTCCGAAAAATCTCAGCGACTCTGCGTTCAATTTTATACATTATCATAAATATGATTATTTCTACCAAAATTTACCTGTACAATTTATTTTTTCTTGATAAAAAAAACCTGACCTTTGCGGCATCAAATTACCTTTTTTAAATCCTTACCAATTTAATGAACTACTTTAATAATATCTTAGAAACGATTGGGAATACTCCACTCGTAAAAATCAATAAAGTGAATGAAGATTGTCCTGCTTTGGTACTTTGCAAGGTAGAAACTTTCAATCCTGGCCACTCTATCAAAGATCGAATGGCGATCAAAATGCTGGAAGACGCGGAGAAACGTGGCGATATCAAACCGGGCGGAACCATCATCGAATGTACTTCTGGAAATACTGGAATGGGGTTGGCTTTGGCTGCTTGCGTAAAAGGTTACCGAACTATTTTCACGTCAAGCGACAAACAATCGAAAGAGAAATTCGACATTTTGAGAGCGCATGGTGCAGAAGTAATTGTTTG
>Ga0115005_10001049_pt1 | contig 21819 bp, 8 predicted proteins | sample ArcOceMetagenome_FD_87163 | JGI IMG/M metagenome (GOLD analysis project Ga0115005, IMG submission 87163) | Marine eukaryotic phytoplankton communities from Arctic Ocean - Arctic Ocean - Greenland ARC118M Metagenome | ecosystem: Environmental > Aquatic > Marine > Oceanic | place: Arctic Ocean...
CAATCCTTGGCAACATTATAGAAGGGCATTGCAATTGAAGGGTGGACGCACTGGAGGGATTTCTCGAAAAGAGTCATCCATGCGTGATGAGCATTTTCTTGTAACAGGCTGAAGTGATTCTGATCACATCTTTTATCTTTGGAATGAACTTTGGGGAAGATATGGCATCGTAGATATTCGTGTGAGAATTGAAATAAATAGGTGATGAATTTATTATCTTTCGGATTGTGAACTTACCTCCGTGCATGGTAGTAAATATATCCAAGTTGTAAAAGTGTGGGCAATTGAAGCGCTCCTTTCCCTCTTTTGATGAGAGTAGACGCAAGGTCCATATAGCGTCAACGTAATTATCCCAATCTGTAGGAGAAAGATCAATAACGTCACGACGAGCATATCTCACACGAACTTCGCTGCTTGCAAACACATCTTCTACTTCCTGTTTCTTTTTCGATTTCTTGCCCTTAGGGACCTTCCCCTCAAGTTCCTTTTTGGACTTCATTCGTCTGCCATTAGAAGTGGATTTACTTCCCACAACTTTGACATGGTAAACTCCTGGAAGCTTGAACATGTGACTAATAGCAGAAGAAGTTCCAGTAGCGGTGGTTTCAACTATAGAATGACCTGCAACTTCTTCGCTTAACACATCCTGTTGGTACTCTGGCCAAATCTCGTCATCAACAGGCTTGAAGCTAATCTGCCATTTGATCTCGTCATAATCGGCAAGATTAGTAGTATTGTCTGTGGATAGGGATAGAGTGGTGATCTTATATGGCTCCGCGGTAGATTTACCTTCGTAATCACCTGTCTTCACAATGTTGACAACATTGCCTCCCTGATGGGGGGACAGCACAGCAGGTAAATAAGACAAGAGGAGAGGGAAGAACAACAACAAAAAGAGATTTAGTTAGTAAGACGTGAGCGAGGACAGCGATTATAGCCGGTTTTACTGATGGAAGTCATAATAGCGGACTCGATCCAAAACATAGTCTTGGAATTTGGAATCAATCTTATATTTTGAGACCACTGCCTAGAAATATTTGTTATTCAATCCTCAACTCAAAAAACAAGCAACGAGACATCAAACAACTTCTGGCACACGAGTTGCTTTAGTAATACTAGTACAGAGTACTTACTTGTGTCCCTTCGCCACAAATCGTAGTAGCTGACGAAGTAAGAATCGCCAGCACTAATGTGTACCTCAAGTAACAAATCATTTGAGCTTCTTTTGTTGCCTAATGGAAATTATGCGTGTTTGGGTGTCACCTGGTGTCACAACAACGCCTCCGGGGTAAATGAAAAATCTTTATTTTCTAAGGAGAATATATGTATAGAGGATTCGAGGAGCAGCTTGAGCTCTAACTCGTTCGTGTAGAGACATATTGCTGACATTTAGATTTGTACCGGACATTTGGTGGGGCTGTACTGTATTATATGTAGCTTCAACATCTCTGGATCTTTCTGTAGAAAATTCAAAATAGGCATCAAGAACTCCCAATCCGACGAAATCTGACAGGAAATCTTTTGTGCCATCATTACGACAATCAAAATCGCGCGCCTCGAACTAATTTAGCTTTAGGAAGTCATCAATAAAAATAGCTGTCAGTAGTGTTCGAACGAAGATACCGTAGCGCTTGCTCGCTTGGTTCGAACAAACAGTGTACAGCTAGTGTTTGTTCCCCTCCTACCTCCTCCTCGTCGGCAGACAATAAAGAACACGAAGGAGGATACATATTATGCTGTAATCATGTGATATCGATCCAATCATCAGTGCTACATGACTGTGATGGTGTGCGAAGATCCATTTTAGGATTTTGCTTGATGGATGAGTGATTGTTCTAGGTGAAAGGCACTCAACGGATGATAACCTAACTTTTTTTAAATAATGATTGAATTCCGACATCCACATGGATTTAAATGTGACGATAGGTAGGAGGCATATGTGAGAGATCTGGTTCATCCAGGAATTACAGAGGCCGGAAACCCGGATTGCTCGCCGCTCCCGGGCGCTCTTGAAGTCAAGCTCATCACCACAATTCGCAAAGGAGACCATCGACAAGGCAGCGAATTACCCAAAACAGAAACACAACACAAGTAACTGCATTCATTTGCATCGAGAAGTGGTAAGTCAATGCCTTGCGAAACAAATGACGACACGAATATTATTCTCACTTTCATCAATCTTCACTTTCCAGAACATGGGCAGAGCGAGAGAGGTCCGTTTCAACGTGACGATCAATTCCACGGTGGGTGGAATGGGCGAAAGCCGTGATTTCTCATTGACCTCGGCTTTGTTACCGGAACGAGTCACCGGTGCTGATCTTCTCCATACGGGCTTAACATTAGTGCAAGTCGTGCGGAAAAATGGGCCCGGAGGGTTAGCGGTAGGAGTTTATAATTGGAGACAGGTGAAGGGATCGGCTGCATATTTCGATGAGAAATTAGTACGTGATGTGAACACCATTCTGGAAGACCTTATGAAACATGGTGCTTGTGCAGCTTTTGTGAGAGTTCAACCTACAGTCGCTGTATCCATTCCTGTGTTTGTCTTGGATGACGTCCAGTTGAATCAGATGATGAAATTGAAAGACAAGGGTACTTGTACGAAAGTCAGTCTTGCTCAGAGCCATTCCAGTCATTTTGATTCGAAGGAGAATGAGGGCACGGCAGATTCGTTCGTGAGAGAAGATGAGCGTAGTATAGACCAGAAGTCCAAAGAAGTAAGTTGAAAGTGGCCGTGACGTGTATACAACTTGATGAAATTCCTGTGATGTAACTCAAACATTGTTCAAACTGGTTTTTCAATGCAAAAGGTGGAGAAGACTTTGTCTTATGCTGATGCTGCGTCAACGAGAAGCTACGAAGAAAATGCAACTGTGAAAGCGGTGAAGGTTGAAGGATCGAGTGTTGCACGGTTGTGGAATAAAGGGGTAAAGAAGATGAAACAAATCATCTTCATCTACGAACCAAAAGTAAAAGCTGATCTGAAGAGCATTCTCTTTCAAGGCTGTGACTGGTTTCCTTCAGGTGGGAATTTGCACTCATTTCGGACAGCCATGAATCTTGTAGCTATTGCAGAAGCTTCAGATGAGGTCGATGCGGAATTGAATGAAATCTACACGCAGCTCGATGGTCACATGAAGAAATGCAACCACCAAGTTGATGTCGTACTTTTTTCTTTCGCTGCCAGCTTTCTGAGATTACTGAAGGGTCGCGAACCAAACAAAGAACGAAAGGGACTTCGCACCTCTATCGAAAAATGCTGTGATAGTTTCACAGTGAGGTTAGAGAATCCTTCACTAATTCGCGTAATTGAAAGTCAAATGCAAGATACCTCTACCTTGAATCCATGTCAGCCTCTACTATATTTTACAACTACCTACCTCAAAAAACTAAAGACTGAGCGATCGAGAGAAAGGGATGGGTTATTTGTCAAGTTGCTCTGGGTTCAAGTCCATCACTGTGGCAAATCGACGCCATGGGAAAAACTAATATACGATTTTGAGCCAAGTAGCTTTCGGCCACTTTCACCATCACTTTGCCTCATGTATTCCTTCGTTGATTCAATGTCATTCCACTCTCTTGGACTGTTCATGCAATCTTCGTTAGAAGACAGTTGTGATTTCATCGAAGAAATGTGTGAAAGGACTGGTTCTAATGCTGGAGAGATGTCTGTAATCAAGGTTGATCCAATTGCTTCAAAGAAACTCACAGATACGTGGATACGTAAAATCTGTTCGAGAGGGAAAATTCAAAATGAGTTGTGCAGCCGTTTCTTGAGGAATCTAAATTCTCTTTCTTTCGCTCAGAATAATGAACAGTGGAAAACGGAAGTATTTACGTCATTTGTTGGATGTTTCTGTGCCAGAGATTTGTTAAGGTTGGACTTTCTGTTGAAGTGTATCAAGATCGAGCACACTTACTACAACACATGCCGCGAAGTCATCGTCAAAAAGTTACAATCTGAATTGAGCTCCTACAATTACTGGGATACACATATTCATACTCTGAAATTTTCAGTCGTAGAGTGTCTCCTGAAAACCGACATTGGGAGTTTATTCGGCACATCTAAACTTTTCCCTTCGGTGAAGGTCTACGTCCTACAACAGATAAAAAAGGCTCAAGAAGGGATAGAGGTAAAGGTACGCATCCTTGGCGCACTCTATGAAAAGTTAGTCCGTGTTGGAGAAGTGGAATATGATGACATTCAATCGTTTGTTATCAATGCGTTGGATAAGGCTATGGATCCAACGTACGTGTCTCGTAATTCCAAGACTGTGCCAGAGATAATATTCCATGTTGCATCAGACCAGAGAAAGATTTTCGCCTCTGGACCAGGACCCTTATTAGAAAAAGTTGCTCAACTAGTTATCAAGCAAATTGCTGAGAATGCAAACTTCGCCACGAATCCTAAATGCCTCCTGAACTTGCCTCTCGATCACTCGGGTGATGAAACCTTGATCTCTTGTCTCACAGTGCAATTAACGTCCTTATTGCGCACTCATCTCAATGGCATTGAAGAGGCTACTGCTATTTATTGCAATGTCAAATCGAAAGGGGCTTCGCCGGACCTGATTCGTGTCTTGGACACAGTACTTCAATCAGCCATTGAGAGTTGGAGTCCAAGTGGAGTCTTTGAAATTTTTCAACTGAGCTGTCTACACTTGATCAACAGTCTTTGCATAGACCAAAACAATGAAGTGATAAGATCAAAATTTGAGGGGTTGAAACATATGTTTGCTAATTGGACACGAACGTCACAGGTCGGAGCTAATAATCTGTTGCTGAGAGATATCGGGGAAGTTCATAACCTTTATGAACCATCGAGATGGCAGTCCATTGAGAGCCTCACTGGTGAAAATCTGGTTGATGATTTCGCTCTTGGTGACATTCTCCGTCAATTTGATGAGGTTACATCCACCATCAACATTAACTTTCATTCAGGATCTCAGTCTCTGCTTGATATTGTTCGTCGTTATGAGTGCAACACTGATGATGAAGTTGGTGCCGCCCGACTCTTGACGGACTGTAAGATGATAATAGATCCATCAAACCGTAAGGATGTCATGGAAAGACACAGTATTTCTTCAATTCAGACATTGTCAGCGGAATTGATTTCCTTCCGTCAAGAGTTCGGATCTCAGATTGAAACAGCAGCCTACTTTCTTCGAGCAAACTGCCAACTGTTCTCCAAAAGTATTGGGTTCGGCGATTGGGATTGCATTCAAATAGAAGATTTTATAGAAAAAGTTTCTTCTGCTGGAACCTCTTTACAGAGCCTCGTGAAGTGCGAAAACAGCGGTATCTTGTCGGCTACTGGTCGTGCGGTTGTAATGTGTGCGAAGCAAGACGACTTGAATATACTGGACTTCGATGCTGTGAAAAACGAAATTTCTCTCCTTGTTGCTTGTCCTACGTTTGGCCTGAATGATTCCCACCGCGACAGGTTCTTCCTGCTGTCTTCTCTGATAAGCATTACTAAGCCGTTGAGGGCCTTCATCGAATGTTGTAAACAGTTGAAGTTTCAGTTCACCTTTGAAGACAAATGCTTCGGTGAGCTTGAAGACGTAGTCGGAAAACTAGAATGGGGCGAAGATTCACAACTATATTTTCAATTCTATCACGATTTAGCACAGAAGCTTGTCCAAATTGTTAGCACTTCAACGGAGGAAAAGAAAGAGATCGAGCTGCTGGTGCGCACATTGGATGAATCAGCTTTGTTCATGACTATTTTTAGAACGATCGCCCGCACTAGCGATGTCTGGGTATTTGTAAGAGAAATGAAGTGGTTTGGAAAAGAGGGACTGCAGCAGTTCTATGCCGAATTTAGCAATACTACAAACAAATTGCTCTTTGCATCTTTCGAGTCTAGTGTTTTAGATTCATTAGAGCCGACTGTGCGATTTCTTTCTCACGTCGGCTCTCTACACGCGGAAAGCAATGTGGGCAATTTTGTCTGTAACCTTATGGAGAACTTCAAGTATGATTTTGATTCTCGAAAGCAGCGGATGGAGGTTTTGCAGGTAGTCCAGCAAAATATCACCAATATTCGTGAGTGGTTTGAAGGTGGATTTGATGACATGGCAGCCATATTTAGTAGGTTTGACAGTGTTTGGGAGAGCGGAAAATACATCATCGAAAACAGTGAATTGTGTTTGGTCTATTTACATGATGACAGGAAAGAAGTACATTTGTCAGGATCAAAACTTGCTGAATTCGCCCAACAGCTTGGATTTGTTCAACATGAAAATGAAGGTATTTCCATGCAAATTACTTCATTTCTGGACCAACTTCAGATTCTTCGCAAAGTTGTCACTTCGCACATTCGTGTAATCAGTGAAGGGTACCGCAGGCACGAACTTAAAAAATTTGAGCATTCTGTCAACCAAGAGCTAACTGCTGCTACAGAAATACTTCGCGGATCGACAAAGCTTTTGAAAGAATGTGAGACTTGGAGATGCGGACTCCGAAAGAAATATCCTCTTTCGACGCTCTTCTCGGACAGTGATCTTCGAGGCTTGTACGATGCAATTACCGCTGATGAGAAGGACCTCAATGTCATCATCCCAACGCTTTCGGTAATCATACCTCCAAAGAATCTTGCCTCGCTTCATGACACTGTACAATCTATCACCAAAGTTTGTTTGAATCTCATGGATAATGTTTCTTTGCATACGAAAGAAACTTGGATTGAAACTGTATCTCAATTCCTAGTCACGTTTCATGTTCAGATGAATTCAGTGCGATACTCGTATAATGCAAAACCCCGTGAACATGGAATCATTCTACATTTGTTGGATTGTGAAGAGGAAAAGAAAGAGTTGCTGTGTCTCTCTGTGATATCTCATGTGTACAGTGTGCGTTATACATCCCATCATATATCTGCTAATCAGTCTCATGTTACTGACTTACTATATTTATTTTCTCAACAGGATCGGTTGCCTGAATGCTTTGAACTTCTCGACGGGTTTTGCACCCCATCGCTAGCAGAATTGAATTTATTTCTGGATAGAGTAGCGGCATTCCCAAACTTGACCTTTATGTTGACAAATGTTCAAGCTCTACCAGGAAATTATCAAGAAGCGATCGTGAACTTTACGTCTCGCCCAAATGCTACATCAGAAGCCTGCAATCTGCATTGTGTTCAGCTATCAGAAACCATCCTTCATTCTTCACCATGGGTAGAGGAAATCGTCTGGGATGACAAAAAACTAAAAGAAGCTGCTCCAGATAGCTGGAAGACTTGCGTTGTGGACGGAGTCAATATTAGAACAGTTAGGGTCGTCGCGTCCTCGTCCAGTGGTGCAGGCAAAACTAGGTTCATCCATGAAAAAATGGGAAAATTGAAGCGAAAGGACCCCGATTTGAATATTGTGACCATCAACATCCATGAAGGGACCACACTTGATTCTCTAGTTCGATCATTGAGGGGACATCAGTCTCATGAGGCCACACAAAATGCAGTGCACTTTTCTTTCTCGTTGCCGATGGATAAATGTGACTCAAAACTGATCAAGTCGTTAAATCACTTTTTCAATCACCTGCTTCTGTCAAGAAGTGTGCGAAGCCCAACTAGCGGTGAGACATTCATTATGGGATGGAGCAGATGGTATATATATATTGAAATACCTAGCATTGGTGTCGAGACTAACTTGGAATTGAAAGCAACGGAATTATTGAGGCGTAATTTGCCGATCCTTTCCCTTTGCGCCACTGTCCAAGTCCCTCCAAAACAATTTGACATTGAAGATAAAGCCCGTCGCGTATCTACCTATTTGAGAGCATTTTCTGATGGGACCATCGATAGAAAGTTTGATAGGAATGCAAACAAGCAACTTATATTTGTGATTGATGACTCCGGTAGCATGGGCCTGACGCTGGACGATGGTAGGAGTCCCTTTGAAATTGCCATAGCAAATGCCCTGAATATGTTCGACACGCATCTTCAAGTCGGGGACTCGTTTGGAACGATTATTTTTAATTCCACATCTCGGGTGCAAGTGCAATTTCAAGAGGTCCAAGACGATGCCCACAAGCAATATTTACGAGGAGAACTCGGTAGCACTCCCTTTATTGGTGGTGGAACTGAAATGTATGATGCACTTAACCGTGCAATGGAGGAACTTCAAAGAGGAGGTGACAGTCAATGCAAATCCTGGATTGTTTGTCTCACCGATGGGGAATCCAATGCGACTGGATTTGAAGAATTACGTCAATCTCTTTCACGTTCCTCACCAAAGTTGAGCCTCATGGTTGTCGGCGTGAATTTGAAAACCAATTATGAGAACCATCTTCGAGATCTTTGTTCAAAGTTCGGAAATGCAGATACACAGGGCACCTTTATACCTTCCCAAGCAAGTGCCGACGCAATGAATAATGCCTTTGATCAAGTTGCAGCTCGAATTCCTGTCTCAGAGACTTTCGAGCTTGACGGACTTTTGAGTGACCAAGACTGTTGGAGACTCATGAAAGACTACTTACCGGAATTCGTACAATCTGATGATATGCTCAGAAGGAAATTTTGGATAGAATTTCTATACAGACGCGTTAAAGTGTTCGATGACAATGAAGACTTCAACTACAATGAGTCTCATGATGCACTGGGTAGTAGTCTAATGAAGGTGATGCTATATGAGGCTCGGCAGCTGCTATCCGAAAACCACAACACGAATTGGAAAAAATCAAATCACGAACAATTGATTTACGACTTCACTGATCCTTTCCGGCCACAATTTAGGCTTATTTGCACAGCTCCTGATTTGATGGCTAATGAATCCATTGATAGGTATGAGTCGTTAGACCTTCCTGGTTTTTGCATACCTACATCCACGCAGCTTCGTCAACGAACTACACTTGATCGCTTCTTATCCCAAGCACTGAATGTACCACTGGTACGAGGCCCAAATGGTTCTGAAAGGATTTCTTGTATTGATGACAACAAATTCGTCCTAACTCTTGATTTTGTCATGAAACTGTTGAATATCCATGAGCGAGTTGCCTGTCATATTCCATGCGTGATAGAAGGAGAGACGGGTGTCAGTAAAACCGCTCTTACAAAAATGTATAGCATTCTCCGAAATTCATCACTGAATGAGCGGGCGCGAGTAGACACTGAGGATGCGTTAGATGATACCGCGGAAGCACTAGGTGCTTCTGATCTCCTCAATAATGATGTTAGCGAAAAATCATTTGAAGCCATACAGAATGGACTCATAGATTCGGCTGATGGGACAAGGTCAAGCAAAACTGAGATCGCGCGTGAAGTACATAGATTGCTGTTGAGGCATTGCGAGAAGAGATCGAGCATCTTTCAAGATGTACCGGAAGATTTCAAAGCAGAAATTACTGGCGAATCAAATGTGGTACTTGAGCTGCTAAATTGGTTTAGGGAATCTACTCAGGAGCAGACGTTCTTTGAGTTGAACGTAGATGCGTCTTTAAATGAGACACAGATCAAAGCATTCTTTGACCAAGTCTCAAGGACTGCGCGTAAAGTAGCTTCATCAGGAGCACTTGTCATAGTATTCTTGGACGGTAAGTGTGGTCTTCTTTTTGTTCATGTGTTAGCTCGCTCACAACTGCTCAAATCTATTCATTTCTTTGCATTTCACATAGAGGTTAACACTTCATCGATCATTGGGCTTTTCAAGGAGGTAGTAAGTGACCACTCAATTTGTGGCAAAACTATAGAAGACAATATAGTTGTTGTGGCAGCATGCAACCCTGCCGGTCGAAAGTCCCTTTCGTCGAATGCGTCTAGAGAATGTGATCTGGCAAAAGAATGGGCGAGTGGACATTATCAAGTAAATGAATTGCCATCATCAATATCATGCGTAAAGTGGCAATACGGTTCTCTCGACGCAGGACAGGAAAAGGAATTCGTTTTGAGGAGGATGGAAATGGATGACAGCAATATTCCAAAGTATCTCTTGACAGAATTGACGGAGCTTGTTGTCTGCTCCCAAGAGGCAATACGATCTTTTGCAGCAGACGAAATTGAAAAGGGATTAAAGAGGAGTTCCAAAGATGCCTGTAGGGGGCTAAGAGAAGAAGCGGAAACTAGAGCCAGATCAGCTGTATCTCTTCGAGATATTCAACGAGTGTTCAGCCTATATCACTTCTTCACTACAGAATTCCCTTTGACAGCGGGAGAAGATCACGAGCACTATCGCAATTCCATGTACCTTACCATTGCAATTGTGTATTATTTGAAGCTTGACTTTGACAGTCGAAGGCGATTCATTGATACGATTACCTCCAATATTGCTACTGCAAATGATTTCCTCGACATTCTTGACGGAATTATGACAAAAATTGCGCTGTGAGTATTATATAATGTTAGACGGTAGGAAGGCTAAGAAGTTCGTGGAATTGGCATCTCACATATCTTCCGAATTTGTTAATATTTTATAGGGACACTGAAATTCCGGACAGTATCGCCTTGACAGATGGGTTGAAAGAAAATATCTTCATGACGTTGGTGTGTGCTCTATCTTTCACACCCTTGGTTATTGTAGGTCCTCCAGGAAGCTCAAAGGTGAGAATCTCGCAGAATATCTTTCTTTTTATGTGGTGCATCGATCCGTGATCTGAATTCTAACACTCCTCGTGATTGTATCTCTCAAAAGACATTGGCGGTGAATATTGTTGATGCCAACGCTAATGGGGAAGAAAGTCCTAGCTTGCTCTACCACGAACTGTCCCGACTTACAACGTACCACTATCAATGCAGTAAGACCTCAACTAGCAACGAGGTGTCTTCAGTATTTGAAACGGCAATCCGACGCCAAAAAGCTTTAGATCCTACGGAACATAAATGTTTAGTGTTCATGGACGAGGCTGGTTTACCAGAAGAAGAAAAAGAGTCTTTGAAGGTATTGCACTACTATCTAGAGGGGCATATGTCGACAGCCAAAGTGGGCTTCGTGGCCATCACCAATCATGTTCTTGACGCCGCAAAGAGTAATCGATGCGTTTCCCTCCTCAGGCAAGATCCCAGTGAGAAAGAGATGCTCCAGATTGCAGAGGGGGTGTTATATAACAGAGTTCAAGGTGCAAAACTAGTCAATTTCGGTGGGAAGAAATTGAAAATGGAAACATTCGCATCAAAGCTGTGTACAGCATACAAGGCTATTATTTCCTTGAAGGACTTCGACACATTTTATGGCCTTCGTGATTTCATCTATTTTCTGAAGAGTGTTAAGCAAAGGTCTGAATATGCTGAGCAGACCATCAAAGTCACGTTGGAAAACGTTATTCGTGCTCTTGAGCGTAACTTCAACGGTGTTCATACCCATGACTTTGAGAGGCTGGTACAAACGTTCCTCCAAAAATGTTTTCATGCAGTGCCACCAAATTTAAGAGATTTGCTAAGAAGTCCATTGGATGTTGTGCGTGAAGCGCTATCAACGGTGAACGCATCAGAGACGAGATATACTCTTATCGTAGATGAATGCAGAGATGACTCGATTTTGCGTATTTTGAATAACGAGGGCTTGCTAGAATTATCGAAGAAGACCCTCTTCAAATTTTCAAACTTGGCTGAGAATTCTCACCTGGAGAGATTGACTTTAGTGTCTGGAGTCAAGTTCGCCGCAGCGCAGGGATCGAAGGTTGTCCTCTCGCAAACAGATTCAGTCAATGAAAGCTTTTATGATCTTTTCAATCAACACTTCCGACGCATAAGAAACCGTGATGGAAATGAACAACTTTACGCTAATATCGCTGTGGGGGGAATTTCACGTCGAAGCCCAGTGTCTTCAACATTTCAGTGTGTGCTCCATGTCAACGCAGCAGAGCTTCCTCTTCTGCCCGCTCCATTCCTGAACCGCTTTGAAAAATTTAGGCTGTCTCCTGAAACGGTTCTATCATCAAAGTTGGAAGTGGAAGAACCTTCTTTTATGAAACGGATATTGGTTGGGTCTAGAAAACAAATCGATACTTTTACCTCTGTTCTCAAACTGTGTAGCTTCGCTCCAGCACAAACGACAGAAAGTTGTTTTTTGGAGATATTATCAGACACTGCAAATGATACTTTTTTCCTTAGCGATGAGAAATTCTCTGAAGCAAAGACATTTGCCGACTACTTCATTGCTTTTGCAGCTGCACACTTACATTGCGATCTTTCTATGACAGATTTTGACTCCATTACCGAGTATGGCTTGAAGTATTTCCCGCTTTCCGAGTCCGAGGCCTTATCTGAGCTTCTTGAGAAGACCGAAATCACATATGCTAAAGAAGCCTTCGAAGAATGCATCTGCAGACAACCCTCCACTATGGTATCAATTTTAGTTGAGAGGCTTAGTGAATCTGTCATTACGAGACTGTTGATTTTCAAACTGCTTCAGCTGGCAACTCCTGAGGAGATCTTCACTAAAAGGCATGTACTGCCTGTACATATTGTAACAGAGTATTTCCAACAACACCATTTTGGCATCAAACCCTTGCTCCAAAGCATGAGGTCTCAATCGGAAAATCGCGCAAAGCGATACATTGTCCACACAAGAAGTGACGTAGACATTCTTCGTATCCCAACACTACGGGTAGACGAGAGATGTGCAGAAAAGCTTCAAAAAATTCAAAAGTACGTCCAAGATGATGCAGAGACCATGATTATTGAACATCTCACTATGCTCAAGAATGAGTCTTCTCTTCGAACCGCTATTGAATCATGGTCGACAAGTTCATGCATATGTACATTTCTCCTGTTCGTTGATATGGGCAACCAGGCGGCATTCGAAATGGTCAATTTTGCGAGATGCTGCATCGATCAACTTCAAACTAATAGCAACAAGAGATTTGTCATGATCCTTCACTACCCTCCTCCCGCTTTCCTCTCCAACTCATTCTATCCATCTCTCTTTCTTGGAGGTTGGCATCATGTCTATCTGAATAGCATTTTTCAATCGACAGACCTAAAACACGTCATCAAGAAAGCTTGCATCGGTTTTCAAGATCACCATGACCTGCAGATACAGGAGATGACGGATGAAATCATGACCGACGTCATGAAGAGCTTGGCAAGTCACGAAATATTTTACTCGGGGCAGATATCGTCGAACTCTACTTTTCACCAAAGACACGAATTGCTCTCGTCAATATTGTCCTGTTCCATTAACAACTCTTCTTCCATACGTACAATTTTATGTACCAAATTTTCTGAAGAACTTTGGACTGAAAAGAATCTGACAATGATGCTTAGGCGAGCGTCTTGGAGCTTGAAAAAGGGAACAAGTCAACTAGGTCTCACCCGATGCCTTCAGAGTATCATGAAGGATGCAATGAGAAATTTCTGTCAGCATTATTTGTTGCAACTGAATGAGTGGAGAAATTTGGACTTGCTGCTCTTGGATCCTAGTCCTGGCGAGTCAATTGAGGCGCTATTCCATAATATTTTGGTGCAAATCCCAGGATTACCCTTTGCAGAATTAATCCTGCATCAAGTTGACCTGTCACAGAAACTCAGAGAAATTCCTTCGACACCAGGTTTAGAGGTTACATTTCCCTTCTTCCTTATGATCAGTACATTGTTAGACGAAGTCGTCGAATGCACGCTTATGAAGTACGATACCCAAAGCGATTCAATTTTGTCACTTAACGTCCTCACAATTTTCCATGATGCAATGACTTTGTTGAGGAAAAATGCAGCTGATGAAAAGTACAGCGATATTACTTTGAAAACAGTCGAGACCGTTTTGAGCCAGATGCCAAATGCAACTGAGAAATCTCTTTTTGAACATTACTTGGAGCAGTTTCTGACGTGGAAATTGTGCTGTACACCGGGTTCGTTGGCAGCAAGGTGGTTCATTGACAAGTTGGATCAAGATGAAGCTAATACAATGAAGAAGAACTTGCTTTGGATACACATCGCCGCAAAAAAGTTCGAAATGTCTCTGATTCGTCTCACTTCTACCAGTGCTGGGCTCTTCTGGGGCGACCTCATGACAAATTTACAAAGATCAAGAGTCAAATCCACCACTCCAGACTCGGATCTCCCTCTTCGTGGATTTGAGGTGGTGAGGTCTCTGTGCTCTTGGTTTGGCAACAGTATTCCCGAATTAATAATTGAAGAAAGTGCGAAAGGTTGGACAGAAAACTTTTCAATGTTCTTCGGTAGGTTATCTGACATCGGAAACCAAAACGTCGTCTGCGAGAGAACATCTTTGCTATTAAGATTATCAGTGTTCTTCTACGTGCTAAAAGAGAATACAAGGCAAAACTCAACCTGTTTGGATTGCATCAGCGCATTCTATGACAAAAAGTCGCTTCGACAAAATTGTAACACTTCCATTCCCTATTTCGTAGAGCTCATCAAACGCAGTAAAGAAGACGATGGTTGCAAAAGGATGTGGATGAAGGAGTTTTTGAATACCCTCTTTTCACCGCAAATGCTCTCAAATACAGACTTGCACTGGGAATCTGACCTGCGCTTTGTCATGACTGATTTCCAATTGTTGGATATAGAAAATACAGATGACCTGACGCTGACGTTGTTGAGAAACGCTTGCATCTACGGAGCAATTGGAGAAACGATGAAATCAGACAATGAGCCTGTTCGTGATCGGAAAGCAACGCTCCTCTCAACATCTAGACTAGCAGTTGTCAACAACTTGCTACGATGTCACGATTTGTCGATCTTTTCGGAAGAAGGTGATCGTCTCAGCATCCCTCATTTCATACCAAATTTCGCACAGGCTAATCACAGCGGTAATCCCAGAGAATGTATGCCCAGGCAACAGATACCCGAAATCGATACCTTTTTCTCAGATTATACTGATAAATTCCCATCTAGAATTGTCGCAGAGGCTGTGTTCCAAATCATCTTGGAAGATACCATCCATAAACTGGTTGGAAAGTCATCTGAACAAACCCTGACAATCTTTCTTAAGAGTGTGGAAATGGAAAGCAAGCTTAGTCGGCAAGAGCAGACTCGGCTCCGGCGAGTTCAATCCAATGGTGAAAACATCAATTATGTTGGATCTCCGCTTGGAATCTTGATTGTTGAGTCTTATCTTGTTTGTTTCATCTTTAAAATTTCATTTGAATTAGCCCGAGGGGAACCAGTCACTGCCTTGGAGGGAGTCTACGCGGATTCAGGTTGGTCCGTTCTAAACTGTGCCATGTCAACTAAAAACACGCGTTTGCAAGAGATTTTCATGAAAAACGTCATTAGGCTTGGAGGCCAAGGTAAATTGTTTGATCTGCTGAGAAAAGGTGGCCTCCTCAATGGATTGAACTGGACGAAAGAATGGTCTGGAGGTTTGCCAGAAGCTAGAGGTGAAATTGAAGTTGCATTAGATCTTGCTGAAACCGAGTTGCGCGATGCCATGCAAGAAGAAGAGAGGAAGACAAGAGAAATGCGATTGTGTCCTCACTGTGACCAGCCCTTTCAGATATTGGAACGGAATTGTGGTCAATTTATATGTGGGAGAGCTGCTACAGACGAGATACCTATTAATGGTGTCAATGGTTGTGGCGGGACTTTCAGGGATTCACAGGCTCCTTATTACCAACGAAACGAAACTTTACTAGTACCCTTACGAAAAGCTGTTGCCGAGGCGCGCCAAAATGCTCAGGCATACGATGAAATGTCGAGATTTTGGAACCGGCTAGTTCAAGCAAAATCACCGTACTTGTCATCACAGTTGGACGGACATATTTCAACCTCCTTCTATCCTGTTTCCATCGCCGTCAACACCATTGGAAATGACTCAGAGATCTTCAGGCATCTTGTTTACAGCCAAGCAAAAATTGAGCATTTTCTCATGTTGCCTGACTTGATTGAGTTGTATATTTGGCTGCATTCAACCTTTAAATTCATCATTTCAGCTCAGCAAGCCACATCATTAACTCTCGGAGAGGTGATGGATGAAATGGTACTACTGAAGCGGTTCGACCGAACACACTCAGACCACATACTCAATTTGTACGAAAGAGCAAAAACTAGCTTGAGCTTACACTTGAAGAATTGTAACAATGAAGTGAATTGGGATTGTGAAACCGTTTCTGTACCTTTCCAGAACCTCGATGAAACCCCACTGATAATGTTGCTGAGCGCCTATGACCACCCGACTGATGGTTATGACTTTTTGTTCGTTATCATCAACCAATTAATCCTACAGTTCAACGAATTCATTTTCAAACTACATGGTCTTCAAGGAATAGAAGCGATCACGCCAAAGTCGCTTTTGCACAGAAGCCCTGCTGGGCTTGCCCTGAAAACTCTTAAATTTCTCTCGTCGGTTGAATTTCCTCTCATTGTTGAAAGTTACAGAACGCCGAACGAAGACGAATATAATGTGAAAGCTCTTGAGGAATATATTGTGGAGAAATTGTCTGCATGCAACTTCTCTATTGAAAACCCTCTCAAAAACTTGCGATCAAAGTTTCAGTTCAGGACTGACATCGACGTACAGGCATCTGATCATCAAACAATGGTTGGAATCAAGAGTTCAACCGGCGTGTATTTCGTCCACCAACAAGATATACATTTGTTTGAAAACTGCGCGAACCAGGTGAATTGCACCAGTTCCCAAGAGCTGGAACCAACATTTATCACGAAATTTCACTCCTTGGAATACGAACAATTGCGATCTATGTTGGAGGGGATAAGGAATTCGCTGCAAACGGAGGGAGCACGTAATTCTAACTATGATACTTTTCAAGATCTCTTACTGGCCTCAATCGGAAGTCAAAACGAGATGGAAGAAATTGGCTTTCCAAGCCTTACCAAGTCACAACTTGATCTAATACTATCACTAAAGCCCAGTCAGGTCTGCGAATTAATTTACTTTCTTGGATACCAGCTAGCTTCAGAGTCCTACAATTTTGCAACTCTACCCCTATCCATGAAGAGCAAGATGCATGATGAGATAAAACAAGACTTGCGCAAGAACTTATCGTCCTTAGCTGACGAAGTGGGAATGGAGCGCGCTCTGCATCTCCTTCACGAATTCAAGAATGACATACTCAGCTTCTACCAAACTGTGATCAAGGATCAGTGCTTCCATTCGAACGACAAACTGAAAGCTTTCCTAGAAGATAAAAACTTTTGCGATGACTCTGATCTCATTTTCACAAATCTCCCTGATCAAATCACTGTACGGAACTATGTTTCGCTTTGCCAAGAGCTGCACCAACAGACTTTGTTCTTCATGTCAAGTGATAGACAGCTCGATTTTGCGGAAGATGAATTGATCGATACAACTACTAATTCATCTTACACAAACCCCAGGCGTGGCAGTTGCTGGCTCTTCAACTCAAAGAGCGACCCCGAGGAAAGTCAACCAGGTGACTGCATTGATTCAGACGACGGCAATTCGGTAGTGGAAAATACACTCAACATTAGCGACCCACATGGAGGTTTATGGTTTGGTGTTGCGCAGAGAGCTCACGAAGCTTACGATGCTGTCAGCGATGATGATTCATTGTCGCAATCTAATGAAATTCCAAATGACTACGAGTTCGTTCAAGCCGAATCAACGCCGTCTTTGCACTCTTGGAGCGAATCACCTAATTCCTCTGATGAGCATGTAATGATTGGAGGTTGTCCTGTAGACCAATATTTGGAGCACTTTGCCGCAAATATTATCCAGAGTTGGTGGAGGTCGCTCCAGCGCAAACAATCATCCACTATAAGGAGTGCACGTTCAGCAATAGAACCACAAATGGAGGATATTGATATCAGAATCGCTCCAGTCCATTCTCAATCTTTTGTGAATCCAAGCGTTGTTTCACAACACAATAAAGAAAATGAAGAAGAGGAGCGCGAAAGAAAACGTGGACTCGCACGAGGAGGCAATATTGATCCAATGTCTGCAATTCAATTATTTCTGGTGTTCTTTGCAGCTCATATAGCGTTCAGACTGCTCGAATCCATGTATACGGAGTGACGGAGTTGTCTATTAGTCTAATTTTCAATGTAGACGTAATGTAATAAATACTATGTAAAATACACATTTTATTGACTTTGCCACTTTCATCGCTTCCATCGATAGTGATACCTATTCAACCATTGCGCGCAACGGCTGCCTGTATTATTATAACTATTATTATGTACAAAGTGATATTTGTCGGAAAAAGAGCTGAAGATAATAATCAGGTATTTGACGGTTTTCATCAGAGAGAGGGCGGGGGGGGGGGCATTTGAAAGTATTGTTTCAACTCCCCCCTCCGCGCCAAAAGTCATCAAAATGCAAAGAAAAGTGAAAGAGAGCGCTCAAAGCGCAATCGCAAGGCGCGAACGCAAAAACAATAACAGATCACAACAACAACAACAATAGACTGATTGTATTGTACGGTACTGTACTGTGCTGTCACTGATCATTGATCACCTTGCTCTTGTTTCAAACAAACCATCTCTACGCAATCGCATTGGTATAGAGCATCAAGTTGAAAAATCAACGCCGGTAGTTTAGTGTACCCAATAGCGCTTGCGTCCTTAACTTCCTCGACTCGACTCGGGAGGTCGGCATCAAGAATTGAATCAAACGAAGCTGCAGGAATTCCACTCAAACGACAAGTACATCAAATCGCTCCACAGCTGCAGCCAATATCAAACCAATACTTGTCCATCAATTGAGTCAATCACCAATCACCACAATACTAAAATGCTAACCAAACGCAAAAGACCATCCTCCTTCGCCCCCAATGGCCGCCGCAACACCGGCCCGGCCCCCATGCCCATCCTCCACATCCAGCGCCAACCCTTCCTCCAATCCCTCACCATGTCTGATAAACTAACCCACAAATTCAAGCGGCCCATGACCAAACGGCGATCCTACGATAAATCCGCCAATGCCGCTCTCAAATCCGCCTCCTTGGGACAAAGAAAGCGAATGGACGGAATGAGTAAATTGATGGCGAGGGCTGGGAGGGGGTTGAGTTATAGATTGCCGCAGCAGAGAGTGGATGTTATGGATAATGGAAGTGGTGAGAGTGATGAGGAGGAAGAGGAGAAGGAGGAGGATAGACCGTTTGAGCCGCTCATGATTTGGGAGAGTCCGCATAATGGGGGAGAAAGATTAGGATTGCCTCATCAATTGTGAGTTTTTCTTGGTTTCTACGTGTACGGCTGAATTGAATTGCATTTATCTATTGTTGACTACTGAAATTTTGGTGCAATAGCAATGCATGAAAATGAGTTCAATTTGCAATGTGCAACAGAATTGTAACCCTCACATTTCATTCCTCGAACGAAATGTATCACAGAGCCACCGAAATGCAAGCGGACGAATTTGGAATAGAATCAGAAGTTACAGTCTCCCGACCTCCGCCCCTATCCGCGTTCACAAAAGAAGACCAATACGTACCCCCCATCCTCGCCAAATGGCTCCGACCGCACCAGCGTGAAGGAGTCCAATTCATGTACCAGTGCGTCATGAACATGAAACCATTTCAGGGGAACGGATGCATCCTCGCAGATGATATGGGACTGGGCAAAACCCTCCAGTCCGTCTGTCTCATTTATACAATGTTGAAATCATCCCTCAAGTCCAATCGCGAACCTACCGCCAAACGAGTGATTGTCGTATGTCCCTGCTCTTTGGTGAAAAATTGGGATAATGAATTTGTCAAATGGCTCGGACCGGGGGCGGTCAAGACACTGGCACTCGCGGAATCCGATCGCAAGACGGTAGAAAAGTCCATGGACGTCTTTGTTCGTACCAAATTGTTCAATGTGCTGATTTGCAGTTATGAAACAATCCGGACGCACATCAAGCGTCTCAATAAGAATAAGGAGAGTTGCGACCTACTCGTGTGCGATGAAGCGCACCGTTTGAAGAATAGTGAGAATCAGACTTCGAGGGCGCTTGCGAGTCTGCCTGTGAGGAGAAGAGTGTTGCTGACGGGTACGCCGATGCAGAATGATTTGCAGGAGTTTTTCGCCATGGTGGATTTTACCAATCCAGGGGTGTTGGGAACTCCAGAAGATTTTCGAAAGAATATCTTGTTTCCAGTTTTGAGAGGTAGGGAGCCGGATGCTACTGAGAAGCAGAAGAAGAGAATGTTGGAGAGGCAAAACGAATTGGCGAGTATTACCAATGAGTTTATTTTGAGGAGGGTGAATACGTTGAATGCGGAGCATCTGCCTCCCAAACTTGTTCAAGTGGTTTGTTGCAATTTGACGGATATTCAAAAGAACATGTATCAACATCTAATATCATCTAAGGATATGCAACATGTGCTGGATGGAAAGCAGGTGAATTGTTTGAGTTCGATTCAAATGTTGATGAAGTTGTGCAATCATCCTAGTCTTTTGGCCGAGGAAGATCCGAGGGGTAGCATGGGTATGATGGGTAAGGGACGGCGTGCGGCATCCAAGAAATCGTATGCAGAAGAGGAAAAGAGTAGTGCTGCACCCGGTGCGGATGGAGTGGCCAAGTTTTTGCCCTTGGATGCAGGTGGTGGTGGAGGGAGAGGAATGAACACACCCGTGAGGCCGGAATGGAGTGGAAAAATGTTTGTTTTGTATAGACTCATGAAAGAGATGCGCAAACCTGGAATAGGTGACAAGATTGTCATCGTTTCGAACTACACTCAAACGCTTGATTTGATTGGCAACATGTGTCGAGAAAACACTTGGCGGTTCTGTAGATTGGATGGCAGCATTGCTATGAAGAAACGACAAAAAATGGTGGATGACTTCAACGATCCATCTTCTTCCCTTGTTGCGTTTCTTCTTTCGAGTAAAGCTGGAGGCTGTGGTCTGAATCTCATTGGGGGAAACCGTCTTGTTCTCTTCGACCCAGATTGGAATCCTGCAGTCGATAAACAAGCAGCCGCTCGTTGTTGGCGTGATGGACAGAAGAAGCGCTGTTTTACGTATCGTTTCCTTGCCACAGGGTGAGAATTTATGTGATTTCATACTCATATAAAAACAATTCCTTTGCTGATCTCACCATCATTTGATTCTAAATCCTACGACAATATAGTACTGTTGAGGAAAAGATTTTCCAGCGTCAGCTTTCCAAAGAGGGTCTTCAATCAATTGTTGACGACAAGCAACAAGTAAATGAATTGAGTACTAAAGATCTCCGTAATTTGTTCAAGATGAGAACTGGTACACCATCAGATACTCACGATAAGCTTCGCTGCGACAGATGTCAAACATTTGACGATAATGCTGATCATGAGGCTATAAAACTTCTTCCCAAGCAACTTGGAGCTTGCAAAGATTTACTGGAGGTAATGCTTGCTCATGAAGATGCCGGATTTCTTTCCAGCCCCCTGAAACCGGAAGACCATGGAATAAGCTCAGAGCAGTACGATAAGGTTGTAAAACGCCCCATTGATCTTGGTACTATCAAAGTCAAGTTGCATATACCTGTTTCCCAACCTAATGCTTACAAGAGCCCATCCGCATTCTCGAAAGATGTAAATCGGATTTTCACCAACATTGTTAAGTGCTGGGATCCAGGCAACGATTTAGCTGATGCCGCACGCCGTTTGCAGAGCTGGTGGATAGAACAATGGACTGCTCTCGTGCCCCGTCTCATGACAATGAAACCTGACGACGAAAAAGAAAACGAAAAGCCCAAAGGAAATGGCGAAGATGAATATGATGCTGACTTGGCCACTACATTTGTTCATAACGAACGAGGTGAAGATTTTCAGGAACAACTAGGCATGCCAGACGAAGAAAATATGCGCCATTGGTCTCATCACCACACTACTGACACCGTCGATGATCCGGTAATGCGTGCTGCAATGAGAGGATTTGATAATGTCTCCTTTGTCTTTGGTTTGGAGGTGACCTGGAGCTTGATTCAACAGCGCCAACAGGAAGAAGATGAGAGACAGGCACTCCTAGAAATCGAAGCA
>Ga0115005_10001050_pt1 | contig 21805 bp, 13 predicted proteins | sample ArcOceMetagenome_FD_87163 | JGI IMG/M metagenome (GOLD analysis project Ga0115005, IMG submission 87163) | Marine eukaryotic phytoplankton communities from Arctic Ocean - Arctic Ocean - Greenland ARC118M Metagenome | ecosystem: Environmental > Aquatic > Marine > Oceanic | place: Arctic Ocean...
CGGAACCGATCACCAACATTATAAGGGTATTCCCATTTGATCTAGCCGAGGAGGAGAATCTGGACAATAACACCGCATTCGTTATTTAAAATAAACATAGATATTTATGTATTCAATATTCCTAACAGAGATCTTCTCAGACTATGGTGACAATATCACCGACGTGTCAAAACCAATAAGGTGGTAGTCCAAGTATATCACGGTTCTGTTCGAAGACCCATTTCAACATTTCAAGGTCGCCATTCTTAGCATCGTAGCAAATGTGATTACTGTCCAAGGGGCATTGACGTGCTCATGCCCATTTCAACACTTCTAATTGTTATTCTCAGCAGCATAGGAGCATGTCCTTGTATCCCAGGGACATTGATGCGATCAAGCTCATTTCAACACTTCTAGTATTGTTGGTCACCAACATATCCGAAGCAATGGTTCAGGATATCATCTGAAAGTCTGTAGATTGTGAGAGATTCTTCATTTTTTGCGAGATTTCTATTTAGAGCAGAAACCTCGACTTCCAGTTTCTTGTAGACATCCATCTGCAAGCATGTCTCCCAATCTGGAATGAAGCTGGGGTGATGTTCCACCAGCTTCTGCCAATTGCTGTACAGCTCCTTGAAAAAGCACAAATACTCTACTGCTCATGGGAGAAGAAGGAAAGGCGTCACCGGGGATATCATCAACCGTCTTATTGCTTGCAATCCTGATACAGCCTTGCCTTTTGTTCGCTGGCAAGTCTTTATCATTGAGTGCTGACCTCCGATTCCTTTTGGCGGTCGTTGCGTTTACTGAATCGTTCACATTGTTTGTTCAGTACATTTTATACGGAACATCAACGTTCATAGCGACGGAAGTGCTGTAATGATTGATGGATAGAGAGAGTACCGTGGTCAATACAAGGGACCGGCTGCTGTTGTGTTTTGGTTTTCACTTAGTCGAATGGGTCCTGAAAAGGCCTTTCAGCCGGCATACTCTCGAAGAATTGCTTCGACCAAATAACTAATATTGAACATTCAGTTGATTTGGGTCGCTGTCCATATTGTTGGAAATTGTAGAAACGTCACCTGGCCATGATTGTGACACAGTTTCGATAAAAGATCTTCAAGCTATGAATACTGTTAACTAGGTTGAGATTTATTGGGAATGCTATTGTTAAATTCTTGATCAAGTGTTGATAGTCAGCTTAACCGAATCAGCTGTATCAGGAGCAGCGGTTAAAGAAATCAGAATACCGATCAAAATTGGAAGGCATTCGTTGGAAACGCAGATATATCATTGGAATCTTCTGATCAAGACAACAGGAAATATCCTTGTTCTCTGTGATATATTTTCATCTTTTCTTCTCGCTTTTGGACAGTTCTCCATGCTCAAGTCGACTCAAGTTTTTCCAACCATCAAAGCCAGGCACAGGTATAGCCACCCACAGCCCCCCGAGAAGTTGCAAAGCTTCTTACCCGCGAGAAGAATGTAATTGCGATTATAGATTGAGGGAAAATGCTTCATTCTTGCATTGGTCACGCGAGAAGAATGATGGTGCTTTCCATCAAGCTTGCGGCCCAAAATGGTTGAGTGTATCCAGAACCACACTCAAATTTTTCTGATTGTGGACGAGATAGGCCGAGCCAAAGAAGTCGAAGCTACGAGAACAGGCAAATACCGTCGTGAACCAGTGAGACTACTACAATCCTACATAAATAATTGATTATTGATATAACCGTTATAACAACAAACAGGTTTTTTCATTTCTTCACTTTCTGCGGTACTTTGTACTCGTAAGTGTTCGTATTGAGAGCAGAACACACTCACAACGAGTATTCCAGCAGTTGCGTATTATTCATATCATGCAAACATTGCCCCGCATGCCGAGTTTTTATAGGCCGAATTTTTATCGTGTTTATAACGGGGCATTGTTTGTACTTTGTACTCCGAACCGCAGAAGAAACGTTCGAAGACCTGCTTAAATTATCTCGAAAACTCTTATCTCCAGAACATAATTCCACATGCAACATTGAGTTCGTTGTCATGAAGATTACGACCCTTCAAATACTGGGGATAGTGATTGTTTTCAAGAGGCCAATGATGATACAGACGGGATGATCCGATGTACGTGTAGGGGGGAAGGAGGTTGGGATGATTTTCAATATCCGTGCTGTGAGAAGATGCAAGGAGATTCCAGTCCATGCTTTATTAAAGGCTACCTCATTTCTAAATATATAGATATTGGGGTGATGATAATTTGGAAGAGATGAACGAAGATGGAGATTCCTCGAAATGTAGCCCAGAGGAAGACATCGAAGAGGAGGATGAAGACAGCGAGGAGGAGGAAGGTGTTATCGTTATAGACTAGTACTAATAGTTTAGGTAGTATCCTGTATCCAGAATCTCATTCTACATTCTACATTACTGTTATTAAGGCATGCAAATGCAGATTTTATCAACAAATTGGCATTCGCTGGTTGAATATTTACAAAAGCTTCGTTATAAGACATTCCAGCTGTTGTCACTTTGGAATACCAACAATAACACCCCAAACGAGAGGACAAGCGAGAGCCGATCGTGAGGAGACCTTCCTTTGCAAATCTGGCCTTGTGTATGCAAAGTCAATCGAGCATTCATTGCCCAATTCCATTATAATGTCGACGGTTTTAAAGTAGCAGTTGACTTGAAGTTCTTTTGTTCAAAATTTCGGATCGTCTTCTATTTCGTTCACTGTAGCAATTCAAATTCAAATGTATACTTAAATTTATCTAAGACTAATGCAACTTAGAGAAGTATCTGCCTAGCTACAAGTTGTATGAAGAGTCCATCTTATCTCGGAGGCATTTTGTCAGGTTGGCTGAACATAAAGCTCATATCAGACTTTGCCTGACTTTTGTTGGTCGTCTGACGAGAGTCAAACTTTTGATACGAGTCCATCACATTAGGGCGAGCTTCATCATCCTCGCCTCCAATCGTCATAGGCCCCCATACATCCAAACCAGTCATACTGATTGCTCTACCTGCAAAGCGCTTTCCTCCTTGCTGCGCTGGCTGATGGATTGAGACCTCGCCTTCAGTCGCAGGAGAAACCAATTCAGCAAATGCATCTGTGCTCTCATTTCTACCGAGAAAGCTCTTATTCCCTGTATTTAATCCAGCATTCATCAACATCTGTTCCTGCTTCTGCAAGAGTTTGCGGAGGTCAGCGACCTGCTCAACAAGCTCCTCGTCATTCTCTCGTCCAGCTTTCTGCGACTTCTGTGCATATCGCAAGATATTGCTCACAACGACATCACTTGATAGCGCGTTGTGATACAACAACCAAGTTTGAATGTGATGGGGTAGTTGCAGACCTGCCATGATGATGAGAGGGACGAAAATGATATGTCCAACTACGAGGTCATGAATGAAATACAGGTTTTTCACTGTTTTCACTCCAAACAGGAGCCCAATTTGGCAAAGAGCACCAACAAAATAGTATCCTGCTAGTGAGTATCTCATCGCATCAGAGTCTTCAATGAAAAGAACCAGACTTCCAACGGTGATACCAAGGAAGATAATGATACCAATCGTCTGTCTTGCTGCATAGGGTAGATTGCCTTGTGCGGAATTGAACACTGCTCTGAACGCAAGGAGTAGGGCTATGGCAATGGTAAGCCCACCAACAGACACAATTGGCTTGTTCAAGGTCAAGTTTGCTTTGAATAGATCTGAAGTTCTAATTCCATTTGCAACAAGAACGAAAAGAACCGATTTCACAACATAAAACATTTTGGAAGTAAGATGCATCGTCTTGATGTACGAATTTTCGTCAGTCCACCACTGACTCCAACTCTTGCTGGGACCTCCAGTTGTACCTCCCATCCAGTCAAGGTAACTTTTGTAATCAGTGACTACAACATTCCATTCGAAAGTGAGAGGATTAAACCAGAAAGGACTTGCAAGAAAAGACAAGGACGCCAACCAAAGAGACCAAGTTCTCCCCGCATATTGTCCAGCTTCACTAAAGATTCCCATGACGATCAATCCAGCAGCCATTTCCACTCCTAAGTACAGATGACTCGAGGCAAAGAATCGGAACTGCTCATCCATGGGTGTGTGCTGAGTTACAAATCCTCTTCCAGTTGCGCGGTATTTAGCACCACCAACAAGAATAGTTTGAGACATGTAGTGCGCCTTGGTTTGGATATGGAACATGAAGTGCAATGGACCTCCAGTGATAAAGACATGCATAATCTCGCGTAAACTTGTCCACCATCCTCGTTCAACCCCAAGTGTTGCATAGAGGGGAATCGTCTGAAGAAGACCGAGCCCCCCAAGCAGCATTTGAATGGTACCCATAGGCGTAATTGTACGGTCACCAATTTTTTCCATATCGAAGACCGCAAGAACCGCCATTAGATAAACAACGCAATAGATAGTCAGCACTGTCAAAACATTTGAAAAGTAGTGCCCAATACCTCCAAAGTAGAATGAAAGCAAACGGCAAAAGTCAAGGCGATGACACAGGCGGTAAACGTCACGAGACAAACTTTGCTCTCCAGCTCCTTGACTCAGCTTGGCTTCAAACTTGTAGATTTGGCTCATTCCCACATCTCGCCCCTTTCCTACCTGAAGATATTCCTTGAAACCAACCTGTCCGCCGCGAAGAGCATTGTTGTACCCTGCGAAAATATCCTCTGACAAGTTGATGCCTTTAGAACTCTTACTGATACCTCCACGAGTGATAAAGAATAGTTTATCAAAAACATCAGGATGACCATAATGAAGACGGATACGCAAAGGCTTGGTCAACACACGCTGGCCTAGGGTTACGAATGAAGTTTCTTGCAATGCCATATAGTTTGCGAGGGAGCTTACACTCCCGGTGAAAATATGCTCCCTCAACCCAAGAATAGTCGTTGGAAGTGGACCTTCTCTCTTCGCGAACTCTTGCAAAGCATTACGCATCTTGAGTGCTTCCTCAAAATAACCTTCTTGGTTCATGTCAATTGTCTGAACGAATTCTCCACGGGAGAATATCATAGCATGATTTTGATTCTCTGGCTTTCCTTCTCCAAGTACAGGATTTCCAGGAAGACGCACGCGGTAGATCTCCTCTACACCTCCACTTCCATCACTCTTGATCAACACAGAATAGGACACAGCAGCGCCAGCACGGTTCAATCTAATACTGTCGATGTATGCAATTCTGAGATGGGGATATCTATGCAACAACTCCTCGATATCCTCAGCCTTCGGGTCTTGATCCTTCTTCATTGTTCCATAGATTTGACATGACACAATGTAGCCAAACTTTTCTCCAAGCAAATCGTTCGTTGTAGTTTCATCCATACGTTCAAGATTTGCCAGCAGGCGTAAAGCCTTTTCATAGTACATCATACCACTGACGGTACGAAACAAAGTTTGCGCACGAAGACTGGACCAGATGCGAGTTTCTTTCAAGCATTTCTTCGACCAAATTTTTTCGGGATCCTTGATTTCCATTCTCTCCAGGAAGTTATCCCAATCTCCACGAAATAGCGTTTGAAGGTAGAGCAGAGTTGAGACTCCAAGCTCATCAGTGCGCTTTTCAAGGTCGCCCCTATTATACATGACATCTTCTGAATAGTAGGGAGTCAACACATTCCAAGAAAACATATCATGAATGGATGGGGCATTTGGCATATCCATAAACAAAGAGTTTACAAAGAAAGTAAGCCGGCGACGAACTTCCTTTGACTTTGGTTCCACGTCATCGGGATGACATGCAACAAGGCCACCAACCTTTGTTAGGACTTCCTTGAACACAACATCCTTGGATAAGGTATCTAGTCGATCAGATGCATACGCATCATCCCACAAGAAACCATTTTCCATACTCATAAGGAATGTTAGCCTATCCAACACATCTCTGGTCTCAGCATCATGTTCGGTAGATTTCAAAATTCCTTTTACAGCCTGAACTACACCGCGAAACTTGTCTCGAGCCTGGTCACGTAAAGCGTCAATAATGACGAGTTTCTCAGTTGCCTCCTTGCGAAAAGGCTGGAATGTCTTCTCACCTTCCATGCTCGCGAGTGACAGAGACGTTGCGCTCATGACCTTTCTCATGCCCTTTCCAGTATGCTTGGGAGTCGGTTCAACACTCTTTCTAGTCCTGACAGCTGCCTTTCTCCGCCCAATTCCCTTCTCAAGAATCTTAATTAGCTGGATAAAACTATTCATTGCTTGCCTGATCTTCACAAGAGTTAGGTGTCTTGTCAGTGTTCCATTTTCCGTCCATTTTAAGACCAACCCTGTAATAGCCTGGATATCATTTTCATGAACAGGTCCTACCATCTTCTGAATGATGTATGTTCCAAGTTCCCAGACTTCGAATACAGCAGTCTTCATGGTGACATGTTCCATGATTGGTTTGAAGAAATCCGCATCGGTCGTAGGTCCAGAAGGTTGATCGTCACGGGGAGTTTCAAGCGCAGTAATCACATCATCCATGACGCCAGCAGTTTGAAACACTGGTAGGTAAATGGCTTGACTGAAGCCATCAAAACGACTGAATTTCAAGTTATCTCTCTCTCTATTTGAAATAATGTCCTCCTGCCTGAAGTGATCTATAATTTCGTTCCATGCTGCACTGAACATGACCCACTTTTGAATCCTCACGTCTAATAGACGATTAACATAACTCTGCAACTGGTGAGGATCAGCACCGAGCAATGCTTGACTTTCACTTCCGAAACTGCCACTCTTCGACGCGAAACTGGCTGATGATCCACGACGACTTCCAGCATCGGGAGAGAGCATTTTCTGACAAAATAGTTCGGGAGCACGTCCAAAGTTATCACGAATGTCATTCATCGTTTTGATATCACCAAGATTATCGGAAAACCCAACAGCAGTTCCAGCAAATGCTTGCCACACAGAATACCAGATGCTCATGTCAATAAGATATACAAGGAATTGTGGCAACCACCTCATAGTGAGAACAACGCACATCTTAGCAAAGCTTTGATCCGGAAAGTTGATATAATCATCACAAAGCTCCAGCGTAGGAAGCACCATTGAGTACACTTCGAAAATGTAAGAGAAGAAGAGCTTCCAAGCCATGAGGGTTGCCCAATAAAACAAGTAGATCACAGTATGTCCAAACGATTCATGAACCTCTTTTCCCACATAAAGGCGACTGAGCGGGAACAAAATGTTCAAGAAAGATTGTACGTAATCATTGCGACTCGTGTAAAGGGCTGTTGACGATGCTGGGTAGAGCTGCATGAACACCTCTACAAACCACGGAACCATGCAAAGCAGGGATAGCCAAACATACTGCCACCACCAAAAGTTGGCGTCCGCCTCGATTCCAAGGTACATCTGCGGGGTTCCGGTCGACGGTCCAAATGTCCACATCAAATACATTGTCTGATAAACAAGAATTAGAAATCTTGTGCCAAGGGAGAATATGAAACCACACACGGCAGTTCCAGTGAGTTGAATACCAGGATAGGCAGCCCAAACTTCCAAGACTCCAAAGGTAACCTGTAGCGAATTGAAGATCCAAAATACTCCACTTGCGACCTGGAGAGTGTAGACCCAACCCCATACAAGTTCTCTTGAGAACGCAATCACAGAAAGCAAGTAAAAGGTGACAAGGTGCCACTCAAGGATCCGGAAAAGTGCAATAAGACCACGGAGCCAAGAACGTTTCTCCAAAAATGTCTTGGGTGCTTTCTCGAGACCTTCCAGAATAGTAGGAAAGGTTTCACCAGGCAAACGTCCGTTCGCGCGAAATGCACTTTCTTCATCAGCCCCATCCATGCCAATTTCAGAGCAGTACTGATGCTTCAAGCAGCTACGCGACCAGAAGAACTCATTGAAGTCATCATAGTTGCGCTTGTCAAGATGATCCTTGTTTGATTTCATATTCTACAGATGAAAAATGCGAAGATTAAAAACATATTTCATCCAGATGAGATTCTCAATTGTTCAAGCAACATCACATTTTGAACTCACCTTGGAAACGATGTCATAAATGGGGGACACGACATTGTCGACGAAATGACCAGCATAGAGACTTCTTGTTTGAGTATACCCCTCCGACAAAATGTAATCCTCCATCATTTTATGATAGAGAAACCACAAACATTCTGGCATATGCCTGATATTACAAGCCTCTCCCCACACACAGAAGAAAAGGGTCAAATCGACAACCCTACTTGCAACTGCAGGAGGTGCAGATACAGCAGAGCTAACTTTAGCAAAATTGGGCGAAATACCCATGGCACGGCACCACTTCATATAGTTCGAGAACACCTTTGCATGAAGTGCATGAATGGGACTGGGAGGCTGTGCTGCAATTGGCAAAATATGGGTGCTCATGTAGCGACGATTGTTACTCAACAAAATCAGCAAATGCTCTGCTTGATTCCTCACAGACGAATCCTGAAATCCAAAGTAGTTTCCAAGATCCTCACAAGCAGAGTAAACCATGTTGGCGTATTCTGCAAGACGAGGAGGCAAATCAGCAGGATCAAACATATTGTATGTATCTGGTGATGCAGGAGGCGGCTGGTAGTAAGAAGGCGGCTCCTTCATGCTATACTTGCGTGTCGGAGTGGTGGCAGATGCAGGCGTCGAATGAGGAGGAACCAATCCTCCCTGACGGATGGAAAGGACGACAAGAAAGATGATGGAACAGATGATCCAAGACAAGCCGAGATAAAGCTCAGATGCAACTGGAATGAGATAATCGAAGTTCTTTCCAGTGGTGACGGGAAGAAAATCTTGTTGGCGTGCAACGGAAATGATGCAGTTGAAAAGGTTGGGGTTGATGATACTTCCCACCAACGCACCTGATTCAAGGACGGTTGCCATCATCATCATTGCCGGTTGGAATCTATCAACATATATATTTTTGTGAGAAATCATTATCAGCGTTAAACCAGTAAAAACTGTTGGAAAAAGTGTATGATGTGCATGTGTTGAATAAAAAAACATCTACTCACTTGATGGAAAGCAATCCTCCCAACAAAGCCATTGCGGGGCAAAAGTAGTGCATGCAAAGCATGGTATTATTGGGCATGAAAATCCCAATCAAAATAGCAAATGAAGCTCCAAAACAAACTCCAGGTATGACCAAGGGCAACAAAACTCCCAAGCACATTCCAATACAAGCCGCGCCAATGGCAAGAATGAAAAGTGCAACAGTGGCAAGAGGCATGCCGACTGCTGAAAACAGAGTTTCAAGGTAGCTGAAAGTCAAGGTTGCTCCCAGAAGAGCAAAAAGTACACCAGAGTAAAAACGCGGTTTACTATTTTGAGAAAAGGAGAATGCAGGCACAGAAGAGTGAGAAAGATTCAGTACGCATCAAAAAGGAACGAACACAAACACGTTCGAAGAAAAAAGTCAGATACTAACAAAAACTCACCTCGTCGACTCGCTGGAGTACCGCATTACAACAATAACGGGTACCACCCGTCCAAGGACCTCAACTGCAGTTGCGAGTGCGTCCATCACTCCTCTTGTTCGTAGATGTTCAATCTAGAAAGCTCCAAATGTCCAGGTGCGATGAAGTTTTCGCTAAGGCAGTAAATCGAGAAAGACAGTGCCTTCCGTATATTTCCAGCGTTCTATTCAGTCCAATTGAATTATAAACACTTTGTACAAAGGTTGTCAAGAGGCAGGAAATAACTCTATGTGTGACGGTGTCAAAATAGAAGGGATCTTATCTCTTGTAGAAATACATAGAGTACCGTATGCGGAAGCAACGTGAGACGTGAGACGACAGTAAGAAAAAAGGCGTCGTCGATTGTGAATTGCAGTGACATGCGTTGGTTTTTTGAAACGTCAAGATTATTTCCGAAGATACACATTTGAGCGGGAAAATGAAACAATAACCTGTAATTGATTTTATAGTTGGAGGAAAGAGATATTCCATGAATATTGAGAATAATAGACTACGCTTGGATTACGCAACACAAGAAATTAGTTAACAAGTTCAAAGTGCACCTTGCGGTCACAATACTTGCTCAATTCAACCTTTGCCATATTTGCAAGACTAGTGTCAATACTACATCACCGTTCCAATGCAGCGCAGAAAGACTGCCTCTACGAAAGAGTCCGGCCTCAAATCTTCGCCAAATAGTGGTCAATCTACAGCAGTGCCATCGGCTACCGTTGTGAGACACTTATGTGGCACTTCTCCTTTTGACAAATATTGGGTGAATTGGGATTGCTGTGGTCTCTTCTGTGCTGGACTGACCTATGGTCTTCACATATATGGATGCTATGCCGTGACTCAGGTATTGCTACCCCCTTGGATGAGCACTACTGTTGACGGAGTTCGATCGGTGAGTAAATCGCAGATTTGCCACACCTTTGTTCTATTCGACGTAGGAAAACAAGTACCAAAAATCTTGATTTTGTTCCTGCCTACAGGATTGGAATTTTCCTCTCTTTCTTCTTCTTCTTACCACATTCATCCAAACTCTGACCTGTTCATTCGAACCAATGTCCAAAATAGCTTTCATTCTGGGGAAAGTTCCATTCTGTATTTTTCACCTTAGTAGCTTTCCTAGCCGTTGCATCTCATTTCTTCGCCATGACCACTGATCCAGGTGCAGTGCCTCCTGATGCAGAACCCTTAACAGATACAAGCGGGTTAGATATTTCTAAAAATGGAAGCAAGGATTCAACAGAACCGCTTTTGAATCCTAAACCTCGCCCTCCCAAAAGGATATGCAGAAGATGTAAATCTTATAAACCGGATAGAGCGCACCACTGCAGCATTTGCAAACGATGCATTTTGAAAATGGATCATCATTGCCCATGGGTGAACAATTGTGTAGGAATTGGTGAGTCATTCAAGATCAGTTTGCCTCGTGTTTGGTCCATTAATAATTTGATGCATGGATATCAACTGTCGCTGGTATCGTTGTCATTTGAATTTTTGTATCTGGAGTTTATGCTCTGTTTCTTTGTATTCGAAATTTTAACTAACTCTATTGCATAATCACAATATATTATAACAGGAAATCATAAATTCTTTCTTCTATTTATTTTCTACACTTGTTGCTCATGCCTTTACGCAGTGAGTTTGGTCGTTGCGAGATTTGTTGAGTGTATTGGGCATATAGAGAAACACGAGCCTTGCCTTGATGAACCTACCCATTTGTTGAGTCTGATTGGGCTGATTGTAGAGTCTATGCTTTTTGGAATGTTTACTTGTTGCATGGTGATTGATCAATGGGATGTAGTATCGACTAATGTGACACATATTGATCGTTTGAAAGGAGAAACATTTATGGAGGACGTAGAGGGGAGAGCAGGCATTCATGAAGTATTCGGTGCTGGTGTTGGAAAGGGAAAGAAATCGGGATTTCGGCCTGATTGGCTTAGTCCTTTTGTGAAAGTGTGCTTTCCGGAGCATATGGAGAATGATATTATGGGATTTTGTAGACCTTGTTGCGGGAAGGCGAAAGAGGAACCCTTCTATGCTAGCGGCGTGGTCGAGGTTGTTTAAGGCTTGGTTCATGAATACGATTTTTTTCATGTTACTGTAAAAGACTTCTAAAAAGGTTTAGTTTTATTATAAAAACAGAGAGCAAGAAGATGCGTCCATACACTCATAAGTAGCTTAAATTTGACTCTTGGCAAGTTTGAGCAAATGCGCAATTTCTTTCTTCTCGAGCATAAGAAAAGAGTCTTCTCCTCTATTGTGTGAACCCATCAACTTAAATCCAGTCCCTTGATATTTTTCCAACACATTGCATACTTTTTCAAGATTGAGGAACGGATACTTCCTCCTCCTTGCATTCTCATTCTCAAGCATTAGGAGCTGGGGTAATTCGCGATCTAGCATGGCATCGGTGATACATTTTAATTCGGCAAAACATTCTCGAAGTTGCGGTATACCAGTTCCATCTGCGAAACTCTCAAACTCTGCTACGTCAATTGATAAGTTCTTCAAGCCGTAAGCATCAATCTTTGAGATAGGGCGAAGTGAACTGTTTTCTCCTGAAGAAGCATTATTGTCTGCATCTTCGCTCTTGCCAGCAACCAGCATTACCAAACGCTCAGAAATGTGGCCACAACAAGAAAAATGTAAGCCTGCCTTGGAACCCTCATCAAGTGATCTCAAGCATTTGAAAATAGTTCTCAAATATTCAATCACACTCTCGCAATAGGTATTTGGTGAATCTCTAGCGCTCCTAGCAACCCACTGGAAATTGTCAAGACTGAAATGGAGCAAAGTGTCTATTTTGTTTCGGCACAACTCATATACAGAGTTGAACATTCCTGCAACTTGTGCATCACAAGCTTTATCCGCTCTAGAAAGAGTTTCTTCAGCATATTCAAATGTTGCGTTTAACTGCTCTTCTGAAACCATTCCCATATGGCAGAGACCGCGGCAAATAGCCCCAAAAAGTCTTGGAAGGCAACTTTGCAGCGCTGAAATATTAGCGGTGATTTGCACTGCTTCTGGCACACTGAGCTCGTCAAAATGTTCATACCCATCTTTGATTCCAATAGCTGCAATTGAAATGCATTGCTCAAGACAATCTAACACATATCCGGAAACACCTACACCTTTGTTCATGGGGAACACTTGACCCAATTCTTCCTGACTGCTGGCAAAGGCAGCAAACGTAACTGTACGAGCATGAATAGACCGCACAATGAGTGGTACAGCTGGTGAAAATTTATATGTGTCTCCATCTTGAAGGGAAGATCCGTAGCTGCGTGAATTCATACTTTCATAATCATTGAAGGAGATATCGTTACTGGACTTTTGTTTCATCTCAGATAAACCGAACGGGATGTCGATGTTCTCCTCATTGGGTATACTTGATGCTGCATCATCTTGGTTTACGTATCTAAAGTCAGTTCTCAACACACGCATGGGCTGCTTACTGTCGTCCGCCAAAATACGAGAAGTTGCTCGAAGTTGCTCTTCTTGCGCAACTTTGAGACCCGTCATCAAAATATCGACATCCATGGCTAACAATTCTTTGTCATAGGTACGAGTAGTTGAGCTGGGATGCACAATTTTTAGAGAAGTGCGAAATGCTGTCAACAAGCAAGACGCTTTTGATAATTCGACAAGTGTGGCTCCGATGGCACGATTGCGAAGTAATGTCCCTAGTTCTGAAATCAACTTCCTCTCGTACCGCGCAGAGCTATCTGTAAAAGAAGAAGACTTTTGCTTGTTATCATCGTCAGCAGGAGTCTCAGTTTGAACCTTTGTCTCACCATCTTCTTCTTCCTCGACATTCCCGAGTTCTAGAGCCGCTTCGATTGCACTGAATCCAGCCACACTGGTACAAAAGTGGGGTAGACTACGAGCAAAAAAGATTCTGTCTGTGCCTTGACTAACGTCATCACCGGTCAAAGAAGAAAGGGAGCTTCGAGTTTCCTTCCCGAAACCGTCTCCATCCTTATCTCCAATCTTTATATCTCCAAAACGATTTTGCTCGTAGTATTGACGGAATTCGTCAGTTTTCCCGAGCAAAGCAAATGCAGCTTCAGCTCTTCGCACAGGGTGTACAGATTCAGGCAAAACCATGAGCTTTTCTTCGTCTTCTGCTTTCGTGGGCGCATCGTTGAATAGCACCTCTGGTGTAAGAGTTGCTGCCCATGGCGAATGTTCTTTACCTCCTCCTCTTTTTCCTGTACGGAGGGACAGTGCAGCATCCCTACGAGTGGATGCACGGAAATTAAGAGACCTTCCATGACGCGATCCTCCTAGATTACCATGACCACTCTTATTCACCCCGTGATTACTTCGCCCAAAGGCACTTTCATCTTCTGCAGCCTTACCTTCATCTACATCAAGTGGTGCAGTCTCATTCCAGCAACGGTACCAACCGAAAGCAGTTGCAAATGCTTCTGCTCTTCTCTCCATGCCCATATCACATAGTCTTGTCAACCTTTCAATTTCTTTCTCATTATCACGGGCAAACCAATATCCCATACGACTAGCTCTAGCAACACGCCCCCCCTGACTCACGCGAGAAATAAGATTATCAGCATTTTTGGCTCTCCAGGTGTACCCTTGTAATTTACCCCCGATACCGAGATGTCCTGGTCCAATAGCCATACTAGCAGCACATTTACGGAGAGCAGCTCTTCCAGCCTTGGCTCCATCTCCTCCACTTCTAGTGGACAAAAACCATTTGTTGAGCCCACGCCTTGCCCCCATGATAACTTCATTTTCGATTTTAGGAAGAAGTTCCATAGCTCTGGCTCCAAAGGGTGTATCCTCCAATCGTAACTCATTCTTTTCACCATTCTCAGCATCAAGATTCTTGGCACCTGCCATATTTCCATTGGCATCTTTCCCTGCATTATTGGCAGATGATGATTTTTCATCATTCATGTTTTCATTCTTCAACAGTTCTTCAAAAATCTTTTTCATTTCTTCTGAATTCGCATTTCCAACACCCACCAAACTTCCAAGACTGGCTGTCAAACACGCCCGTGCCTCATCTACTGCATCTAACGCACCTCTCGGTCTAGCAAGCGCAGCCTGCTTCCTCGCTCTCTCTAACAAAGTAGAGACCCTATAACACGCTGCAACAACGGCATGAATGGTTCTTGCCTTGGCACTAACGGATTTCGTGTATTCCAACTGTTGTGCAGCTTCCAGCATTGGTTTAACCGTTTTACTTTGTAGCTCAGAATTGGCTTGTTCGATTGTACTTCGTATTTGATCACATGGACGCCCAAGCCCGACAACTTTTCCAACAGAATGGAGAAAGTCGTCACTATGCTCATGACAGATTTTGGATATGTTGGCTGCCGATGATTTGACTTCTTTACATAATTCATGATGCAATTCGCGATCAAGTCCCCTTTCAATTGCTGTTGCAAGAGTAGAAGCAATGAGAAGATCTTCCTGCTGTTCATTGGAAACCTCGCTGGACTGTTGTTGGGTCTGTGCGACATTCGCAGCGGCAGCAGCTAGATTTGTGGCACGATTTGTTGCAGTCCGCTGAATATCCGTAACAAGGCGGCGGATTGCTTCTTCGCGTAAACGTTTGGATCTAACTTCTGCTTGCGTATAGGGCGTGGATGATGTTACAGGTGCGACCTTTGGTGTTGCTTGGACTGGCGATATAGGAGGAGGACTTGCAAGGAGAGATCCCACGTCGTCAAATGGATTTTGTGTAAGGTTTCCTGCCCCCATCGTCGGAGCAGTTAGCAATTCAGCCATGCTTTCGTTTATCCTTCGTTCAATATGCCGTTTCGATGTTTCAAATTCCGATGAATGGATGAAGTGCCCAGTTGCGGCGCTCTGCCTAAGGTGAGTACTGTGTACTGTACGCACGGTATACGGTATGAAACTCTCCTTGTTGGCAGCGAAGTGTTGAAAGATTTTGAAAGGACTTTCCACCGCGATAATTCTTGCTTGGCACGAGTCACAAAGCGCCTCATTGGAGAAAGCAGAAAAAAAAGCAATGCCATGAGCTATGATGATGATGGAATTTCAGATCTATCACCAGATTTACAGGCCACCAACGTTTGCAGTACATATCCACAGTAAAACAAGAAAATCTCAAAACGATTGCTGCAAAACATATTCTTATTTGATTAATAGAGAAAACTCAAAAATTGAAGCCACCATTGAAGGCGAACACTATGCTAGGTCAATGGACTGTATTCAAAGCGACTCCCAACCCCAACTCAAAGAGCATCCGAATTGCTTCATAAATTAATACCAACCGACTTATTAAGTTCCTGCTCCAAGATACATATTTACACGCTGCATGATGTAATCCTGCTCAGGATCATATGGGTGCTCCTTACTAGGAATTTCCAAAACGGTAGGGATAGTCTGAGTATAATCTTTCAATACATGCCTGATGTCTCCAGCAATGTGCTGATTGATCAGGATGATACCAACATCATCTCTTTGAGAAAAGTTGAGGAAGGCCTCCTCAACTTGTTGAATTTTGGTATCAGTTTTGACAATAAGAAAGTTGGTTGAGTCAGCTGTACGGTGTCCAACTCCTGCAAGAAGGAATCCACTGACGGTGTCCTACAATAAATTGACAAAGGGTGAGATTTTCGAATGAAACGGTGCAAGTGTATTGTAAAACATTTGAAACAAAGAATCAACGCAAACAATGCCTCTCCGAGGCAAACACAACTCTACCGCTACAAATCCTCTCACGAACCAGCGGCCCTCTCTATCCAAATGCAATAACCACCTCAAAGATTCAGAAAAATCATTTCATCTGTGGTTGTTCGCTTAATATCCTGGTATTTTGTTTTTCAATCCCACAGATATCAACCTCCGCTAGAAACACATGTGTTGGTTGGACGAGCTAAGCAATTGCCGAGGTTCAACCTCTGCATGCATCCATATCACTATATCACCATATGACCACATGTTTTATCTCCAGTTCGGCGCTCATTTTCAGTTTGACTTTTGAAGTCTATCTATTCATAAACAGTTTCATTTTCTTCTCAATACCGCGCAGAGCATTACATAATATAAATTCCTGAGTTTCTGTCGTACCTCGTCTCCAATTACTGCTACTAGTTTTCCTACGTCCTATATTCGATGAAGAGTGGCAAAGATTTGCGTTAGAAGAGTTGTTGCAGAATTATGTTGATTACGTAGCAATACCGGTGCACATACCATTTTGAATTTCTTTAGTGATCAAGGAGTGTATTCTGTTGCTGAAAACGATGTTCCTCCTTCTTGTTGCCTGCTTTGGTTCGTTGCGTTGATAAGAAGATCGTTTCGATGGAAATGCTCGTCGCCAGCAAGCTCAGCGAACGGCCACAAATGATATAAAGTTTATTCATGAATCAATAACACAATAGCCCATACAACCGACGTTATGTTGCAGGTAAATTATACTCACATACTTCCGATATTTTACGCGACATCCTTTCTTGAACATGTTTGAATGTGCGTTAGGAATCTTAGAGTTCATGCCCACCTACGACGGATTTGATTCTATAAACTATAAAATGAAGAATCCTATGTTTTCACACGAGTGATCCATTGAAGTGCCGCAAGAACGATGCTTCCAACAAAAAACTTCGAACAAGAGTTTCCACGGCGTTGTTGGTCCTTTACTTCCCTTCTTTTTCTCAAAATTTCCCACCTCAAACCTACCGAACATTGAACCACAAAATTCTACCTGTCGAAAAAGTCCAACTTTGCCAATCATTTAACATCGATATATCAATACTCAATACATTCCAGTGAGCAAAGCACGCATTGGAATCGAAGTGAAAAGAGCACCATGTCTTCCGCAGTACAGGAGTTATTAGCCCTTTTATCGGCCCCTCCAGCTATAAATGCGCCAACTTCCCAGTCCACATATCATGTTAATCTCCAATCTCTCCGCGACGCAGGAGACAAGTCATTTCTTTTCCTACGTTCTATCCTCGAACTAACTAGTAACAGTGCTGCCCTCCAACAGAACCCACAGCACTCAGAGCTTCTCTTTCATGCCGTGCTAGGTTTCAGGCACGTGGCGCTTTATAGGTGGGCTAATTTTTCAAAGAACTTCCGGAATATTTGCCGTGATTTCCTACTTGGCCTTGGGTTAGGCTTTGGACTCGATGTCACCCTACCAAAAACAATCGCAAATGCGTGCCTAGGCAGCAGTGCCGCGTTCTGGAAGCGAACTCAAGGCGCTGAGAACCTGGCTGAAGAAAGCCAGGAAGAGACGCACTTGCTGCGTATAATAGAATCTCATCAGACATCAGCACCAAATCTTAAATTCTTTGATATCTCAGGATTGTTTGAATCCCTCGAGCACATTGTGTCATTTCCTTTTAATCAAAATTATGACCAAAAACAATTGCATATGGCAGTTATGGCCTGTGTATTCCTCACATCAATTATTGGTGAATTCGGGGGATCGAATACTGCCGCTTCGTACAACTGCTCACTGCAGTTTCATCGCGCGGCCCATCATTCCTTCGAAGATGATGGGAAAATTCTTGAATTGTTAAAGATTAGCATGGGAGGTTTGAGTGGCATAGTTTCAAAGTTGGGCTCTGATAAAAACCTCATAGAATTGGCAGGGGGGATTGTCAATCTGACCATTGAAGTGTTAGGGTGGGAGTTTGGGAGTCTGGGAGGAAAATGGGGACGGACTGGAGGGAGTGGATTGGTGAGACCACCTGAAAGCTGGAGAGACTACCTCATTAGACCAGACTTTTTGGGAGCTGTATTTGGCGTCTATACATCTGCAAGAAGCGAGACAGGAAGCACTGCTGTTGTGGGACAACTGAAGCATTCATTGAGGCAACTATTAATCTTACTTGCTAGCATCACTGGGATTGTATTTGAGGACAGAAGCCAAAAGGTTGCCTATTCCGGTTTCATGGTGGACGGATGTATGTCAGTACTTTCTATATTAATGGCAGAGCTGACAGATGGCAGTAGGAGCGTGACCCAATCAGAACATTTAGAAAGCGAAACAGTTGATATGTGCTGTATGATCAATCGCCTTGTAACAAATTTCAGAGTTGAAGGACTGTCAAGCTTACCAAATTTCCAGAATATGCTGAATGCAATGGCTTCTGTTGGTGATGCGTTACTAAAAACAAGTGTGGCAGAACTCAAGGATGCTCAAGGCGACGCCGAAATGGTGGACGGAGGAGAATGGCGCAACGAAGCGCTAGGTATGATTTTAGAGGCTGTCTGCTTACTCACAGAAGATCACTGGCTGATCAGTGCGAGGCATGGGAACACCCAGGATGTTGCAAAGAATACGCTATCAACTTCATTAGCCCCTCTCTATCATTCATACGTTACGTGTAGAATTGAAATGGCGAAGATGGAAGAGTACTACTTGACTGCAAATGCAGCAGACCTAGACGAAGTAAGGGAAGAAATCGCCGGGGTTAGTATGGAAGAGGAAATGACTTCAGCTTCTTCGTTGGGTAGAGTTAATGTCGCATCTTCTTTATCCTGCCTGTCAACCTTATTGCAATCGTGCATGCACCAGTTGCAAACTCTGTTCTCAACGGATAGCCACGATGTTTCACCTGAAGCAGCAGCTCTCTTGGAAGAAGCGAGATTGTTGATAATGTGCACATGTCATTTAATGTGCGATGATAGTTCAGGCGAAACCCCTTTGATACCAGAAGCATTATTGAATGCATGCAGTAAGCCATCAGATTCCCCACACTCATTCAAGACAGGATCGGAAGACTACGCGTCATCGACTTTGGTAGTGTCACAAATTGTCACAACTCTCATGGGTTTGGCCGAGTTTCAAGCGTCAAAAATTGCAGCAAATCCACACAATCCTAATCTATCCCCCTTGCTAGCGAAAACCCTTCTCTGGTTCTTTACACGTTGGTCTCCTGCATACATTCTGCCTTCTACACGGGAGTACGACCCAAGCCGACTTGAATGCGGCAGTGATAGTATCTTAGCCACTTGGAGTGCCCAAGATTCATCACAGCAGGCGATATCATTTTGTATGACACTATGTTTACATTATTTGACATATTGGCCCCAAGAAGTTCAAGTTATTGAAGGCTGTGCAGAATTACTCCTTGCATTGGCAAAACGGGGTAGAAATATCAGATTATTGCTGATGAGTTCGCCATCAATGGATCATTTATGCAATCTTCATTCATTAACTGCTGGTCAGATTCACGCATCTTCTCAGAAAGTTGCACCTTCAGCTGGGTTATCGGCAGAAATGATTACCGGGTACAAAAGAATCCCATACAAGTACCGCGCACAAATTCTATCAGCCTTACTGATTGCCAGCAGCGAAATAGACGATGCAAAGTCCGAGGCTTATTTCAGCAGATCCCTTCAGGCTGTCCAAAATGCATTTAATACTCTCATTGACGCTTTACAAACAAAAAAAGCCCGTATTCAGGATGTGTTCACGCTGGAAATGATATGTCTTTGCGTAGAGCTTTTTGGCGGGATCTCTCGATCTTCCGAAATGTGCCACCCTGAACGTATTCCAATTTTCATGTCGCCATGTCTTCCTCAGCTCTCAGGTCTCATGATATACTACGCCTCGGATATTACTATTTGCGAAATCCTTCTGAGACTATTCCGCGATTATACTGAACAGTTCATTGTAATGCTTAATCGCGATCAATGCCTTGCTGTGTTCAGAGCCTCGGCCGACTTGCTCAAGAGTTACTCAACAAATCACTGCGCGGCCAGAGTTGTGCGGAAGGCTTTAAATAAATCTGCAGAAGAGGAGCTTGAGGAAGAACAAAGTTACAATGATGTTCTATGCGCTATTCAGCTATTAAATAATATCGGTGCCAAGGACTTTATTGACACTTTTTCTACAGAAAGAACTGGGGGAAAGGGAGTCGAGAGCAGCGAAGTGATAGAAGTAGTATTTTTCGGACTGCAACAAATCCTCCCTCTCATGACAAACGGATTGCTCCACTTCCCAACACTCTGCAAGCAATACTTCAACCTTCTTGGTTTTATGATGGAAACATACCCACAGAAAATTGGAATTCTCCCATACGATCTATTCAAGGGACTCTTGGATTCAATGCTATTTGGAATGAGTCATACAGACTCATTCGTATCCAAGAGCTCATTGCAAGGCATTGCATCCTTGGCTCGTGAGCAGATCGAGAATGGTTCCTTGAATGCACACCTAGCTCAAATCCCATCAATGTTTGATGACTGCACCAGCAGATTGCTTCAAGAAGTCATTTTCCAGACTGCAATTTGGGATAGTATGGAACCAGCAGCCAATGCTCTACTTCCTTTGGCAGCAGTCGACATGAATAGATTTGCTAAAGTTGTCAATACCATTACACTGCAGTTAGATGCCGCCAAACAGCAGAAGATGCAAGGGGCTTTTGAGCGATTGATGCAACCTGACGTTTTAGCAAAGGTTGCGAAGGGAAACTATGGAGGAAGATTGAATAAGATGCGGTTTAGAAAAGACTTCGAGGTATTTGTGAAAGAAGTTCATTCCTCTGTGTTGGTCTTTTAATAAATTAAAATGATTAGAATAAAATACAGTTCCATTCAATTGATTGATTGAAGATGCGAAAGCTAATATTATTGACATCGCCGACTTCGCTTTTCGGCGTTTCAGGAACATGAATGTAGAATAAACCGTTATACTACGAGTAGATTCAGTTGCATTAGATCCTCTGAACTTGACTACAAACTTGACTTCATACTTCATTCTATCTCAAGTATGCCACCAACTTGGCACCACACAACAACGAAGAGATCTATTGCCAAACCACTAAGATTTCCCTGAAAAGAAATATCGCAGAATGAAAGGGCATATAATAGGCAAGGTTCTGAAGACTTCAGAAGGAAAACTCTTGCGCTTATTTTCTTCTAGTAGATCATCTGCGTCCCCGTGTCCCTTCCGAACGTTGCGTATATCGAAAGCTACACAGTACAAAAGTGCCAAAAAGACGTTTATCAAAATTGCAATGACCAATCACCCGGACGTGCTGAACCAACGACTTGATAAGGAATCTCCTGACTTCGAGGCTGAACTGAAAAAGTCAGTTGATGCATTCATGAGAGCTCGAAAGGCTTTTGAGTCCTTAGTTGAAGGTGAGGATGGAGGTTGTATGCTAAGAGTTGAGGCCGAGGCAATTGATCAAATGATGAACGACGAGCAATTTGATTCATGGTTTGAGAATGAGACCGGCTTCACGAATCCTTATCAATTCGATCTTGATCCAAAGACAATGCGAGAAGTAGCTGCCGCAACAGCATCTATGGGTGGTGGTTTGGACAGAGATGGGGGCATGTGGACTCTTGCAAATATGGTTGCAAATAGCGTGAAGGAAGGAAAAAACGCAGGAAGCACACTGAGGCTAGAGGCAGGAGAAATTAGGGATAAGATTCCA
>Ga0115005_10001051_pt1 | contig 21800 bp, 18 predicted proteins | sample ArcOceMetagenome_FD_87163 | JGI IMG/M metagenome (GOLD analysis project Ga0115005, IMG submission 87163) | Marine eukaryotic phytoplankton communities from Arctic Ocean - Arctic Ocean - Greenland ARC118M Metagenome | ecosystem: Environmental > Aquatic > Marine > Oceanic | place: Arctic Ocean...
AGAGATTTGAACTCTAGAAGGGCTATAAACCCTTGCTGGTTTTCAAGACCAGTGCTTTCGACCACTCAGCCATCTCACCTGAATGTTTCAAAACAATTGCTTGCTTCAAGACGAAGCGAATATTAAAGTGTCGAAAAACACTTGTAAAGCATTTATTCTCTAAAAATGTTTGTTTGCTAAAAAAAACATCATTTTGCTAGCTATTTAAACAATCTTTAAAGGTCCTCTATGGTTAATGATACTTTTCACGACATAGTGTGTCGCTGTTCTTGGCTTGATAGTTCAAAACCTGATTATGTAAAATACCATGATGAAGAATGGGGGGTACCTGTTTATGATGATCAAAAACTCTTTGAGTATCTATGTTTAGAGTCTGCCCAAGCGGGTTTAAGTTGGTATACCATATTAAAACGTCGTGAAGGTTATCGACATGCATTTGATAATTTTGATGTTGATATTGTAGCAAAATATAATCAAGACAAAGTTGAAGCTCTTTTACAAGATACCGGTATCATTCGACATCGCGCTAAAATTAAAGCGGCAATTAATAATGCGCAATGTTTTATTGATATTCAGAAAGAATTTGGTAGTTTTAGTCGTTACATGTGGGAATTTGTGAATAATAAAACCATTGTTAATTCATGGTCAAATTCTGGCGAATGTCCTGCAACAACTAACGAGTCTGATGCTTGGTGTAAGGATCTAAAGAAGCGCGGTTTTAAATTTGTTGGATCAACAATATGCTACGCCCACATGCAAGCTTGTGGCATGGTAAATGATCACGACATCGATTGTTACAAATGTTCACAAATTATCAATGAATTTCAACAATCTTAAGTAACTAAAGCATAGTAATTTAAAAAACCTCGTGCCATAATATGTCATACTGTCGTAAGTAAATTTCAAGATTCCTCTTGAATTCTACTCATATGACCTTATCTAAAAAGTATAACCAAAGTTATTAGAGGAAGTATTATGGAATCAAATATTAGTTTACAGGGTAGCAAAAGCTCCGCTATCGAGATTAACAAGGTACTGAAAAATACTTACATGTTGTTGTCAATGACATTAGCATTTAGTGCCGTTACTGCCGCTATTTCAATGGCAATGAATCTACCACGTGGTGCAGCACTTATAATGACCTTAGTCGCTTTTGGTTTAATGTTTGTTGTAAACAAAAAAGCTGATTCAGCGAGTGGTATTTTTTGGATTTTTGCTTTCACTGGTTTAATGGGCGCCTCTTTAGGCCCAATGCTTAGTCACTATGCTTCAATCCCTGGTGGCCCTGCACTTATCATGCAGGCACTTGGTGGAACAGCATTAATATTCTTTGCTTTATCAGGTTATGCCTTAACCAGTAAAAAAGACTTCTCGTTTATGGGTGGTTTTTTAATGGTCGGCTTAATCGTTGCAGTTGTTGCCATGATAGCAAATATTTTTTTCCAAATACCTGCGCTTTCGTTAGCAATTAGCGCTGCAATTATTATGGTCATGTCGGGTTTAATTTTATTCGACACAAGTCGTATTATCCACGGCGGTGAAACGAACTATATTCGTGCAACTATTTCACTTTATTTAAGTGTTTATAATATATTTGTTCACTTATTGAGTATGTTAGGCATTATGGGCGGAGATGATTAATCTCTCAATGTAATAGAATATAGGCGACTTATTGCTTATAATATTAAACCTCGTTGATCTAAAGATCATCGAGGTTTTTTTATACTTATTTATACTTGGCCATTTTCTTTTGTACATTCAGGATATTTTGTGAAAAAACTCGCCTTTGTTATTACCACAGTTCCTAATAGTAACTTAACCACTACCGCTATCAGTATGATTACAACGGCGTTAAAAATGGATATAAAGATTGTAGGGGTTTTTTTCTATCAAAGTGGTGTTTTAAATGGCAGTAAGCATCTTGCAGTACCCAATGATGAATACCAAGCAGTAAAGCAATGGCAACAGCTACATTGCGAATACAACCTGTCTTTACATTTATGTGCAACGGCAGCGGAAAAGCATGGTTTGAGTGATGATATTAATGAAAAAAAGATATCGAATATTAATGATGCGTTCACACTATCGGGTTTAGGTGAATTAGTTGAACTTAATGTTAAAGCTGATCGCTTAATTCAACTGTAAGGAATTTATGATGTCTCTTCTTGAAAAATCAGTTGCTATAATCAATACCAATGCTCCTTTATCAAAAGCGAATGCTAAAGATGCTCTTGATGTGGCTCTTATTTTTGGCTCTTACGAGCAAGCTGTAAGTTTATATTTTCAAGGTGATGGTGTTTACCAATTGATTGCTGAACAACAACCTGAAAAAATTCAACAAAAAGATTTCTTAAAAACCTTTGCTGCATTAGAATTCTACGATATTGATAGTATTTATGTTTGTCATCATTCTCTTATTCAACGAGGGTTAACTGACAATTTTTCCATTGATAATATCCAAGTACTGAATAAGAATGATTTCTCAACATCATTGCATCAACACCAAACAATTTTAAGGTTTTAACTAATAATGAGTATGATCCATTTAGTACGCACATCAGCTTTTCAAACGAATGACTTTGAACAATGTCTTAACGTAGTAGAAACAAGTGATACTATCGTTTTACTTGATGATGGTTGCTACAACCTCAGTCATGAATTATGGCAGGAGGCATTAAATAAAATCACGTTAACAGCCCTTTATATTATTGAAGCACACGCCCAAGCAAGAGCCGTTTCCATTGATAAAACGAAAATTAATACATTATCCTTAGATGCATTAATAACGCTTATTTGTGAAACAGAGCAGTCGGTAACTTGGCAATGAGTTTAGTCTTTAATCAACAAGAAATACCAACCGACAAACAAGGTTATTTAATTAACGTTAAAGAATGGCATAGTGATTTAGCACAACTAATTGCTGATAAGGATGACTTGATACTGACGCAAGCGCATTGGGAAGTCATACGCTTTGTGAGAGAGTTTTATTTAACTTATAACACTTCACCCGCGATAAGAGCATTAACAAAAGCGATGAAAGCTGAATTTGGTGAAGAAAAAGCAAGTAGCCGATATTTGTATCGATTATTTAAAGAAGGGCCCGCAAAACAAGCAACAAAGTATGCTGGCTTGCCAAAACCAGCACGATGCATTTAAACGGTTATATACTTTAATACAACTATCAATATTAAACTTTTATATTGATAGTATGACCACTGTTACCCACAGTAGGTAATGCTGCTGAATCAACTCCTGCTGCAGAAGCGATTAACTTCAACGCCATTTCACCTTCAAGCTCTTGTTGGTTCTTAGATAAACCTGCTGTTTTTAGCGCATGTCCTGTGGTTATATTGGTTTGAACACCTTCAGTATTATTTAATGATAACGACATAAAACCTCTTATATTTTATCTATTAACATAACAAGTTTGAACAAGTACAACATTTGTCATAAATTGTATCAACACGCTTTATCATAACTTTAGGCATAACAAAGCAATTAAGCCAGCGCTGATAGTAAAGCTTCAACGGGATGGCGAGTCTGTATATTACCTAAACGTTTTGTTTGGCTTCTGCATGAATAGCCTGTGACTAATACTTGTTCAGCCTCTAATTTAGATAATTTTGCCTGCCAACTCATCTCAAATAACATTTTTGAATTTTCAAAATTCACTTGTTCATGGCCGTAGGTGCCTGCCATACCACAACAACCTACAGAGACGTTTTCAAGCGTTAAACCAAATAAGCTAAATATGTCACGCCATTGCCCTTCGCTGCCTGCTAATGCTGTTTTCTCAGTACAATGAGCAAACAGTTTATACGGGGGTTGTTTTTCATGATGAGTTAACGTTGAGAGTACAGCTTGTGTTTTGTGATGATCGATCACAGTTAATAACCATTCATGTGCTAACAACACATGAAAATCTCCACGTTTATCCCCGAGTGTTTGTTTATATTCGTCTCGATAACAAAGCGTTAATGAAGCATCTAATCCCAACATTGGGATATTTAATTGATGAAGTTCATTTAAAAATTCAGCCGTATTTTTTGCTGTTTTAGCAAATTTACCTAAAAAACCTTTAACGTGCTGAGGTTTACCATTAGGTTTAAACGGTAATAATATTGGTGTAAAGCCTAACTTTTCAATTAATGCCATCATGGCTTCAACTACGTTCGCATCATAAAAAGAGGTAAACGGGTCTTGAACAATCAATACATGATTTGCTTGCTCTTCAGCCGTTAATTTTTTCAAATAAATAAGATCGAAGCCTTGATAGTTCTTATCAGTAACTTGCTTTGCTAAAGTAGGAACAGACAATATTGGTGTATCAATATAACCGATTGTAGCTTTCGAAAATTTGTCGTACCACTTGTGAGACAACACCGTATTTATTAATTTTGGCGCTTTTGCCATTAGCGGTGTTAATGATTCAACATTCGCAACTAAATGATCTTTTAATGGACGGAAATATCTTGAGTGATATAAATTAACAAAACGTGCTCTAAAATCAGGAACATCTACTTTTATAGGACATTGACTTGCACAAGCTTTACAAGCTAAACAGCCTTGCATAGCTTCCATCACTTCATGGGAAAAATCTTCTTTTTGATTGGTAGAAAAACGATTTCTGACCTTATCTAGCAAACGTTTTATTGACCAGTGTTGAATGTTTTCTTCTAACGCAAGTACATCAACACCTTTAGCTTCTAGAAGGCGCAACCATTCGCGCATCAAGCCAGCCCTGCCTTTTGGAGAATGCCTTCGATCACGTGTCACCTTGCTAGAAGGACACATAGGGCTATCTACATCATAATTAAAACATAATCCATTACCGTTACAATCAAGGGCTGAACTAAATGAATCTTTTACAGTTATAGGTATTTGACGATCATAAAAACCACGTTTGGTATCGTCCACCGAAACCAGCTTTTCACTAGATTCAAACGGTGTACAAATTTTACCTGGGTTCATTTTATTAAGCGGATCAAAAACAGATTTTATTTTTCTTAATTCATTAAATAAATGTTCGCCAAAAAATTGAGGACTATACTCACTGCGATAACCCTTACCATGTTCACCCCACATTAATCCGCCATATTTAGCCGTTAAAGTAACGACTTTATCTGATAATAGGCGTAGTAGCTTTTCTTGTTCTGGATCGCACATATCGAGTGCCGGGCGAACATGTAAAACACCTGCATCTACATGACCAAACATGCCATAATGCAAACCATAACTGTCAAGTAACGCTCGAAATTCAACGATGTAATCGGCTAAGTTTTCAGGTGGAACTGCTGTATCTTCAGCAAAAGCTAACGGCTTTTGACTACCAGCCGTATTACCTAATAAACCAACGGCTTTTTTGCGCATACCATAGAGTTTATTAATGCTACTTAAATCAGTAGTTACTTGATAACCAATAACACCAGTATTGTTATTTATATCTTGCGTTAAACGCGCAGTTAATTCAGCTACCTGCTCAGCTAACGCTTCGATACTTGTACCGTTGTACTCAACGATATTAATACCGTCCATGACTTTATTTTCTACGTCAGTAATTAAGTCACTCACTGAATGCCAAACAATATCTTGCTTCGCTAAATTTAATACTTTTGAATCAATGGTTTCAACTGATGTTGCTTTAGCTTCAACTAACGCTGGGGAATGACGAAGTGCTGAGTCAAAACTATCGTATTTAATAACAATCAGTGTTTTTGCTTTTAAAATAGGCGTTAAATTCAATTTTGCTTCACAAACAAACGCTAAAGAACCTTCTGAACCTGTGATCAAACGCGAGATATCAAGCTGGCTTAAATCATCATTAAAAACGTTTTCTAAATCATAACCTGTTAAAAAGCGATTTAAGCGTGGGAATTTTTCTAAAATTAATGAACGGTTATCACGACAGGAACTAAGTACTTGCTCGATAATATTACCGTAGCTGTTATTTTTTTTAGCCAACTCTTCAGCTTGTTCAATTGACATTGGTGATGTTGAAAGCGCTTCACCATTCGCTAATACCGATTCTAGTGCCAAAACATGATTTGACGTTTTACCATAAACCAAAGAGCCTTGCCCTGAAGCATCGGTATTGATCATGCCACCAATGGTTGCACGACTACTTGTTGATAAGTCTGGAGAAAAGAAAAATCCATGGGGACGTAAATAATCATTTAATTGATCTTTGATTACACCCGCTTCAACACGTACCCAGTTTTCTTCGATATTAATTTCTAGAATACGGTTCATGTATTTCGATAAATCAACCACAATACCTGGAGTCAAACTTTGACCGTTAGTGCCTGTACCCCCACCACGCGCACTAAACTTAATGCTTTGATACTTTTGAGTGGAAGACATTTTACTGATCAATTGTATGTCTTGCTGACTTCTTGGATGCAAAACTAATTGGGGTAATTGTTGATAAATACTATTGTCTGTAGCAACCGCTAGACGGGCACTATATTGACAGTTTATTTCACCTGTATATTGACTTTCACTAAGCTCCTGAGAAAACTTTTGATACAGTGGAGCGATAAGTTCTTGGTGTTCTAATGATGGTAAGCTTTGAGACATAAAAGAAAACATACTAGCAATTCAAGGTTGTTGTTAGTATATCACGTCAATTTTGAATTATTGCGCAAGTTTTGCTCTAGGCAGTAAAAAGGCTAAGAACTTTTTAACTACTGTTATAGTTAAAAGATCCTAGCCTTTAATCATGCATATTTTAATTAGTATAAAGCGAAACGTAACTTAGCTATTTAAACGTTTACACTTTATGATTTTCAGCAATATAGAGCCAAGTTGCTAGTACTGTATCAGGGTTCAGCGATACACTGTCGATACCTTCTTCTACTAGCCACGCTGCAAAATCTGGGTGATCCGATGGCCCTTGACCACAAATCCCCACATACTTGCCACGCGCTTTACACGCTTTAATTGCCATTGAAAGTAACGCTTTTATTGCCGGATTACGTTCATCAAACAAATGAGCGATTAAACCAGAATCACGATCTAAACCTAACGTTAGTTGCGTTAAATCATTTGAGCCAATAGAGAAGCCATCGAAGTGATCAAGAAATTGATCGGCTAATAAACAATTGGAAGGTAATTCACACATCATAATAATACGTAAACCGTTCTCACCACGTTTCAAACCATTTTCAGCGAGTATATCAATGACCTGTTCAGCTTCTTCTACGGTACGAACAAATGGGATCATGACTTCAACATTTGTAAGGTCCATATCATTACGAACACGTTTAATCGCTTCACACTCAAGGGCAAAACAAGCACGGAAGTCTTTAGAAATGTAACGAGCTGCGCCGCGATACCCTATCATTGGATTTTCTTCTTCAGGCTCAAATACATCACCACCAACCAAGTTGGCATATTCATTTGATTTGAAATCAGACATTCTAACAATAACTTTTTCAGGCGAATATGCAGAGGCTAATGTTGCAATACCTTCCGTTAACTTGGCAATATAAAATTCAACTGGGCTAGCATAGCCAACAATTATATCATTAATTTCATCTTGTAAATCAGCTGTTTGTTCAGAAAAATTTAATAACGCTTTTGGATGAATACCTATCATTTTATTAATGATAAATTCTAAACGTGCTAAACCGATACCTGCATGAGGTAAACGTGCGAAACCGAAAGCACGATCTGGATTGCCCACATTCATCATTATTTTTAATGGAACATCAGGCATAGCATCAACTTGTGACGTTGTTACTGTAAAATCTAATTTGCCTTTGTAAATAAAACCAGTATCGCCTTCTGCACAAGAAACAGTAATATCATCACCATTAGTGATAAGTTTCGTTGCATCACCACAACCAACAACAGCAGGAATACCCATTTCACGTGCAATAATTGCCGCATGACATGTCCTGCCACCACGGTTGGTGACAATCGCTGATGCGCGTTTCATGATCGGTTCCCAATCAGGGTCGGTCATATCAGTAACTAATACGTCACCCGGCTTAATTTTGTCCATTTCAGCGAGAGAACCTAATACTTTAGCTTCACCACTGCCAATTTTGTGACCAATTGAGCGACCTTCACAAATAACATCAGCCGTTGATTGTAACTGAAACTGTTCCATTACGTTTGCGCTTTCACGGCTACGTACTGTTTCTGGGCGCGCTTGAACGATATAAAGCTTACCGTCTAAACCATCTTTCGCCCATTCGATATCCATAGGGCGCTGATAATGTTTTTCAATAATTACCGCTTGTTTCGCCAGTTCTTGTACTTCATCGTCAGTTAATGAAAATTGGTTTGATAATGCTTCTTCAATATCAACAATTTCAACTTGTTTACCGTGATTTTCATCAGCGGTGTAAATCATTTTTATGGCTTTACTACCAATATTACGACGTACAACAGCAGGTTTGCCTTTGGCTAATGTTGGTTTATGAACATAAAATTCATCAGGGTTAACAGCACCCTGCACAACCATTTCGCCTAAGCCATAACTTGAGGTAATAAATACTACATCTTCAAAGCCAGATTCAGTGTCAATAGAAAACATAACACCACTTGAAGCAATATCACTTCTAACCATGCGCTGAATACCAGCGGATAAAGCAACACCACGATGGTCATACCCTTGGTGTACGCGGTAAGAAATAGCACGGTCGTTAAATAATGAAGCGTAAACATGCTTAATAGCAATCATCACGGCATCAAATCCACGTACGTTTAAAAAGGTTTCTTGCTGACCCGCAAAAGAAGCATCTGGCATATCTTCTGCAGTTGCAGATGAACGAACAGCAAATGAGGCATCGTCAGCAAAACCGCCCGCTAATTGTTCGTACGCTTTAGCAATGTCTAACTGCATTTGTGGGAGAAAAGGTGTTTCTATAATCCAGTTACGGATCGTTTCACCAGATTTTGATAGTGCTGTTAGGTCATCAACATCTAAATTATCAAGAAGCTGATATATTTTGTCGTTGATACCACTTTGTTCTAAAAATTCATTAAATGCATAAGAGGTAGTCGCAAAACCACCAGGGACTTGCACACCTACATTTGAAAGGTTTGAGATCATTTCACCAAGTGATGCATTTTTTCCGCCAACGCGGTCAACATCATTCATTCCTAAAACTTCATACCAAAGTACATTTTCTTGCACGACATCTTCTCCAAAAAAAAGAAACAAAAATAAATAGATTTATGAGTTGTATCAGTATATTTATAGCTTAAGACATTTTACACTGCGAACTTTATAAACTGAAATATTATTTGAAAGATTTCAGCATAAGTTACAACTATTGATAATAAAGGAGTTTTAAATGCGCGCTGCTTTTTATATTTCTGACGGCACAGCTATTACATCAGAGGTTTTTGGCCATGCTTTGCTTTCACTTTTCCCCATGGAGTTTGAACATGATACGATTTCATTTGTTGAAACTGTTGAAAAAGCAGAAGCAGCGAAGCTAAAAATAAATAAGGCGGCCAAACGGACAGGACAGCCACCCTTAGTTTTTCATACATTTGTAAATAACGATATAAGAGAGGTTATTGATAGTTGTGATGGGGTTATTTATAACTTCCTTGAACATTTTATAGCCCCACTAGAGAAAGAGCTCGAATTAGACGCAAAACCAACCGCTCATAGAACACATAGTATTCATGAAAATAGTTATGATTATCGTATTGATGCTGTGAATTATTCTCTGGCCAATGATGATGGTTCAAATGTGACTAACTATGAACATGCAGACGTTATTCTTGTAGGTGTATCGCGATCCGGTAAAACGCCTACATCGCTTTATTTAGCGCTTCAATATGGTATTAAAGCAGCAAACTACCCTTTTACAGATGATGACATGGATGATCTCATCCTACCTGCTTTCTTAAAGCCTCATAAAAAGAAACTTTTTGGTTTAACAATAGATGCACAACGCCTCATTGATATTCGCGGTGAACGGCTCGCCAACAGCAAGTATTCATCAGCAAGACAATGTCGAATGGAAGTCAGAGAAGTAGAAAAGCTTTATAAGAAAGAAAAAATACCTTTCCTCAATAGTACTAAGTTTTCAGTTGAAGAAATATCTGCCAAAATTCTTAATGAAACAGGCTTACAACGCTATAAATATTAACTTAGTTCAAATTAATCTTTGAAAAGTCAGAAACCATTTCACATAAGCCGTTAATTTGGTTATGTTAGCGCGATATACTATATTGCGCTTGCTTTTTAATTGCGCAATAACGCTTTTAAATAAAAAATTAGAATAACATGACTATTAAAACGGACGAATTTAGAACGACGCTAATTGAAAACCTTGTTTCTCCTGAAGAATTAGCCCAGCAAATCCCACTTGATGATGAAACAGCGAGTTTCATCATTCAAAGCAGAAAAGACATTGAAGCTATCATTAATGGTGAAGACGACCGTTTATTAGTCATTATTGGTCCCTGTTCAATTCATGATACGACTGCTGCTGTTGACTACGCTGAGAAACTTAAAGTATTACATGACAAGTATCATGATGAATTATTAATCGTTATGCGCGTTTACTTTGAAAAACCACGTACGACTGTAGGTTGGAAAGGTTTGATCAGTGATCCGGATTTAAACAAATCTTTTCACGTGGCGAAAGGTTTAAATCTAGCACGTTCATTATTAATGGACATTAATAAAATTGGTTTACCAGCAGGTACTGAATTCTTAGATATGGTTACAGGTCAGTATATTTCTGACTTGATAAGCTGGGGTGCTATTGGCGCAAGAACAACTGAAAGCCAAGTTCATCGGGAACTAGCTTCTGCACTTTCGTGCCCTGTTGGCTTTAAAAACGGTACTGACGGTAATGTACAAATTGCTGTCGACGCCATAAAAGCGTCTAGCGTTCCACATGTTTTATATTCACCCAACAAAAGTGGTCAAATGTGTATCTATCAAACACATGGTAATCCTTATGCACATGTGATTTTACGTGGTGGCAAAGCGCCCAACTACCATCAAACTGATATAAACGCTACAGGTGAAACATTATCCAAAGCGGGATTGAAAAATCGTATTATGATTGATTGTAGCCATGGTAATAGTTATAAGGATCACAACAGGCAGATTGATGTAGCTCGTTCATTAAGAAAACAAATGGAAGAAGGCGATAACGCTGTATTTGGGGTTATGGTTGAAAGTTTCATTGTAGAAGGTAATCAAAAAGTTGTTGATGTTAATAAGTTAACGTATGGGCAAAGTATTACCGATGCCTGTATTAACTTAGCAACAAGTGTAGATTTGTTGGATGAGTTGTCAGCTGCCGTACTAGCTAAACGTACTAGCTAAACGCGTATTCAAAAATAAAAAACCGCTTAAGAAATACTTAAGCGGTTTTTTTTATATTATTTATTGATGACTAATTTCAACACCAGACAACAAACGCTCTATAACGTTTGTTGTTCTTGATTGTAAATTAATGCTCAACCAATTCTTTCTTTTGAATATAGCTAAGTACTAACTTATCTTTTTTAACACCTACTTTTGCAACACCACCGTGAGTTAAATCACCAAATAACAATTCATTCGCTAAAGGTTTCTTTAAGTGCTCTTGAATTAATCGTGACATAGGACGAGCACCCATTATTTTATCATAACCTTTAACAGCCAACCACTTTCTAGCATCTTTAGTCAGTTCTAAAGAAACACCTTTTTCATCAAGCAATGCCTGTAGTTCAACAATAAATTTATCAACAACTTGTTGAATAACAACTTCATCTAAATGGTTGAACCAAACAATATTGTCTAAGCGGTTTCTAAACTCAGGGGAAAATGTTTTGTTAATCTCACCCATAGCATCAATAGACTGATCTTGCTGCTTAAATCCAATAGACTGACGCGTTATTTCATGAGCACCAGCATTTGTCGTTAAAACTAAAACAATATTTCTAAAATCAGCTTTGCGTCCATTATTATCAGTTAATGTTCCGTGATCCATAACTTGTAATAGAATGTTATAAACATCTTCATGGGCTTTCTCAATTTCATCGAGTAATACGACAGAATGAGGGTGTTTAATAACAGCGTCTGTTAACAATCCCCCTTGTTCATAACCCACATAACCCGGAGGAGCTCCTATGAGACGACTTACGGCATGTTTTTCCATATACTCAGACATGTCGTAGCGTAACAACTCAACACCTAACGATTTAGCTAATTGCTGTGTCACTTCTGTTTTACCAACGCCCGTAGGACCAGCAAATAAGAATGAACCAACGGGCTTTTGTTCATTGCCTAAACCTGCTCGAGATAATCGAATAACCGACGTTAATTCATCTATCGCGTGATCTTGACCAAAAACGACCATTTTCAAATTTCGATCTAAGGTTTTTAAACTGTCTTTTTCACTGGAAGAAACAGACTTCTCAGGGATCCTTGCCATTTTGGCGACAATGGATTCAATATCACTATTATTAATGACTTTCTTACGCTTTGAAGCAGCAACTAATTGTTGTTTTGCACCCGCTTCATCAATAACATCGATAGCCTTATCTGGCAAAAAACGTTCATTAATATATTTTGCAGATAACTGTGCTGCTGCACGGAGTGCTTTATTAGTGTAACGAATACCATGATGGGTTTCGTATTTTTCTTTCAAACCATGTAAAATTTTAGTGGTGTCATCAACACTTGGCTCAACCACATCAATTTTTTGAAAGCGACGAGCAAGTGCACGATCTTTTTCAAAAACACTTTGGTATTCTTGATAAGTTGTTGACCCCATGCAACGTAATTTGCCCGATGACAATAATGGTTTTATCAAGTTAGACGCATCCATCATGCCACCAGAAGCAGCACCTGCGCCGATAATAGTATGAATTTCGTCAATGAATAATATGGCATTACCATCTTCTTCTAACTCTTTTAATAAGCCTTTGAAACGCTTTTCAAAATCACCACGATATTTGGTACCTGCCAATAATGCGCCCATATCAAGAGAATATATGGTGGTTTCAGCCAAAAATTCGGGCACATCATCAGAGATCACTAAATTAGCAAGGCCTTCAGCGATAGCTGTTTTACCAACACCAGCTTCTCCTACAAATAAAGGGTTATTTTTACGGCGACGACTTAATACTTGTAGCGTTCTTTCTAGTTCACTATCTCGACCTATCAATGGGTCTATATTGCCTTTTTTAGCTTCTTCATTAAGATTAGTCGCAAAGTTATCTATCGTACGTGGCTCTTCTTCTGAGATTTGAACATCTTCAGACGTTTGAGGTGACTCAATATGCTCTATTTTAGAAATACCATGAGAGATAAAATTAACAATGTCTAAACGGCTAATATCAGATTTCTTTAAAAAATAAGCTGCTTGAGATTCTTGTTCACTAAATATAGCAACAAGTACATTTGAGCCTGTAACTTCACTTTTACCTGAAGATTGCACATGGAAAACGGCTCGTTGTAGTACACGTTGAAAACCTAATGTTGGCTGGGTTTCACGTTCAATTTCGCCTTCAGGGATAACCGGTGTTGTTTCAGCTATAAAATCTAATAGCTCTTTGCGTATTTTACCCATATCAGCGCCGCAAGCGTTAAGCGCTTCAATTGATGAAGGGTTATCTAATAAGGCTAATAATAAATGCTCGACCGTCATAAATTCATGACGAGAATCCTTGGCTTGACGGAAAGCCATATTTAACGATACTTCTAAATCTTTGTTCAGCATAGACTACTCCACTTTAAACCATGCGAATTCACGCTTTTTCCATTGCACACTGCAATGGATGCTCATTTTCTAAGGCATACTGATTAACTTGTTCAACTTTTGTTTCAGCTATTTCCGCAGTAAAAGTGCCACACAGGCCTTTACCTTTATAATGAATTTCTAACATGATGTCGGTGGCTTTATCTGCATTCATGTTAAAAAAACGACATAGCACATCTATAACAAAGTCCATTGGTGTATAATCATCATTTAGTAAAACGACATTATACATAGGGGGCTTTTCAAATTGCTCAACAACCTCTTCTTCGAGAACTTCCTGATTATCTAGTAACTCTTTCCACTTGCTCATAATTTTATATTAGTCTGTACCTAGTCATTTTGCTTTAACATTCACAAAAAATAAAAATAAATTTAACTTGACTATTTTCATAAATTATCTACTGTTTATATCAGTGATTATTTTTTAATCATAAATATATTTTTGTTAATGCTCTTAGGCAAGCATACCTAATTACCGATGAATATAGAAGGAAGTTTAATATGGCTCACGGGACAGTTAAGTGGTTTAATAATACAAAAGGGTTTGGATTTATTCGTCCAGAGGATGGTGGAGAGGATATTTTTGCACATTATTCAACAATAAAAATGGATGGATACCGTACATTAAAAGCGGGTCAGGACGTAGATTACGAACTTAATGCAGGGCCTAAAGGTCAACATGCCGCTAGCATAACACCTGATGACATTGAAGCTGAAGAATAATGCTCAATTAAGTTATAATAACCCCATTAACCTATTACCTGTTTGTCAATACAACAAACAGGTAATTTTCTTATCTGAACGTTTTTATTTTCATTTAATGCTTATTTCACCATAACTCATTTCTGTATAACGATCTTCTACAAATATTTACCTGCGCAACATGCTACTTTCTGAACGGTATTCATTTATGATATAACTTAAATCATATTTATACTTTATCTCTTAAATCTAATGTCATGAACTTACTGTATGGGTCTTCACTATAATCCCCAAAAGGTGCACAATCCTTGAACCCATATTTTTCATATAAATTATGCGCGGGTTTAAAAAAGTCCATTGTACCTGTTTCTAGACTTAACTTTTTATAACCTAACAACCTAGCTTCCTTCAACATATATATCAACAATATTGAACCAACACCTTGTTTTTGAAAGTTATTAGCAGTTCTCATCGATTTAATCTCTCCGTGAGCTCCATCTAGACTTTTAATAGCACCACATCCTGCTAGGCACCTTCCTTTCCAAATAGTCCAAAACTGTACAGATGGATCTTTTAACTTAGCTAAGTCGAGTGCATGTATGCTTTCAGGTGGTGATGTTGCCCTCATATCGTTAAGATGTTCTTCAAGCAAAAATTACTCTTTCTTTACCTAATAAGTTATCTAATTTAATTTCAAACAAATGATATTCCTTTCCAAAATGATTTCAGAATCTTTATATATTTATGCCGTACTTTTGCGAATAGCTACTTAATAATATTAGACATTAAACTTGATCTAAATTAAATAACCCTAATAGAGTCATTATTATCTCACTCTATTATAAATAATATTTTTTAATTATAACAAAAAAGCCAGCAAATATAATTTACTGGCTTTACTCTACGAAATATCTCGCTTAAAGTTTATTTCTCTTCGAAATAGAATTTTTCACGTTTGTTATCGTAGTTACCTATTTCATTCATCGTGTCAGCATTATATAAACGGCCGTTAACCATAGTGTGCGTAACTTTATCACTCAAACGAATATCTTTACTGACATCACCATCAATAATAATCATATCGGCAAGTTTACCCACAGTAAGTGAGCCTAAATCTTTATCTAGACCAAGGGTTCTTGCTGGAGAAATAGTTGCAGTTCTAATAGCTTGCAGCGGTGTCATGCCACCTTGGGCCATCATCCACATCTCCCAATGCATCGCTAGACCTTCACGTTGTCCATGACCACCGGCATTCACTTCAACACCCAAGTCTTGCATTTCTTTAGCAACGTTAGCGACATTAAAATGATTGTAATGATGCAATGGTGCTTTTGGACGACGCATAGAACGAGGGTCTAAAAACTCACTTGGCACATACTTACTTAAACGTGGGTGTTCCCATACGTTAGTTGTTTCATACCAATAATGTTCGCCAGAAATACCACCATATGCTACCCCCATCGTTGGCGTATATGCCATATCAGATTGAGACCATAATTGCTTAATATCATCATAAATTTTGGCGGTAGAAATTGAGTGTTCAAGTGTTGTGTGCCCATCAACAACCATTGTTAAATTATGTTGTAGTAATGAACCTCCTTCAGGTACAACCATCATTTCTAATTCGCGCGCAGCTTGAATAAACTGTTGTCGTTGATTACGACGTGGTTGGTTATAACTCTTAACACTAAACGCACCTGCGGCCTTTAATCGTTCAACATGAAATTTAGCATCATCTAAACTGTCAACATGTGAGGTATATCCAGGGATAGTTGCACCATATAAAATAGTACCCGTTGAGAATAAACGTGCAGCGACTATTTTACCGGCTTTTTGCATTTCGCTTGCGGCAAAAAACTCTGTTGTATCGTTTGATGGGTCATGAATTGTTGTAACTCCTAACGCTAAACCTGCATAGTTTTTCCAGTTCTGCTGAGGAATTATTTCATTAGTTCCTTGCGAACCATGCGCATGCGCATCAATTAAACCCGGCATTATGGTTTTTCCGGTAATATCAATAATTTTTGTATTTTTAGGGATTTGAACCTGCCCTTTTATACCTACTGCTTTGATCTTGTTACCTTCAACCAGTACAACACCGTTTTCAATAACTTGTTCTCCTTCCATCGTGATTATTTTACCGCCAACGAAGGCGATACGACCTGATGGAACATCAACTTTTTGCTTATAACTTAAATTAATCACCTTAGGCTCCGTTAGCTTTTTAACAGATTTATCGTCAGGTGTTTTATCACTACTAGGAGTTTTAATATCGAATAAACCTTTTACGGGGGCTTGGAATAAATCGGCACCAAGGCTCCAATAAAGCTCATTTGATTTGCTGTTCCAATTTATGCCTTCTCCAGCACGTACTGATAACTGCTCTACAGGCAAATTTTTCGATTTTGGACCTATATCAATAACATCACCGCGCTCGACAAAAGGTGTTACAAATACTTTAAAACGTTCAGCAAAAGCGAGATATTTTCCATCTGGCGAAACGCGATATTCAGAAGAGAATTTACCTTGATATAACTTGGTATCATCCTGACCATCTATATCAACACGCGCTAAATGTGGTTTTTCACCATCACGAGTAACATAAATACGATCATTACTGGCACCAAAGTGTGGTTGTACGCCACTTTCAGTAACCAACGTTGGCTTGCCACCTTTTACTGACACCGCATACACACCGGAGTTTAACCCCCATGTTGGATCTGTAATATAACCGCCACTAACTTTACGATATACAACAGTTTTACCATTTGGCGAAAAGCTGGGTTCAACATATTTACCAGGCTCAATGGTTATTGTTTTACCTTTACCACCACGATTAGAAACAACACGTACTTGCCCTAAACTTTTATCATCCCAACTAACGTAAACAATCTGCTTGCCGTCACGGGAAAAGCTAGGATTTAGCTCAAATTGATTTTTTTGTTTAGTTAAACGTTTAGGTTTTCCATCAGGTAACTTTTTAGTATAAATATGTCCCATTGATTCAAAAACAGCCAACTTGCCATCGGGTGACACTTTTACATCACGTAACATTTTTGTGTTAAAGGTTTTTTGATCTAAGTTTTGAGAGAAACGCACAGCGGTTTGAATCTTCTTCTCGGTTTTAACATGAAAATCAATTACTTTGGTTTTTTTAGATCCAAGTGATAATTTATTAATTTTACCTCCTGCCCAAAAAACTAGCCCATCACTGTTAGGTGTCCAAGCCATCGTAGGGTAAACCCCATGAATGGCCCAGGTTTCCTGCATGTCGCGATCTAAACCATCATAAACTTTAGTGTGCTCACCACTTTTAAGGTTGTACAAATATAAATTAGACTGGAAGTCATCTCTGCTAATAAATGCTAAGAACTTACCGTCAGGTGAAAGTGTTGGTCTTATTGCGCCACCTTTTCCTGAAACAACCACTTTAATTTCACCCGTTTCAAGTTCAAGACGCTTAATTTTATAAATACCCTTTTCAGAATCTTTAGAGTAATGAAAAGATTTACCTGGCGTCGCATCTTGTGAAAAATATACATATTTACCGTCATGAGAAAATGCTGGCTCGCCTAAATCTTTTTGCTCATTAGGACGCTTTGTTAACATAATTCCATTGCCACCAGACTTATGATACATCCATACTTCGCCGGCACCTAAAGAACGACTACCCGTGAAATGTTTACGGCCTACAATATAATTACCATCAGGTGACCATGCAGGGCTATTTAATAAACGAAAGGTTTCTGTTGTAATTGCTTTTGCATCACTGCCGTCAATTTTCATTACCCATAGGTTGTCACCGCCATCTTCATCAGAAGTAAAAGCGATGTATTTTCCATCTGGGCTAAATCGTGGTTGCATTTGCCAAGCAATATCAGTCATCAATGCTTTGGCTTCACCGCCAGAGGATGGCATGGTGTAAATATCACCCAATAAATCAAAAACAATGGTTTTACCATCAGGACTTAGATCAACATTCATCCAAGTACCTGAACGAACATCAATCTTCGCTGTAGTAAAGTCACCCTGCGGATTATTAACTGACCATTTGATAGGTGTTTCTTTAACGATTTCTTCACGAGAGCTGTTTTCGCTCGGAATAACATCTGGTTGAGCAAAAGCGCTAGGCAATGCTAATAAAACACTGAGAGCAACGCCAGAGATGAGGTGTTTTTTCGACGGCATGAATAAGTACCTTATAAGTTTAGAATGAATAGTATTTATTATTTCAACTACCTATACTTAATCACATGCATCCAAAAGATGTAAGAGAATTACGTTAACCACACTAAATTATAAGTTATACGGCACGTATTAAAACCTCAGTTATTGTAAGCCTTTCCTTCCACTAATAAATGGTTACTAATGAAGTACACCCGTTAATATTTTTTGATTCGCTCAGTAAAATTGGAGAGCTTCAAGTTTATGGTATGTCACTTGATATCATTAAAAAAACATGAGGTTCATACACATTATTACCCGATTGATCCAAAATTTATTATAGAAAAAGAACAGGTATTCTAAGGTGATTAAAGGGTATGCTGAGTTACAACTGATTGAACTTACCATACTGGCAGACACCTATAATTATATCTTGTTTATGTCAAAAAACTTATCATAAAATACTACTTGGGCGATAGTAAGTTTTTTTTATCTGATTTTTAAGATGACGATATTTTTACTCAAAGTGACAAATAAAATAATCTCTATGGTCATCATCAATAAGAATATAAATCGTAGTAATATACGATTTGTAATGATTTGATGTTAATAGTCATATAATTTACCGTCTTCTTCGTAAACTGAATATTGAGGTTTTATTGCTTCTTTAACCATCATTTTGAACTGACTATTAATAAAAATCTCTATTTTTTGGCAAAAGATTGGGCTGCATCTTGAAATAAAAGATGCCATATTTTGAGGGTATATTTTACATGCGGGAGTTTAAGACTAATATTGCCCTATGAATCGGTTGTTCCAAACCAGGGGGTCTCTATAACATAAACTAGCATCCGGTTATTTATATTACATCCTAAGGTGACCTACCTAACTCGATCAAATAAACGAAGATCCGATGATTTATCGCTGTATAATTTTATTTCAAACGTTTTTACTGATGACAAAGAATAAAACACTTATTATCGAACACTCTAAAATGTATGCACCACAATTAGTTGGTAGTTGTGCTTATGTTATGTCAGATACAAGTTGAACTGCCCCTGATGCATTTGTAATTCATCACGTTAAGTTATATTTGAAGTATAGCAAAAGTGTACAAAAAGTAAGGGTAGAAGATAAGTTCACTAATATTAAAGAAGCAGATTATTTTTAACCCATTGAAAAAGATGTAAAAATGCTCAAATAATAAAGTTCTGATTAATTAAAGGACATTTTTTACAATCCCATTTTTTATTTATTACATGGCGTTTTATAAACAAACATTATCTACTTTTTATCTTTACTTTCAGTCCCCATAAAACAGTACTTTACCCATATTTAACATGAATTCAATTGCCTTTTGACTAATATAAAATCGTATCCTCAAACTATTTTATTAAAATTAATTGATACAATGGATTAAATTCCAATATCTGATTAAGATTCACCAGACTGTTCAAATATATTTTTAACATTTCCTATAAGTTCTAAAGGACTGAACGGTTTTACAATATATTTATCTGCACCAACACGTTTTCCCTCTTCAAGATCAGTTTTTTGTCCTCTTGCAGTTAACAGCATCACATATGGAATTTTCCCAGTATTTTCTAGTTTTAACTTTTGACAAACTTGATAGCCATCAACTTTACCTGGCATCATAACATCTAAAATGACTAAATCGGGTTGGATCATTCTTGTAACGTCTAGAGCTTGCTGACCATCTTCTGCTTCGTACAATTCGTAATCACCAAAATCAAGAGTCATTCTTACTAATTTTCGTAATTCACTTTGATCATCCACAATTAAAATTATCTTTTTACACATAATTACTCCTTAACAAGAAAGTTTTTTACTATAGGTAACCATACAGTTACTTTCATTCCCTTCCCCTTAGTACTAATAAACTCGATCTCACCACCATGAATCGCCACTATTTTTTTAACGAGTGATACGCCTAATCCACTGCCTGGAACTGAACCCGAATCATCAGCTCGATAAAAACGTTCTCCAAGACGAGAAAGCTCTTGGGAAGTCATCCCTATCCCCTTGTCAATGATACTCACACCAAATTGTTTATCGTTGTTAAATTCTCTTTCACTTGTTTTTAATAGTACTTTTTCATTTTCTGGGGAATATTTAAATCCATTACTTAATAAATTTCTAAACACCTGACGCATTTTTTCTATATCAAAAGACAAAATAGGCCAGATTTCTAATAGTTGAATGTCAACCTTACGTCCATTAAAAGCACCTTCGGCTTCAACACATGACTGTTTCACTATTTCCTCAAGGGAATCAGACACCATATAAAAATCTTTAGCCGCTCTGGCCTCGATACGAGACAAATCTAAGAGTTCATCTAATAAGTGTTTCAAGTTTAATGATTGACGATGGATGGTTTCAATCATCCCATGAGTCATCATTTTATCATAATCACGACTGAGTAATAATTCAGAAAATCCATATATACTGGCTAAGGGAGTACGCAATTCATGAGCCGCCGTTGACAGGAACTCACTTTTCATATTATCAACTTCTGTTTCATGAGTAACATCTCGAATATAAAGTACTTGTCCATCTTTTTCTCCCGTTAAACCATACATTGTCCTTTGATTACAGCTAAGAATTCGTAAAGTTGGCTTTAAGAGATAAATTATATGTTCACCATCTTTATTTCCAATAATGTCTGTATGTTCCATACGGTCCATATCATATAAACTTGCCATTGATTCATTAAAAATTTTAGCACTTTTTCCAATAAATACATCTTCTCTAAAACCAGTCATCTTTAATAAAGCAGGATTAATAAATACGATATTATTATCAGAGTTCGCCAGTACAAATCCATCTGGACTTAATGTAAATATGGTATCTAGTTCTCGCGTACGTTCATTGACTTTTGAACGATAACTGTCAAGTTCGGTAATGTCTTGCCCTACCCCCACCACACCAATAACCGCCCCTTTGGTATCGCGGCGTGTTGTCGCATTGAGTAATACCATGACCAAATCATTCCCTTTCGTGTAAAGCGGGAATTCGTAGTTAGAGGTTTCATCGCCCTTCAGTGCTTTTTGTAACACTTCATTGACTGACTCGCGATATTCTGCCGAAATAAATTCTTCAACGAGGTTTTTCCCCAACACTTCATCAGAATGAAAGCCCGTGATCGCCGCTGACTTTTGGTTCCACTCATTGACTTTGCCATTA
>Ga0115005_10001053_pt1 | contig 21786 bp, 11 predicted proteins | sample ArcOceMetagenome_FD_87163 | JGI IMG/M metagenome (GOLD analysis project Ga0115005, IMG submission 87163) | Marine eukaryotic phytoplankton communities from Arctic Ocean - Arctic Ocean - Greenland ARC118M Metagenome | ecosystem: Environmental > Aquatic > Marine > Oceanic | place: Arctic Ocean...
AATAAAATTTGAAACCATTCCATATATTATAAAATTCTAGAGGCCTAACTGGCATCAAACATATTCTATACTGTATTGCAATGTCCCTTCGCTTTGATTTGCAAGTACGTCCACTTATAAGTCATGCGTGTGAGTGTATCATAACTGTATCATACCATACCATCCTAAAATGATATGATTATGCAAAGGTAGCATCACCATCTTGAGCCGAAAGGTCAACAGTAGTACGCTCAACCTTCTTGAAAAAGTAATAAGCAGCAGCAGTAGCACCAACAGAAGTCAAACCAAAGAATACAGCAAAGAAGGTAGCAGTACCTCCACCTCCTCCTCCTCCACTCCTGGACTTGTAAACTCTCTCGAGGGAAGGAATGATTTTGTTAATGTATTGACAGGATCCAGTATCACGGTAAGCAGCGGACTTGTACTTGAGTTTGGTCTCGCATTTGGCAGATTCCTCGTAGAACTCCTGACAGTACTCGGCGGGTTCGGGTGCCTCGTAGTAATTTCCGTTGTTGTTGTTGTTGTTATCGTTGTCATTGTCATTGTCCGCGTCCTTGCAGGAAAGGCAGTCATTGTCCACAATGGAAGACTTGGAGTAGGGAAGAGCATAGTTGTAGTTGTACTTCTCGTAAGTTCCAGAAGGAGCAGCTTGGGTACAGGAAGAATCCGTGAAGACCTTGAGGTTAATGGCCTTACCATTATTGGAGCACACGGGTCCAATGTACAACCTGCTTCCGTTGTAGTATCCGAATTCGGCCTCCTTACACTCCATGTACTCCGCTACATCGAAGTCGGCGTTGTTGTTGTTGTTGTTGTTGTTGTTGTTGTTGTTGTTATCATTGTCATCACCACAGTAGTCGAGTCCAGCCGTTTTGTAACACTTGGTCATGCAAGCCGCGTCATCTCCGTAGTAGTAATCGCAGTTACAGGAATTCTCGACAGCCTCGCAAGCAGCCTCCTGGATCTCCTCCTTGGCCTGGGTATACGTTTCGACAAAGTCACGCATCTCAACGACGTAAGATCCTCCTCCAGAGCAGGATCTTCCGCAAGCACTGGAGGGACAGAGCTGGAACTTGACAAGGTGTTGGGTTCCGAAAGGGGATGAACCCTCCTCGTCCTCGCCGCCTCCGTTTTCTCCACCATAGGAATGGATGGAGTGACAGGAGTTGAACTGGATGGAGAAGTTCACGAGCCAGGAGAAGTCTTCTTCGTAATTGTTATCGTTTACGCGACGGGCCTTGGAGAGGAGATTCTTTCCCTGCACGGAGTCAGTGGAAACATCTGCAGAGGCAGAGGCGGAGGTAGCTGCGAAGAGGGCAGAGAGGAAGGCGACTTTGAGCATCATAGTTTTGATGTGTTGCGTTGCTACTAAATGGATGAAACCGTAGATTGTGAACACAGCAATCGAATATTTGAGATTGGAATTCTATCGCTCGCGCTCGCCACATTTTTTGAAGATGAGTTTATATGTCATTTTACAGTCTTGTAAACTCCATTTTTATTCACTCATGTAGATAGTATTCAAAAATGCCAGGTGCTTTATAAGACTAGTCCCACGGCTCTCAAGCTCAACGTGAATTTATTGAAAATTTCAATGTTGTTCCCGCAAGCGTTCTGCTTCTTGTTGCGCGTTATATTTATTGACCAATTAGTACCAGCATTATAAACTTCCCGCAAATAATTTTAAGCCAATCACATTGCTTAGGTTGCCTTCGTCAATAACTCAGAAGCCTACTTTTCATGTTCTTCGTGGTGGTGGTGGTAGAGATGAACTTACAAGATTCAGATGACTGAGTGATGACTGACTGCGACTGTGATCACGGATCCAGTAAAATGTAAACTCGATCCTTATCAATTGAACTGCAGACAGCAGGCAAGATAAAGTGATTGGTAGACGTGGAAGTACACTTACTACGAGTACACGTAACACGTAACCAACCAGGAAGCAATCAGCAAAATGACGAAAACGGATTACAAAACAATCTTTCCAACCAACAAAGTAAAAGCACAAATTCAAACCGAAGAAAACATTGGAAAGATATATACCACTGCCGTGAATCTAGTGGCTGCCTCTAGTGCCGTCTTTTTGGAGAAATTGATCGGTTCGGTTGTAGATGCAGATGAAAATGACGGTGTAGATGACGGTGCAAACGGTGCAATCGTTGTCACAAAGGAGAAGTTGGAAGAAGCATTGCAAAAGCAAGAATATAGTTTTCTCAAGGTAGAAATTGACCCAAGTGCCCTCAGCAAATATGGAAAGAAACGGAAACAACCTGCCAACAAGAAGAAGGGAACGCCTAATCCTTCGCGGAAGAAGCGAGGAACGGTAGCATCTTTGGGAGGTCAAGTGGCAGATCAAGACATTGTTCAGATATTCAAGGCTTCTGCTACTACTACTACTACTACGGATAAAGGTGACGCTGGAAATGGAGATGTATTAGATTTGAAGGAGCTTGTCAAAGAGGGCCAACATTTGGATGGAATTATTGAAGATGATGACGATTATGACTGAAAGAGGTTATTATTACTTTCATTGCTTTGTTGTTTGTTGGTTGGTTATTCTGGAAGTTCATCCCCAACAAACAGATTGACAGATCGTACGTACCAGTACAGTATTGAATACTGTATCCCCGACCCTTCAAAGAAGCACGCCTAGTACACATAAGAGAACAGGGAAAAGAACATCTGAGCAAAATTTCCAATATGACGTGTTGCTGTTTGTATTTTGAAAGCTTATAATGCGCTTCCCTCAATGCATTTGTCAGTCATGTCGAAATTAAGGTTGTCTGAACTTGTTTGGTCTGTTGGGAGCATTGCCAGTAGATTGCAGTCCAGAACTTGAGAGTAGGAATAGGACACGCATTAGGCCAAGTATCAATGCTGTGTTCTGGATTATGGGGCATCTTTTATTTTGGAGAAGCGAATAAAATTGTTTGTTTCAGCAAACATTCAACATAACCGTGTCTGGCACATTGATTTTGAGCTATCAACACGTGCATGGGATAGGTGTCATGTATTTGTAGTTGTAAAAATTGACTGTTTTTATAAAAAAATGATGTTTTTTTTAATCGTGAATGAATACCCCGAACACCCCACGGACTAGTAGTACAGCGGATGGGCTGCTCAAGCGCAAGCCAATAAGTTCGAAAGTAAGTGGTGGTGTTTTTTTCAATGAATTGTTGAAAGGTTCTCATCGTATCTTTTAGATCCTTCAACTGACTCCTGACTCCTGACTCCCTCCGTCCCTTTTTCGGTATCTTTTATAATAGATCGTATCTTTGTTCTGACCCCATGACAACTGTTTCGGACTACGCACCTGCTGCAGTGACGTCGCCCGATAAGAGTAACAAGCTCATATCTATTGATGACTTTGTCCGTCGCGCTCTCGGCATCAATAACTACTATGATTTGGTATCTTTGCGCCAAGACTCTATTGAAACTGAGAACTTTTATCGTGAGCTGTTTGCTCGCAAGAGGGAGAATTGGGAAGTCCCTGAAATTGACGACAACTACCACTTTCTATTAGATATCTTTTCTGAGGGGGGTACGATTGATATCTTCAAATGCTTGCCAAAGTACGATGAAGATATTGATCCAAGGTGTTTTCCGTTAGAAAAACGCCGTCCTAAAGGAGAGCTTGGCATTATACCGTCTCTAAAAGAATTTGAGCAATCGTGGAATAGTCTCACCGAAGGTAAGTCAGCTTTCTGTTCACCGAAATGCGTCAGATTTTCAAGGCACTTACAAAAAATATCTTTGAACAAATCCAAGATTGCCTACGCTTTATGAATTGGGATAATGTATTGGCTGCAGGTGGCGCAGTTGCTGGATGCCTTGCTCCTCTTCCCGACGAAGTTCGCAATGTACAAGGCTTTGGTCCTCAGCGAATGAGACGTCGCAAATATTTCCATGATGAATTCCTTCCTGGGTCGGACGTTGACCTATTTCTCTATGGACTCAATGAGATTGAGGCGAGGAAAAAGATGGTTGAGATTTTTGATGCTGTACAAGCAGCAAGTCCATTTCAAGTTAGAGCCTTCCGAAGTACTCATGCCATCACTCTAGTTTCGCAGTATCCATTTCGTCATGTGCAAATTGTGTTGAGAATGTACAGCACTCCAAGCGAAGTATTGATGGGATTTGATGTTGACTCTTGTGCTGCTGGATACGATGGAAGCAATGTTGTTGTACCGCCTCGTACAGTCATGGCCATAATGACTCAGAGCAATACTGTTGATATGAGTCGAAGATCTCCAAGCTACGAAATGCGTCTTTCCAAATATGCCAATAGAGGTTTCGAGGTGATTATGCCTTGTTCATTTGATAGGGATCGTGTTGATCCTTTCGTATTTGAGAAACGATTTGATCAAGCAAAGGGTTTGTCAAGGCTGCTACTTCTTGAAAAGTTGCGCACTCCTGAGGAAAGATTGAGGTATCGGATTGAAAGACAGATGAAGTCAAAAGGAGCCTCTAATTGGCGTCTCGTTTATAGACTTCAACAGCTCGAGAGAGATCGATGGAATTTGAATAGGGAAGAAGGTGGAGAAGGAGTTCCACTCCATAGTGCCTCGGAAATGTCAGATTACAGTACGATATTTCTACCCTGGGGACCAGGTTGGAATGCGGAAAAGATTGAGCGTCAGATGAGGAAGAAGGACCGGATCATGAACACCGTTGAAATCAAGCGGAATGGTGAAGTGTCCAAGAGTCGCCGATCCTACAAGATCCATGTATGTGCGGTGGGAACTATGGAAGAAGTTACCGCGGATCCTTTTCCCAGTGACCCCCCTATCCCCGACGACTTGCCTTCCGATACTTTAGAGATGCTTGTCCGTGGCGAAGTATCTTGGTTGGTTGACAATCCAGGTCGTCAGCAAATTGGATCGTTTCACCCAATTACCGATGACGATTGGACAGAAAATACATATTTTACTGTTGCAGCCGAAAAATTGACCAAAGCTGCTGTAACGAATGATGTTGACAGCATTGAAGCTCTCTTTAAGGAGGAGGATGGAAGTGATAACGAGTCTATGAAGCGATTCCTTGCTTCAAAGGACTTTTTGGGGCGTAGCTGTCTGCATCTGGCAGCGTTATCTGGTTCTGTTGAGGCGTGCCAAAAGCTACTTGAACACCCCTTGGTCGATGGTGAATATCTTCAGGCCCGCTTACCCGATGGAAGAATGGCTTTACATATTGCTGCTATGAAAGGAAATACAAATATCGCTGAGCTCATATTAGCAAAGAGGCAGGCCCTTGCTGAAAGCATGGTTCAATCTCCAGACGAAATCGATTATGATGTGCTTTTCGAAGTTCTTGATATTGATGCTGCTGACTGGGAAAATAAACTGAATCCACTCCAGTATGCCATTGCACTTGGCCAAGTTGAAATGGTTAGGCTTTTACTCAAGTACAGTGCTGATGTCAGGAAAGTTGCAGTGCACAAAGACACGAACAAGAGCTTTTCGAATCTAGCATTGCTAACTGAATATGCCACAGTGTGTGGAAATGTTGGGATTTCGAATGTTAAGCCAATTCTTGAGCTACTTCTCGATGCTGGGGCATCATTTACTCAGGTTGATTCGGCGAATATGACTTGCTGGCACCATTTAGCAATGATTTCGGACCATCTCGAATGGAACGCGCTTCCAGTGTTCCTAGAAGTTGCTAAAGATCGGGTTCCTGACCTCAAGTTCCTGGCTTTTGATACGATTGACTCGACAAGGCAAACGCCGCTTTATATTGCTACATTGTTGGGAAATAGTAAGTCTGTTGAACGATTGCTTTCCAGCGGTGCTTCCCCTTTCTTCGACGAAGAAAAGTGGAGTCAAATGGAAGAAAATATGCATCCCTCTTCGATGTATCCGGGTCGTGATATTAAGGAATCTTCGATGCTAAGATGCCCCATTGCTATGGCGGCTGCTCTAGCAGATACCTCCAGTCTACGAGCATATTGCAATTTTGACAAGTCACTTGCTAATTCCATCGTCAAGATACCTTCCGCCGGCCCTTCTGCTCCTCAATGGAGTCCCTACGAATTTTCCAATTCATCTCAAATGCCTTCTGAAAACACTAGGATCTTGGACATTTTGCAAACCATGCATAAGCAAGCCAAGAAAATCAATGAATCTGGCGGCGACCACCGCACCTCCCACTTCATGAAAAAATTAAAGGATGCTGAATCTAAAGTGCAGGAAGCAGAAAGCAGGTATAGTGAAATGATTGGGAATCATGAATCCGGTTCTGAGTTTTCCTTTCAAACATTTGTGTGGTCACTTGTGGTATACCGTGCACACAAACACTTGAAAGACCTCGAAAGCCAGAAAGTATATTATATCGAAAAAGATTGTGACGGAAATGCAGAAGAAAGTATCCGACAAGTCGAAGAAGCTATCCAGTTCATCAAAGAACAAGGTGGAGAGGAGGAGCCAAAAGATGTAGAAGAAGATCTTCAAGAAGATGACACTGAGAAGCAAGCTGTGGTAAAATTGGAAGATCCTTTGAATTCTTTTAAGGAGAAGCAAGCTGTGGTAAAATTGGAAGATCCTTTGAATTCTTTTAAGGAGATCTCTTTTACCTCATCCATGTACAATTATCGCAATCGTCCATATTATGGTCGACAGGCTCAAACTACATCACGTAATACGGTGGAGAGAATTTTGAATATTTTCAATCTTATTGCGGCGGGAGCGATAGACGAGTTGAGGAACGCTGTTGATTTCACAAAGTTGTGCCTTGAAAACACAACGAGTTGCACAACGGGTCTCTTCCTAGCAGTTCTGTGCGGTAACAGAGAGGCTTCGAGAGTCATCTTCGAAGGAAGTGCCAGACAATACAAACGTTTCGTCGACGAACAGAACGCTATAGAGGAGAAGAAAAGGAAACGCGAGGAGGAAATGAATAAAAGGTTGAAGAATACAAAGAAAGACCCTGTAAAAGCACTTGTGAATCGCATCAATAACCTTGATATCGCAACAGGCGACCTACCGGGGATTCCTTCTGGTCCTGATACTATTCGATTTAACTTAGAAAATGCGGAGGCAAAACTTGTCGACGAAGGGTCGAAAGAAAATGAGACCGTATCTTCTATCCCGCCAGAAGCCTTGCTCTTGCACCGATCCTTTTGTCCGGTAGATGTGCCTGGTGTCAACTTAATTGGAATCAAAGAGCATTTGGAAAAGCGATTTCCTGGTTCTATTGCTAAGGACGCAATGAAAAGTGCTGTATACTTGAGACCGATGGAACTTGCTATTGTCAAAAATGATATTGAAATGTTGAATGAATTGATTGCTCTTGCAGAGTCTGTGGGAACACAGCATTCCATAGACACAGTTGAAATTCATAGTGGCGATGGATCTGAGAGTGTTGGTTTTAGGGACAGTGACGATGAGTCAGAATACAGCGATGACTCGTATGAGGGGCTTGCTACAACGAAGATGAACAGAACCATGACTGTAGCTCAACTCAGATACACGTTGGTCAGTAATGGGTCCAAGAACAATGATCTTGGTGGGCTCGATCTCATCGAACTTGCCATCGCAATGGACAATGTTGACATTTTTCGTTCCGTTGTGTCCTTTGCAAAAGAATTTGCTTTGCCCCGCCGGCTTATTGGCGTTTGGAAAGCTCAAGTTGACCAAGAAAATGACACTGATTGCACTGATGAGGAGAAGAAGAAGCGTAATAAAGCAACTCAAAATATTATGGAACTTGGGGGCTCGTGCAACTATTCCCTTGTTCACTTTATCCTCAAGTCTGGAGCCCAAAGTCTGTTCGATGCTATGGGTGCAAAAGAGCTCGACGACATTTTGATTGACTGGCTATTCCAAGAGCCCTACAAGTCGCCAAAGACGAACGCAGAAGAGAATTCTTGTCTTAAGCCCTTTTACGATGCAAGCGCTTGGGTTTCGCGTCAGATCTTTAAAGCGAATGCATCAAAGGAAGAAGTGGCGGAAAAGCTGGCCAGGATGAGCACTTTTGATCACCAGATGAGGTCAAGTTTGTTCTATGCCCCTGTTGAGTTTGTTGCTAGAGTCGCCAGCGCAGGAGCTAAATCTATCCTTTCTGGTATTTCTTTCGATGTTGCTAAATCGAAATTCCTCAACACTACAACCTTCAATGGTACAACAGCTCTCATGGTTGCCGCTGCTAATGGAGACGAAGAGAAGGTCAAGGCGCTCCTTGAAGCTGGTTGCGATCGTTCCATCTGTACTACGGATGAAAGGAAGTGGGGGGTCCTTCACTTGGTCATTGAAAATCTCGCACCCGAATTGGATCGTCATGTCAATGACGACAACAACAAGGAAGAGTGGAGAAAAGTTAGAGAAATGATTGAAATATTGTTGAACGGTGCTAATAAGACTGACGTTGAAGAGATGCTGCGTAGTCCATCTGCTGAGCACACTCCTTTGATGTTAGCAGTCTCGAAGGGTGCAGATGAAAAGACGGCATCTTTTCTCATCGAACAGACTGCGCTTTGCGCCGTTGATAGCCTTTTACATCGCGACAAGGAGATGAATTCAGCACTACATTTGGCTGTCAAGACTGAATTGAAGAAAGAAAAACCTGATATCAGTATAATCAAGGCCTTCATAGCACACTCCTCGAGTCTTTCGAGTTTCGAGAATGCCAGAGGTCTCACTGCGTCTGACATTTCGCTTGAAAAGGTGTTGGCCATCTGGGAAGGTCCGGACCTAAGGCACTATCCAAGGAGTGTTTATAATGAGGTAGTGCAAGGGGTAGGGCGAGGCAAGATTAAGCCACCTCGCTTCTCCGCAAAACGTTTCGCAAAAGAGGAAGATCTTGGGAGGAGAGCAGTATTTAGCCTTTTGGTAAGCGCTGAAAATGGAAATAGGGCGACCGTAAGCTTTGATGATGTGAAGAAAGATGCAAATATCGCTGCGGAGTCCGCGCGTGAAACCAACGAGGTCTCGGAGCTCCTTTTCGTCGGCCGGAACACAAGCAGTATTGAAGACTGCAATTTTCCTAGACTAGGGTAGGAAACGATGAGCAACCCCAGTCTCACCAGTGTACGGTCTGAATATTTTGTGCACTTGAATGATTTTTATTGAACTGGATGTGTAATGGTAACATATATTTATATTATTTGTTTTCTTATGATATATATCATTGTCTCGGTATTATTCAATTTTCTTCGGGGAAGCTCTGAAACAACGAATTCAATACAGCTGCAGCGCTGCAGCTATGCCTTTTGAGATCTCGGTATTAAAATATGACTTTGGCAAATCTTTTCAGGTCAAATGTTCGTTTCATCTCCACAATGTTTAATGTGTGGATGTTGTCAATCTCTGCTTTCAGCTAATTCAGACTAATTATTCAATGCTCTATTTGTACATCCATAACAACATCCACCCAGACGTGCAAACAAGCTCAAGCACTCCTCTTCCTATCCGAGAGATAATCAATACTGGACTGAAGCGAGAGAACTGCCAAATAAATCCTCTGGTAGTTGTTCTTACAAGACAAAAGAGCAGGCCTAATTTCCGAACACAGCTCCATCTCCGGCAACGGATGTGGATTGACAAGCGATCCAACCCACAATGCCCTCTTACCGATATGATCATTTCCTGGCATTGGTCCAATCGTCTCCATAATATAGTTTACTTGTCTTTTCACGGTTGTGGATTGAGAATAGACCAATTGCTTCCATTTTTGGACGAGGGACGGTAATTTCCTGGACAACTTTTCAGCTTCGTGGCATTGTTCCATGCTCATGATTTCCTCTCGATCTTCGACAATTTCTACGTGTGCCATGTAAAACGATCCAGAGTCATGAAGATAGGGTTGTTCTTCAATTTCGAACCTCCTCTGACCAGTGGTTTGGAGAGAGATCACAGCTCCAGTTCCAGCCCCGGTCCTAGTTCCGGTCAATGCGTTGCGGACATTTTCCTTGGTGACTTTTGCCGTAACTCCAATATTGAGGGGAGATTTTGTGCGAGGATTGAGTCCAAGAATTCCAAGTTCATCAGAAGTTGTTGATTGAAGAACGTAATCAATGAGACTGTTGAGTTTCGGATCCGAGCTAGTGATTTCCAAAGTTTGATTTGGTAGAATGGCCGTGTCGATAATAATAATGGGCAGCGATTGTTTTCTGAAACGAGAGTTGGGATATTCAATATATGTTAATAGAATGAAGACTTGGTTGCATAATAGAAAAGACAGGGTACACATACGACGAACAAACATTGTGAAATGTCAGCAGATGAAATGCACTAGCTAGTGTACACTATCATACCACCATACGAGGGTACAGCATACAGGATATCATTCTCACCTTTCGTATTGCTGTTGAATGCGTAGAAGGTCTGATTCAGAAACCAGGAAAGACTCATGATCATCATCACCGCCATTCAAATTCAAATCCTCATTACTGAAATCTTGAAACAATGCCAACTCAGACGAAATTCTCATTCTCGCTTGAGGAGCATCCTTGGAAGAGCTCCTGTTGAGGTCATGTTGCCTGCATTTAGGAGTGACCTGAAATGCAGAGGCATCAAGTATCAAAAGGTTGGTCGCGTAGAGGACCGGTAGAACAAGGTTGATTAACTGTGTGCAGAACTTCATTATTACGCTCGAGTTCCGAGTTCGGTATCTAATTTTTTATGTGTCGCCTAATTTGAAATTTACAGAACATTTTTTTGAAGTTCGTACAAGGTGTCAGTGAGGGTAAGGTGAGGTGTCTGTACGGTACTAAGCTGGCTGCCATCTGGGCTGGCGCGGGGGGATAATAGATACTGGTACACTATGTTTCACATGACAGTATTGAGGTTATGATATTGATGAGGAAAAGGCCTCACGCGTCTTTTCACACAAAAGCAAAAAGACTGATTTTCTTCTTCAAAAAGATGATGCAAGTCGCAAGGATATGTGAAACATAAAACTAGTAAGAAACCGTGAACCGTGAGCATTTATTGCTCGTAGCAAGAAAGGTCGAGAGCAATTAATAAAGACTATTAGCAGATACAAAGCATAATTCAATGAGTGCCTGGGAACACTCTGAAGATTTCGGTCAGAAAGTTGATCTCACCGTAAGTACTTCTTGGCCTTATGTATCATTTTTTTCTCGCTGCTTCTCTCGTGTTCTTCCACGGTGGAATTCAATACGTTGATTGATTCGGATTCATTTGGAGACGTATGCCTGTGACTGGCTTCTATTGATGGTATTGTATAAAGAATTTGCAATAGAATCTATTTCAACATGCATTCATATCTTCTTTTGATTCCATTACTGATCATGATCATTTCTAACTTCACTGACTGACTCTGACTAATTCCAATCATATTCACAATCTCATATCTTTCTGACTTTTGCACATTATTCTTTTATCATATAATAGGTTCGAATCAGAGAGATCCTGCGCAATTACCCAGAAGGCCTCTCAATCCTCAAAGAACTCATTCAAAATGTGAGTACTTCTTGTCCTTACTTGTATGTATCTCATTTTTGTTCTCGCTGCTTCTCTCGTGTTCCACCGCGGTGGAATTCTATGCGTTGATTGATTCGGATGCTTCATTTGTAGACGTATGCCTGTGACTGGTTTCTATTGATGGTATTGTATAATGCATTTTCAATACAATCTATTTCAACATGAACTTCACTGACTGCCTCTGACTGACTAATAATTCCAATCATATTCACAATCTCATATCTTTACTGATTTTTGCACATGATTCTGTTATATTATATAATAGGCCGACGATGCAGGAGCCAGAACCATCAAATTTGTCACTGCAGAACCAAGGATATCATCATCGAACAATGGCGACCACACCGATCCTCTCAGTCAACTCATGAAAGGACCATCACTGCTTGCATTCAATAGCGCTAAATTCACAGATGTTGATTTCAAAAGTATCCAGCAAATTGGTGATTCCCTCAAAAAGGATAAAAATGGAACGAAAACTGGACGCTTTGGTGTAGGCGTCAACTCAACCTATCATCTCACCGATGTACCCATGTTTGCAAGTGGAAATAAGGTTGTCATGTTTGATCCGCAGGCGAGCTTTGTGCCAGGGATCAACCCTGCCAACCCTGGAAAAATGATTGATTGCTCCAATCCCAAGTCGAGGGCGTTGGTGGAAAGTCTACCGCATGTATTTGATCCACTCAAAGTGTTTGGGTGTGACTTGACAGGAAAAGAATTTGATGGGACTTTATTTAGATTTGCGCTGAGGACTGAGGATCAGGCGCAAGTATCAAGATTGTCGAGACAGGCACATTTACTGGAGGATACGAGGGATTTGTTGAGGCAAATGGCTGTGGCTGCACCAACTATGCTCTTGTTTCTAAAGAATGTTGAGTGTATTGAGATTTATGATTGGAAGGCCAGTGATGTCAGTCCGACGATGCTATCGAGGACAGCACTTGGAAATGCTAGTGATAAACTTCGCATGAGGAGATCCTATGTTCTGAATGCACCATCGAGAGTGCCTTCCCAGCCTCAGGCGGTGGATTATATTCTCGACATTGAAACTGCGTCATCCATTAATCTATGTACGGCTAATGATACTGCTAGTGGGAATTTGCAGATTGAAGGATGGAGTGGCACTGCAAATACAGCTACGCCTTCTAAAATCATGGAAAGATGGATGGTTTGCAATCAGCTTGGAGGAGGGAATGCCTCTATTATGGCAGATGATCCTGAATTATCGCACATGAAACTTGTTCCATGGGCTGGTGTAGCGGCTCGCCTTTCTCCTGGATGCAAAGTAGATGGTGGCAATGCATACTGCTTTTTGCCTTTGCCAGTAAAAACAAAATTACCAATTCATGTCAATGGATACTTTGAGTTGAGTTCGAATAGGCGAGATGTGTGGTGGGGAGATGACATGGCAGGAGATGGAAAAGCTCGTGCTGAATGGAATCGAAGCATTGTACAGGACATTGCAGGTCCTTCCTACATTCGACTTATTTCTGCGGCTATTCGAACGAACCAAGTAACTCCAGAGACATACGAACTGCTTTTCCCACAAAAGGACCTTTCTGGACCTTGGAAGGTATTGGCGCAGACGTTTTTGCAAGGAGTTAGAGATGTACCTGTTTTATACAGTAAATGCGCCGCGAATAACGAGTGGGTTGCGCCGAGCAAATCTCTACTGCTTCACGACGACAAAGATGAGAAGCTGTCTGAGATATTATCATTGGATCGGCTACCACTGGTGCTTTTAAAAAGCTCTGATCTCAAGGCAATGCTCTTACAGTCTGGTGCGTGTAAAAATACGTCGACACCTGAACTTCTACGTCGATACTTTGCAACGAGGAAGGAGAAAGCTGATGGGTGCCTTGAAGCAGCTGGTGACATGAAACTCGAAAACGCAGAATATCTGTTGACTTTTTGCAAATCAGATTTGAATCAAGCACAATACTCTTCCCTTACTGGCTGTCAATTTGTGCCCCTCGCTAGTGGTGGATTAGGCAGGTTCTGCACGTTGCCCGTATACGATAAATCTAGCTTATCGCAGTTGCGAGGCATGGGATTCTCGCAACTAATTGGAATCCACGCACTCAGAATATCTGGAAATAATGTGGATCGTGCAATGGAGTGGCTCTTGACAAATAGATACAGTGATGAAGCAGTTTCAGTGCAATTCGGTGTTGATCCTTACCTCGTTTGTAGCGAAAATAGTGCCTCTCTTTTGAGGCAAAGTGTACCAGATACCTTTGTTGATCTTGGACTTGTCAATGACCCCGGGTTGAAGAAATTCTTCGATTCTGGGGCAGTATCGGCAGCTCTTAACATACTACCATTGCAAGATGATATGCTTGCTGATATTGTATTAAGAGCTGTACCAAGTGACTGGCGTGGGAGTGACTCGGCGCCGTGGAATCCCCAGCGAGAACATCCCAATGTCCAGTGGTTTGTTGATTTGTGGCGTTTCATTTGTTCATCCAATGATGTTGGTGCTTCCCTCAAAGCTGTTGCCGAGCAGTTCTGCATTGTTCCGACAAATCAAGGGGTGGTCTGCTCTTTATCTCCCGGAAACTCAATTGTCAGCACGCAGGGTTTGGACGCAGACATTGTAGACAGTCTCGTCCGTGTGGGTGTACGAACACTGTTACCAAATGTCTTGCCATCTGATTTGGTCGTTCCACCTGAAATTTACAATTACATTTTCGACTCCACACGAGATGGAGTTATTAGGGCCATTGATGCAGCATCTCGACGCGAACACGTTGGGACCAGTGCCCTGGAAGGAGCGAGTGATGATATGAAAGACGCTCTCTTTCATTTCTTTGTGAGCAGTGATCATTGCCCAATATCAACTCCTTGCAAGGTAATGATTAGAAACTTCCCAATATTTAGAAGGTACACTAACTCCGAAGAAGCAACAACCAATATAGACACCATGGCAAGTTCGGCTTGGTATATCATTGAAGGAGCTACAAAGGAGGAAAAGATGTTTATGACTTCTGATTTCTTGAAAGCTGCATCGCCCATGGAAGTAAAGTTTCTCACTTTATTAGGTGCCAAGGTCATGGCGAGGCCAGTCTTTTTCAAAAAAGTAGTAATCCCACAATTATCTAGGGTTGATTCTGCTACTGCTGATAGAGTCATTGAAAAAATGCTCTTAGATCTCCCATCAATGTGTGCCGAGGATCAGGACTTTGCTGTATTCCTCTCAAATGCGAAATTTGTCCGTTCTTCTGACAGGACAACGCTGCAGTGTCCATCCGAGGTAAGTGCTATGTGTCGTGTCCTTTGTGTGCTCTAAACCGGCTCCTTTATTTAACGGTAGAACTTGCCTTACAAACTTGTATTTCTTTCTCAGCTTTACGATCCTGAGGTTCCCATGCTCCTCGCTTTGATGAATCAAGATTCATTTCCAGACGAGTTTTACATGCAACCGAACCTGTTGCTAAGTCTTCGTAAAGTTGGTCTGCAATCGACCCTTTCTTGGGACACAGTTCTGGAATGCGCACGATCGATTGAGTATGAAGCAACGCGTGGAAACGATGCTGCACTATCAGCAAAGGCGCGTGGATCGGAGCTCCTGCTCTTTCTAGATATGCATGTGGAAACATTTTTCCCTGAATTCACTGACAAGAGGTAAGGGACAAGCTTCTCGGCCCTTGTCGTTCTGATTATATGTACTGAACTCACCACCGCTTTTGCTATAGTAAAACCTCTCGTACCGGCAGACTGTTCCGCAAAATGAACGCAGCCCTATTTGAGGACACTGAAAAAAAATCACTTGAAAAAGAACTACACGCAAAGCGCGTTCAAGACCTTTTGAGTATAAAGTGGATGCCTGTCCATATGAAACCTCCTCAACAGTTTTTGCCTTGGCCGGAGCATTGCGACTCTGTCGCTTCTCCGGTTGATACTGTTCCTTCTGACAAAATGTGGTTAGCTTCATACAGTAAACGTCTCGTTGACGGAGACGTGCATTCGCATCATTTGAAACAACTATTTGGATGGTTGGATACGATGTCTGTCAACGATGTGAGTCTACAGCTAAGGATGATGAGCAAAACGTTCCAATTGGTCAAAGGTGGTCTAGCAGATGATGACGAAAATTTGAAGCAAGATGTATTCGTTTCTCTCTGTCAAAAATATTCTTCTGAGGTTGGCCGCATGTATCATATTTTGAATAAAGTGGAATCTGACTATGATATGAACGTGATAAGTTCTTGTTTGCACGGCAGTTCTTGGCTCTGGATGGGAGATGGATTTGTTTCATCTGATCACATTGCGTATACATCAAGCATCAATGCACAACCATACTTGTTTACCGTGCCTCCTGATCTTGCGTGTTTTAGGAATCTATTGTCTGCTTTCAATATTCGAACTACTTTTGGATCATCTGACTATTGTATGGTCCTGATTCGAATGGCGAAAGACATCAAGGACAATCGAGTTTACGATTGGGGTCCGAAGCAAGTTGAACTCGCAGTCAATTTGGTTCAGAAAATCAGCGACGATGTCTTGAGGTTGAACGACTTAGAAATCTACGCACCCACACAAAATGGCGACATGGAGCCAGTGGGAAACTTAGTATATGATGATGCACCCTGGCTCAGTAAAGATCTCCCTGGGAAAAAAGGCCTTGTTTATGCCCACCCAAAACTCTCGGCTAGTGTTTGTGATAAGATTGGTATTAAAAGTGTGCGAAAGCTTTTACTTCAAAACAATGCAGACATGATCAGCTTTGGTGATGGAGTAGTCCATGAAGCCTTTGGCCAGTCAGAATCACTCACAAGAAGACTTAAGGTAAGCCCTCGGCGGATTTGTTCTTGAAATCTTTCGACGATTCTTGCCGATCATTCTAATGCTTTCACTGAAAACAGAATATTGTTGAGATGTATCCAGAGGGAACTCAGCAACTGAGTGAGTTGATTCAAAATGCGGATGATGCTAAGGCGTCTGTTGTAAAATTTGTCGTGTCAAAAAAACAGCATGGTACTTCTTCTCTGCTTGGTCAGAAAATGTCAGAGTGGCAGGGAGGTGCACTCTATTGTTATAATGACGCCACTTTTACTGCTAGGGATTTTAAGAACCTCAGTCAGATTGGACAAGCAAGCAAACTTGAAAAGCTCGTTACAACAGGTAGATTTGGACTTGGATTCAATTCGGTATTTCACTGGACAGATGTTCCCTCCGTTGTGTCTTCAGATTCCTTAGTTATGTTTGACCCTCATGCAAAGGTAAGGCGCGAAATATTGAAGAACGAGTTCGTAGTAGATTGCATTGCACTCATTTTACGCTTCGTTTTCAGTATGTTCCAGGAGCAACGGACATGTCGAGAGGTATTAAAATTCGCTTTACAAATACAGAGCTTGCATCTCAATTTCCTGATCAAATGGATCCCTATTGTCTCTTTGGAAATGATATGAAACATCCTTTCAATGGAACCCTGTTCCGTTTCCCCTTCCGGAATGCAGCCACTGCGGTCGATAGCGAGATCAGTAAAAAGGAATATGGAACAGAAGCAGTATTGGATGAACTTATCTCTAATTTCAAGAATGTGGTTACAAAGACGCTCCTTTTCCTTCGTCATGTGCAACGTGTTGAGTTCTACGTCGAAGAGGATGATAACGCAGGGCCTCAATTACAATACTATGCTGACATTTCAGGCCGAGAAGAAGTCAAGGACCATCCTTCTCAACAGCAGTCTGGATTGAGTGGTATTCGCAATCTTGCCACTAATACAGTGTTTGGGACAACAAAGTCGAACGACTGGAATGCAATTTCAAAGTATATTGCGGGTGATGAGTCCCAGCCGATGAGCAAAGTAAGTGAAACTTGCGCTTCTCCCTGGCACGCTATAATAATCGTTTTTCCTATTCCGAGTACTAACTAAGATTTAACATCACAAACAGGAGGGCTTTTACAGTAAGCTTCTCAGGACACCTGAGAGTCAGCTTCCAAAGACCAAACATATTGTAACGATAAATTTTGTCGACCGAACAGTTCAAGCTGAAGGCGAAACCGAGGCCGTAGAAGCGGCGGGTATCATGTCGGTAGACAAATATTTGATTTGTTCTGCACTTGGTGCAGGCCAATGCCGGGCTATGGCCTGCAATCCCGAGCATAGAGACTTGAAATTTCTACCGTGGGCAAATGTTGCTGCCCATTTAACCAGAAATGGAAAACAACCACCAAATGCAAAAGGTAATGCTTTCTGTTTCCTTCCGCTTCCAGCCGAAACAGGATTCGCAGTGCATATAAACGGTTACTTTGAACTTTCTGCCAATAGAAGAGATATCTGGAGTGGTAGCGACATGACCGGGGCAGGAAAAGTACGCTCTGAGTGGAATCGTTTGCTTCTTTGGGATGTTATATCACCTCTCTATACAGAGGTCCTTCTTTCAGCCCGTATGATAATTGGTCCCGGCGAAGCCTTTAATCGTCTTTGGCCGACAAGTATCACTTCGGACATTTGGAAGGTGGTGCGGAGCAGAGTTTACCAACTTTCTGAGAACTTACCGTTAATGTTCACTCCAAACCTCGGGGGGAAATGGGTCTCGATTAAGTCATCAGTATTCCTGGAAACTGCGAATGATGTAGACGACAGAGGCAATAGCAGTTCGCTACCATTGACGAAGAAGAAGTTATTGGGTATTCTACTCCAAGAAAACCTGAACATTGTCACCATCTCATCTCCTATTCTGAAATGCATGAGGGATGAAGCTTGCGAAGTAAACGAAGTCAGTCCACAATTTGTTCGAGAGTGGTTTAAAAAACCTTTGAATCATCCGTCCCTCTCCGATAGAGAAAGTGCAATTTTTTTACTTCGATATTGCATTGATGATCTGTTTGAAGGCAAACGCCTTCGTCAGTTGCACGGCCTGCCTCTTTTACCACTAGCGAACGGAGACCTTGGTTATATCGTGGATCCGGAGGATATAGGTAATAGCTACTTTGTCGTTGGAAAAGAGGAAAAGTACCTGCTTGAGAAAGGATCACACAAAATTGTTGATGTATGGACAACGGATTCACGACTGAATGGCTATCTTATGAATCAAGACTTTCATCATCTAACAAATGTTGGAAGGATAGATGCTAAAAGTTTTGTTCGCTTGCTGGCTGATGCGTTTCCATCGGAATGGGAAGGCTTGCCCGAAGTGCACTGGCAGCCGGATCAAAATAAATCAGACTCTACACCAAACACCTCGTTGTGGCTTTCTCGTCTCTGGGATTACATTTCTTCTGAGCAAAGTCTTGGGTGCGACGACATGCATTTACTCCTGGGTAATTTGCAAATAATACCCACATTAGTGGGTGAACAAGATAAGACTTTGCAAGTCTTGCTTGAAGATATGGCTGTTATCAACGTCACCAATCTCCAGACTGGTGAAAATGCGAATCAAGATATAGCAAAAGTTTTGCGAACTGTGGGTATTAGAACGCTAGACACAACAGTATTTCAAGGGAAGGATAAACCTAGCATTTTCCGTGTATTGAAGAAATATATCCAACCACCGACTGCAAGAGGTGTTATAACTGCGATGGTCAATTCATTCCCTGGGCAAGAAGCAGATTCTGACATCGTAGACCGCATGAAGGCTAGGTTCAAGTACATCGACGATGCTGAAATAAAAGTGCTCCGAAACTTTTTGCGTGACTCTATTGAAAATGACCTTCATCCTGAGGAAATCATGATGTTGCGAACGCTTCCAATTTTCGAAGTTTTTCATCTTGGTAATAAAATTTCGTTTTCAAATTTGGTGGGCAACGCCGTTTTGCCTCCATCTTGCGCAGATAAAGCCCATCTGAATGAAAGGTTTGTGAGAGCTGGGTCGCGAAGGGACGCCGACTTTTTTGCTCAAATTGGAGTCTCCACAATGTCTCCTCAGGAATATTATGTTTCGTATGTACCCAACGTACTCTCAGGGGGAACTCTGGATGTAGAGAGAAGCTCAAGTCTTATCATAAAAATGCTTCAAGATACTTTGAGATTGTCTGAAGAAGAAGGCGGAGAGGAGTTTATCAGAAATCTCTCTGTCATCAAATTTGTGCCTAATGCTCGAAATCAATTTGTTCGGGCTGACGAGTTGTATGATCCCCAGGAAGCCGGACTAGTGTATCTCGTAGACGAGTCAATGCTACCAGCCATGCAATTAAGGAATGCTTCCGTTCTCCAAAGTCTTCGTTTGTTAGGTATGAGTTCTAAGTTGACAGGTGACGGCATACTGGAGAGTGCTCGTCAAATCGAGCTGCAGGCAAAGAACTTGACACTTGACGATAATATTGCAGATACTGATGTTGCTGCGCTAAGACAAAGAGCAGGCGCTCTACTAAACTTCCTCGATGACGACGACACTATCACGGAGTTACTGAGTTGGAGTCAGTCAAATTCAGGTCTAGCTGCTACAGGTTCTATGAGTGAAGGTGAAGGCGAAGGTATCGAGATAGAAAGCATTGCACCTAATAATAGCACTAGCTTTGTCGACGAATTGAGCTCCATTTCGTGGTTACCCGTTGAAAGGCCAAGTCAATCACCATCCGACCTTGATCCTCCAAGGCGGATGCACCAGTTATTTAAAATCGGCATTTCGTCTCCGGAGCTGACAAGGACAAAAGTAGACGAGTGGCTTTGCAGCAGTTCGATGGATATTTTGTCGTCCAACATAAAATCTGATGCACTTTTGAATCTATTCAAATGGAATATTTCTCCCAGTGTTCACGTGGTTTCGTCGCAGCTGATTGCCCTCTCGAGATTGAGTCAGACAAATTACGCGTCTCATATGTTTCAGCAACAATGTTCAAAGGTAAGCTCTCAAATTTACGAGATTCTTGACAATCGTATAGATGGCCTGGAAACCGATGAAAAAGAGAGGGTTTTGTCAGTGTTCCAAGAGAGTGCATGGATTTGGGTTGGGGATGGATTTGTTAAAACTTCACAAGTGGCCTTCAATGCCCCGGAACATGCAAAACCGTTTCTATACAACGTTCCTGACAGTATGATTTGTTACGAGACTCTACTGAAGGCTTGTGGCGTCAGAGACACCTTTAGTGGAGAAGATTTCGTTCGACTATTGTCGTCTTTATCTGATCAACTCAGTGGCAGCTCGTGCGGTTCGAGACAATTGGACCTTGCAATTTTTGTGGCTAGAAGCCTTAGTAGGATCCCCCAAGACGAATTTGAGACATTGGACAAAGCTATGATTTACCTTCCATCACGAGATGGAGAGATGTTTAGGGCTAGCGACATGACTTATGATGACGCTCCGTGGCTATCTGCAATAGTGAAGAAAACACGTCATGTGTTTGTGCACCCCGATGTAGGCAATGAAGTGGCGCGTAATTTAGGTGCGAAGAGCTTACGTGATGTTTTAAGTGCCAATCAAAATGGGATGGTTAAAATCCCTTGCCCGAAATTTGAGTCTTTACACCAGCTTCTAAAGCATCGGAACATCACGGATATCGAATGCTGTAGAACCATTTTGGAAATTATTGAGATTGCTGAAATGAAAGGTGTAAAGCAAGTGAGCGTCATGATTGATAGTCGATCGCACGGTACAATGTCACTAGTACACCCCTGCTTAGCTGCGGCCCAAGGACCGTCAATTGTGATTTGCTTTCATGATTCTTCAATGGAGGTCGACGAGGTCGTTCGTTTGACATCACCTGCCAAATACTACTCAAGCACGATATCAGGTTGTGGCGGTGGTGGTGGCAGCGGCTTTCCTCGATACGGTCGAGGCTTTTGCGGCGCTTTTGCGTTGACAGACTGCCTCCAAGTTCTGTCAGGAAGATCATTACTTATTTTTGATCCGACCGGAAATTATTTGATTGAAGATAAAATGCAACAGGATCAGACGGATGACCCCCCTGACCACGATGTACCTGTGAATCCTGCGCCAAGGAAAGAAAAAGCAAATGCTAGAAATTACGGTCTCAGTCATTCATTTTGTAAGCAATTCCCTGATCAATTCGATCCGTTTTTCTCTTTATCTGCAGGCGTTGAAGAATCTTTAATAAATGGTGAAGGTTCATCTTCTGGCCCTTTCTTCCGCGGGACAATTGTAAGGATTCCTCTTCGCACTAACAATGGGCCGTCATCCTTCATTTGTGATCGAACTTTCCTTCCCTCTGATGCTGATAAGATGATAGCTTTAATGGAAGAAGCTATCCCACGGACGATGCTTTTTTCCTACAATTTGCAAAGTGTCAGTCTTGATACTTGGAAACCTCTGGATTCTCAGCAAACATCCATTTTGAGTTCCAGAGTTAGTAGTTCTCCGTTGGCCCGACGGAGTCATCTCGAAGAGCAAGCGGATATGAAGTCATGGAGAAAGGAGAAGAGCAAGATTGGTAAACTATT
>Ga0115005_10001054_pt1 | contig 21777 bp, 17 predicted proteins | sample ArcOceMetagenome_FD_87163 | JGI IMG/M metagenome (GOLD analysis project Ga0115005, IMG submission 87163) | Marine eukaryotic phytoplankton communities from Arctic Ocean - Arctic Ocean - Greenland ARC118M Metagenome | ecosystem: Environmental > Aquatic > Marine > Oceanic | place: Arctic Ocean...
AAGCCAGCTATTGGGTGTGGCCGAGCAAACGAGCCGGGCGTTTTACAACCAAGGGGGCCAAGGCTGTTTCTGCCAGTGGCCCAGCGAAAAATAAGCCCATATTTTCTATTTAATTGCCATATTTGAACTAGTCTTACAGCAGACCCGTTAAATCTGACGATCATGCTGCAATCAAACTATCAAAGCTTAGTGCGCATTGGCCGCAATCTGATTAGCGAGCGCAATATCTCAAAATTGTGCGAGCTGATTCTAGATGAAGCCCAAGCCCTAACCGGTGCCGATGGCGGCACGCTTTATCTTGTTAACAAACAGCCCGCCACTGCGCTTCAGTTTTCTATTGTCCATAACAACTCGTTAGATATTCGCTTGGTTAGCGAGGTTGGTGGCTCGGTGTTCCCCAGCATCCCGTTATATGAAGATAACGGTGACATCAGTCAGCACTATGTGGCGACGTTTACGGCCCACGCTAAAACCCTAATCAACATCGACGACGCCTACGACAATACCCAATTTGATTTCTCGGGCGCTAAGGAATTTGATAAAGCAAATAACTACCGTACCCAGTCTGTTCTCACTATTCCCCTGCTTAATGAAGCCAATCAAGTCCTTGGGCTATTGCAACTAATCAATGCACAAGACCCTGACACGGGGGCCATTATTCCGTTTAGTGAAGAGATTGAACCATTGATTATGTCACTGGCAACCTTTGCAGCAAGCGCCATTGAAAACCGCACCATCAGCGATGCTCAGAAAGCATTACTCATTGAGCTTGCCGCCACCAATGACACCGAAGAAATTATTGAGCGCATACTAGATGAAGCCATCAACCTAACTCACAGTGAAGGCGGTACCTTGTATCTAACACAAAGTGATGAACAAGGTGACGTGTCAAAGTTAAAATTTGAAATCATCAAGAATGATATTTTAGATATTAAAATGGGCGGCCAGCATGGTGTGCCGATTCCCTTTCCGCCCTTAGACTTATTTGAAGACGACGGCACTGAAAATCACCACAACGTGGCGGCCTACAGTGCCATGAGCAAGCAAATTGTGAACATTGATGATGTCTACACCTCTGAACAATTTGATTTCTCAGGAGCGCGCAAGTTTGATGAGCAAACCCAATACCGCACGAAAAGCGTACTGACATTCCCATTACTTAATCACCAACAAGAAGTCATTGGTGTACTGCAGTTAATTAACGCCAGACACCCCGACACTGACCAAATCATTTCTTTTGCAGAGCGTTATATCCCTTTGCTTAAAGGGCTCGCCCTGTATGCGGCCATCGCACTGAACAACCAAATACTGGTTCAAGATTTAAAGAACTTATTAGATGCCTTTGTTAAAACCATCGCCAAAGCCATTGATGCAAAAAGCCCTCATACCAGTGGCCACTGCCAACGTGTACCATTACTCATGGAATTAATGGCCGAAGCCGCATGCAAGGATAACGATCAATACAGAGATTTTAATCTAACCGAAGAAGAATGGTATGAACTAAGAGTCAGCGCATGGATGCATGACTGCGGCAAACTGGCCACACCCGATAGCGTGTTAGAAAAATCAACCAAGTTACATAAAATGCGTGACGGCATTGAACTGATTGAGTCACGCTTTAACTGCTTAAAACAGCAACTACAAATCGAATACTTAAATGCCTGCCTGAATCACTCGAACAACCACGAACAATTAAAAGCAGAACTAGACCGTAACATTGAACAACTAGAAGATGATCTTGCTTTTGTACGTACCAGCAACAAAGGCGGTGAATTCATGAGTGATGAATCAAAGGCGCGTATTCAACTTATTGCTCAATTAAAGTGGCCCGATATAAATGGCCACTTACAGCCTATGCTTAATGAAGATGAGGTCTATAACCTGTGTATTGAGCGGGGCACGCTGACCAGTGAAGAACGCGAGATCATTAACAATCACATGACCGTCACCATCGACATGCTTGAAGGTCTGCCCTTTCCCAAACAGTTAAAACGTGTGCCTGAATACGCAGGTGGTCACCATGAGAAAATGAACGGCACTGGTTTCCCGAGAGGCCTTACCCGTGAACAAATGTCGATACCGGCCCGTATGATGGCCATTGCAGATATCTTCGAAGCACTCACCGCAAAAGACCGGCCCTATAAAGATCCTATGAAAATCAGTCTATCGCTGAACATCATGAATCGCATGGTTCAAGATGAACACATAGACCCTGACCTTTACCAATTGTTTGTTAAATCTCGTGTATGGGAAAAATACGCCAAACGCGTGTTAAGCCCGGATCAAATTGACGTAGACGACATCACTCCGTATTTGCTTAACCAAGCCTCTTGACGTTTGCATATTCAATATAACTGTAAACCGTCAGACCCATAAAAAATGCCAGAGGATATCTGGCATTTTTTAGTTCAGCTCTTAAAGACACATATTAAATTAACAGCAAGCACCTGCCTGAACGTTTCCATCCGTTACAAATGGAATCGGCGTACCGCAATCAGGAAAAATCCCATAATGCGTTGACCAATCACCATAAAAATCAAAGTGCTCTTTAAACCTTGTGTCGTTTAGCATGCGATAAGTATTACCACAAACCGAAAACATTTTACCGGTTTCAATTCTATGGTGACCATCCAGCATCATAAAGTGAGGCTGGTGCTCAATGGTGCCTTTATAGCGTACGGCTTGACCATAGTCCTCACAGGCGCTCTCTAAGCCATCAATTTTGAATAATCGATACGTGGCACTGTAAAAGTTCATATGACCAATTTTTTGCTCAAGTTTCGAATTTTCAATGGTCAGCACTCGGTCTTTGACTAAGCGCGGATCAGTAAAACCTGCTTGCTTACTGAATTCTAAGAAATCGCGCCAATATAAAGCACCACTTAAGCACTCACCATAAAGCACTTCGTCTTTAACCAGCTCAGCAGGAATTCGGCGATCACAATAGACATCTGAAAAGTACATTTCACCGCCCTGCTTAAGTAGGCGGTATGCTTGCTTTAATACATTTTGCTTATCTTGTACTAAGTTAATCACGCAGTTAGACACAATGAGATCAAAGTAACCATCTTCAAAAGGCAGGTTTTCCAGTTGATCAATATCACCTTGTATGAATTCAACATTGGATTTGGCATAGCCAAACACATCAGCGTGGTAGTCTTGGTATTCTCTAGCAACATTTAATTGCTCATCAGTCATATCCAACCCCACCACCTGACCGGCCTCTCCGACCATAGCAGACAAAGCATACACATCGCGACCCGCGCCACAGCCAAGGTCCAATACTTTTAAACCTTGCATTTGTTCAGGTACAACCAAGCCGCAACCGTAGTAACGCATCATGACTTCGTCATGAACCTTAGAGAGGATGGGCTTTAGAAACTCAGGCATGGCCTCATCGGTACAACAAGCATTGGTTTGTAGGTCATCGGAGCTTTGTAGAACCTTGCCATAATAATCCTTAACTGACTCTAACACGCAAATCTCCTATTAAAATTCATCGTCCAACATAGACCTCTATGTATAACCAAAGTTCGGCCAAATAGCACCTTTTTCTATCGGCTTAAACATCTCATAGTAAAGGAAAAAGCAACCGTATGATTATACAATCCGCACAACCTATTCATGCAGATGCCGCATGCAGTCTGATTTACAATTCAGGCCCTACTGCCTTCGAATACATTTTTAACGCATCTCACGGCCCTGAGGTCATTGTATTTCTGCGCCATCTATTTAGAACGCAAAAGACCATGTTCAGCCACAAACATCACCTAGTATGTTTAGATAATAATAAGGTAGTTGCCACACTGGGCAGCTTCAGTAAAGACAGTCATAAAAAAACATTGCTAGCGAATGCCAGCAGAATATTTATTCAATACGGTTGTAAAGGTATTGTAAAAGGGCTGCGTTTTGAACACGACTTGGTCAGGCCGCCAAGACGCGATTGCCTATATTTATGTCATATTGCTGTACAGGACGATTACCAAGGGAACGGGATTGCAGGAAGATTGATACAGCACATGGCAATTCAGGCCAAGCAAATGGGTTTTAATAAGCTAAGTTTGGATGTCGCTCAAAGCAATCTAAAAGCGTTAAATCTGTATTTATCTCAAGGCTTTAAAATCATCAGCGTACAAAGCAGTTACAACGCTATTCTCGACAACCATATATACATGGAAAAACCACTGTAACGCAGCTAATCGATCCAGCCCTAGGCTTGTTTCTTTAACGTTTTAATCGATGTAAGAATCTGTCGCGCTTTTTGTTTATCCAAGCCTTGTGCATTTGGCTGATATAAAGCGGCACTCATTTGTTTATTTAATGCCGTAAAACCATTGCTTAAATGCGGATAACGAGAAGCCAACTGATGACACAAGGCTTGCATAGTTAAGCCCCGCTCTTGCGAAGTTTTCGCAGTGTGTTTTTCGCTAGACGGTTGCCTTTCAACACTTAAGAACCAAGTGTACAGGGCATTGAACACCTTCTGTTCGTAGCTCACAGGTTTGGATATTTGATCCCACCAAAGAAACGAAAACAAACCAAAACCCAGCAATACAAACACACATACCAATAGGCCAATTAGCTCACTTGCACTGCGTTCACCCCAAAGATCCTGAAGTATGGCCTGTTGCTTATTGCCCTTATAGCTAAGCATCCAATCGTTCCAGAAATAATCGAACGCCTGCCAACGCTTGCGCAGTTGTTTTAACCATTCAGACTGGCTATTAAAACCTTTAAATTCATTAGGAATGGCACGTTGCAATCCAGACTCCACACGTTCTGGAGCCACCCATGCCGTTGGATCTATTCTTAACCAGCCTTGCCCTTCAAAAAAAACCTCAACCCAAGCATGCGCATCATATTGATAGACAGACAAGGCGTTAGTTAACGTATTTTCTTCCCCTCCCATATACCCCAAAACAACGCGGGCTGGGACATCAATTGAGCGCAACAAGAACGCAACAGAGCCTGCATAATAGGAACAAAAACCAGACTTTGATTGAAATAAAAACTCGTCAATTTGGTCATCACCCTCAAACGTGCCAGGGCTTAATGTATAGCTAAAGTTTTTATCCGATATATAGGCACGAAGTGCCGATATAAACTGCGGCAAATCGGCGGTTTGTTGCTGTAAGTTCTGCGCAAAGGCTTGGGACTGTAAGTTAGAGTCCTCAGGCAAGTTGGTATAGCGACGCCGCTCTGTGCGTGACAAGCTGGTTTGTGGCAATAGCTCAGAGACATTAGACTCAACCTGATACTGCCACTGATTATACAATCTTCTTTTGCTTTCTAAAGTGGCATCATTTTGAACGACAATGCCTGATGAGAGAGGCTTTGACGCGCCTATGGCAAACAGCCAGTTTTTTTCATGGGGCTCAATCATCACCTCATAGCGCACTGAATCTTGCGCTTCGTCGAAGAACTCAAAATCATTATTGATAGAGTACAAGCTACCCTGCTGCCAAGTTTTCCCATCAAAATCACTTAAAGTGAATGCACGCCAGTAGCGCTGATTCATGGGCAATGGCTCATCGAGTAACTTCACTCTAAAGGCTAACTCATCATTTTCACCCAGCTCGGCAATGCTGCCAGGGGACATGGAATCGCTCAGCCCAACCACTCCTGACTGAGTTGGAATCGATAACGTCCATAACGGGCCTAAGCGAGGCAAGATTAAAAATAACAGTAGCGCTAATGGTAAAGACTTGAGCAATAGACCAAAGCCCAATTTAAGGCTAGTTAATCGATTAGGCTGATCATAAAAATGCACTAAGACCTGACTGCCAAGGGTAAATATCATAACCAGCAGTACTAATAAAAAATCTAGCGGCGTACGATCAAACAAAAATAACAGTGCACATAAAAAATAATTTAAAAAAATCAAAAGATAACTGTGTTGCTGTTTTTCTACTTCTAGCGGTTTTAACATTACTCCAGCAATCAGCAATGACACCATGCTTTCAATGGTTAAGGCCGTGCCATAACTTGCATAAACACCATAAAAACCAGAACAAACCAGCAGCAGTTTCACAAACCAATTTGGCTTAGGCACGCGACCACTAAACATCGACATACGCCAAACCAGAGCGGTTAGCGAGAAGACAATCAACCATAACGGAAGCCGACTAACATGTAATAGTAAGGCAGCAAAAACATTTATAAAAAGAAAGACAAGGGTAGGCTGAGAAAGCAAATTCGTATTAAAAGCCATTACGATTTACCTCCGTACTGAAACAACGCCAATGCATTTAAGCACTGGTGAAAATGTTGCTCTCCACTCCCAAGTGGAATGGTCTGACCAGGTAATTTTAAACTGTATTCACTCTGTTGCTCTTGCGCTTTTAGCACCCAGCCACATAAGACCTGCAATCTATATTCGACCTCAAATCCAGATAGGGTATACCAATCCAAGCAACGTTCATCCCCCTGAAAATCCAGGTACTGTTTTGTCATTAACTGTTGGGTTTTCGCGTATTGTTTCCAGGCGACTCGCTTTAAAGAATCCCCTTTTTGATACACCCTTAAGCCATCAAACTCATCCATACCTGCTTGTGTGGTCTGATTATTGTCGTCTATACCTTCGCCATCACTACTACGAAATGGCAACTCCACAGGTTTTGGGTAAACCACACCTTTAAAGTCCAGATGCAACCAGCTCCAACACGTCAGCAATCCAAGCGGATAAACACTAAATAGCTTAATCCTAGGCACACGAATATAGCCTCGCGTTTGCGGTGTAAACGACAGACGTAAATTCTGATGAGACTCAATCGAAGGAATCAGCTGGGCATGAGTCTGATCAAACCCAATAAAAATACCGGTTTTGGCTAATTTATTTGGATTATCAAACGAAAGGGGCAAAGATACCGTATCACCCACAAAGCAGGTATCGCAGGCACTGGCCTTTATGACCAGAGAGGCAATATTTTGATAGGTAGCAACAATACTGGTGATAAACAAGCTGATCATAATGAAGCCGATACTTAAGATCAGATTATTTTGATAGTTAATGCCAGTAACCAGCAACAAACCCAATAAAACTATAAACAAAAATCCAATTTTATTGGGAAAGATGAAGATACGTTTTTGCGATAGCTGTATTTCACTTGATAAAGGTAAGCGCTTTTTCAACCAAGCTTCATATATTTGCCTGATTTTTTCTAAGCTCTTAGACATTACAGCACGGACACATTCTGAATAATGTCTGCACAAATATCCATTTTGCTATCCACCAAAGCGTCTTCTAAACGATGCTGGGCAACGAAACGAAATACATCTTGCACATCGTCAGGCAACACATGGTCACGACCATGCAAAAGCGCCCAGCTTTTAGCTGTATTTAACAGTGCCAACGTTGCACGTGGTGACAAGCCATAACGTAATTGAGGGTGTTCACGGGTTTTGGCCACAAGCTTTTGTATGTAATCTAACAAGGATGCACTGGCTGTAATACCCGCGACTTTTTGCTGATAAGCCGTTAATTGAGCTTCATCCATTAATACAGGTAGGCTCATGGCTTTAGTGGATTTACCTTCTAGCAAAGCCCTTTCTGCTTTTGCATTAGGGTAGCCTAACTCAATACGCATTAGGAAACGGTCCAACTGAGATTCAGGTAAGGTGAACGTACCGGATTGTGAAACAGGGTTTTGAGTGGCAATAACAAAAAATGGTTGAGGCAACGCGTGGGTTTTCCCATCAATGCTCACTTGACGCTCTTCCATTGCCTCTAATAACGCACTTTGCGTTTTGGGCGTGGCGCGATTAATCTCATCAGCCAAAACCACTTGAGAAAACACAGGGCCAGGATGAAATACGAACGCGCCTTGTTGCGTCATTTCATCTTTTTGATAAATACTGCCACCGACAATATCAGCAGGCAACATATCACTGGTGAATTGAATCCGCTGATATTGTAGACCAAGCACATTGGCCAAGGCATGGCTCAAGGTGGTCTTACCCATACCAGGCAAGTCTTCAATTAATAAATGACCTTTCGCCAACAAGCAGCTTAAGGCCAATTTCACTTGATGTTCTTTACCCAGTACAACGCTGTTTAATGCAGATAATACAGAGCTTAATTTTGCATCCATTTTAGAATGACTCCTATGCAAAATTGGCTGAAATTTATAATTGTTTTAGATACGGCTTAAGCCAAAAGACAGATCTCTTTTAATGTCTTCAATGTCTTCAATACCGCAAGCAATACGAATTAAACCATCACTGATACCGGCCTGCTTACGATCATCAGGGTCAACACGACAATGGGTCGTCGTCGCTGGATGGGTAATCGTGGTTTTTGCATCACCAAGATTGGCCGTAATGGAGAACATGCGAGTGCTATCTATGACAGACCAGGCTGCTTCTTGACCGCCCTTCACTTCAAAAGCCAATACGCCGCCAAAATCGCTTTGCTGCGACTTGGCCAACTCGTGCTGGGGATGCTCAGGTAAACCTGCGTAATGAACAGCCAAGACACTTGGCTGCTGCTTTAGCCATAAGGCTAACGCCATGGCGTTTTCACTATGGGCTTTCATTCGTAGCTTCAAGGTTTCTAAACCTTTTAACATAACCCATGCATTAAATGGGCTCATGGTTGGTCCCACTGAACGCAGAACCCCCACAACTTCTTCCATTAATTCATGACTGCCCAATACGGCGCCACCTAGGGTGCGACCTTGGCCATCAATGAACTTGGTTGCGCTATGAATAACCACGTCCACACCGTACTTTAATGGTTGCTGCAAAGCAGGTGTACAAAAGCAATTATCAACGGCTACTAAAATGCCATTGTCGTGGGCCAATTCAACGAGGGCTTTTAAATCACCCACCTCGTTCATTGGGTTAGACGGAGACTCTAAGAAAAACAGCTTTGTGTTTTCCTTGATTGCATCACGCCACTCATTGATATCCGTTAGAGATACGTAATCGACTGTAATACCCAGCTTGCTCACGTATTTTTTAAACTGCACATTCGTTGAGCCAAAAATACTGCGGCTCGAAACAATATGATCACCTGGGTTAAGCAGCGCCAAAATCATAGAGAAAATGGCGGACATACCCGATGCCGTTGCCACGCATTGCTGTGCACCTTCAAGTGCGGCTAAACGGTTTTCAAACGTTCGCACTGTTGGGTTGGTGTAACGGGTATAAACGTTACCTTCTTCATCACCAGCAAACACCGCAGCCGCTTCTTGAGCATTACCAAAAACATAGCTTGATGTTAAAAACATCGCTTCGCTATGTTCATGTTCTTGGGTGCGGTCATAACCTGCACGCACTGCTAAGGTCGCGAACTCGGCGTCGTCTAATTCAGAGTTGTAACGTTTTTTATCGGTCACTTACTTATCTCTATTCAATTTCTTCATCATTGTGTAAGTCAATGATGCTATTTTCTATGTTTTGAATTTTGTTCGCATCGTTACGCATGGCTTGTAAATTCTCAAGGTATGCATCATCGATATCACCTGTCACATACTCACCATTGAATACAGAACAGTCAAAATCATATTTAACATCCGCACCATCACAAGTGGCTTCGATCAAGTCATTCAGGTCTTGGTAAATTAACCAATCTGCACCAATGGCTTTCTGAATTTCTTCAACACTGCGATTATGGGCAATCAGCTCTTCTTTGGCCGGCATGTCGATACCATAAACATTTGGGTAACGAACCTCAGGGGCTGCACTTGCGAAGTACACTTTATTTGCACCGGCTTCACGGGCCATCTCAATGATTTGCTCACAAGTTGTACCACGTACAATGGAGTCATCGACCAAAAGTACGTTTTTACCACGGAATTCTAGGTCCAACGCGTTCAGCTTTTGTTTCACTGATTTCTTACGTTGCTGCTGACCTGGCATGATGAAAGTACGACCAATGTAACGGTTCTTCATAAAACCTTCGCGGTACTTAACACCTAAGCGATTTGCAAGTTCTACCGCCGAGCTTCGACTGGTATCAGGGATCGGAATGACCACATCGATATCATGATCAGGACGCTCACGTAGAATTTTTTCAGCTAAACGTGCACCCATTTTTAGACGAGCTTTATACACACTGATTTTATCAATGATGGAGTCCGGACGAGCAAAATACACATGTTCAAAAATACAAGGCGTCAACTTTGGATTTTCAGCGCACTGCTGTGTGTGAAGATTACCGTCCACGTCAATAAACACGGCTTCACCCGGCTCAATGTCACGCACTAATTCAAAATCCAATGCATCCAGTGCCACACTTTCAGAGGCAATCATGTATTCATCGCCCTTTTCTGTGGTGCGCTTGCCAAATACGGCTGGGCGAATACCATTAGGGTCGCGGAAACCTACTACGCCATAACCTGCCAACATAGCAATAACGGCATAACCACCTTTAATGCGTTTGTGTACGCGCTTAACCGCATCGAACACATCTTGTGCCGTTGGTTTAAGCTGCTTTTTCTCTTGTAACTCATGAGCGAAGATATTTAAAAGAACTTCAGAGTCACTGTTGGTGTTCACGTGACGCAAATCTTCACGGTACACGTCTTTGACCAATTCTTGTGTGTTGGTCAAGTTACCGTTATGCGCCAGTACAATACCGTAAGGGCTGTTTACATAAAAAGGTTGCGCTTCTGCTGAGCTGGAGCTGCCAGCCGTTGGATAACGGATATGGCCAATGCCCATGTTGCCCACAAGGCGTTGCATGTGACGGGTACGGAATACGTCTTTAACTAAGCCATTGTCTTTACGTAAGAAAAAACGGCCTGAGTCGCAGGTTACCATGCCTGCGGCATCTTGACCGCGGTGCTGCAAAACTGTCAGTGCATCATACAGCGCCTGATTCACATTGCTCTTAGCAACCAAACCAACAATGCCACACATGGCGTTACCTCTTTAAATACAGTTAGTCACTGGGTTTCCCCAGTGTCAGAAGGGTTTCAGCAGCGCCCGGCAAGATATTTTTTGACCAAGACACCATTAACTCAAAATGCGGAATCAATGCAGACTCTTTCCACCAAGGGTCTGCACTAAACGCCGTCATCTGTAATCCGTAAACAGCCGCGGTGATGAGAATCAACCCCCGCGCAACACCAAATACAATACCGAACATGCGGTCTGTGCCCGCTAAACCCGTCACTTTAACCAGTTCACCCACTAGATTATTAATCATAGCTCCCACGATCAAAGTCGCGGCAAATAATATGGCAAAAGCGGCCCCGTAACGGGCAGACGGTGTTTCGATCCATTCGACAAGTAACACATCAAGATGACCACTGAATATGCGGGCGATAATAAAGGCCGCAATCCAGCTGGCAAGGGACAGCATCTCTTTAACAAAACCACGTTTGATGCTGATAAGGGCAGAAATCAATACAACGGCCAATATGACCCAATCAATTATGAGCATATTACGATCCGAAGTCTTGAGCCGTTCTGGGGAACATAAAAACAAGCGCCCTTGAGGAAAGGGCGCATTCTAACAAAGGGATAACCATGCGCAAAGCGAATCATCGACCTTCAAAGACAACTAATTGCCCTTGAACGTTAAATGCTTGTTTTATAGCCAGCATTTGTGTTTCTAGCTGTTGCTTTTGTGTACTAGGACCAACAAACACTCGAGTATAGGCGCCATCGTCTGATATTTGTTCAAATGCTTTGTATCCAGCATCGCGAAGCTTATTTTTGAGTTCAAGAGCATTTTTGGCTTTGGCAAAGCTACCTACTTGAATATGCCAAACCACAGCCTGACCGGTATTATCTAGAACCGGCTTTTCAAAGTCTTTCAGCTTTAGGGTTTGAGTATCCACTTTCATATCATTGAGCCTGACCTTTTCAGCGGGCTGTTGAGCCGCTAACTGAGGGTTTGACGTTGATATGGCTAACGACTTGGGCAATGGCATGGCCATATCAGGGATATTGGTTTCAATGGGCACACTGCTAGCCAGGTATGAAGCATCGCCCGCTGTGGTAGATAGCTGGGGCAAAACAATCAATGCCACACTTACCAGTACCCCTGCGCCAACTAGCTTGCGCTTTATCCCTTCATCCATCTAACTACCCTTTTACTTCTTTAAGTCAGTTTTTATTGTTTTCTTGCGCACTTAACCAGTCTTGGCCATTTGCCACCGTGATAAACGAGCCAAAAAGCACCACTTGATCATCTGGGCCAACCACTTCACGCAAAGATTCTAAACCGCTTGCTACCGTGTCGTGCTTGCTCGATACAGGCACTGCATCCATTATTTTGTGCTCAAGCTCAGAAGCCGATTGACCACGGTAACCCGCTAAGCCCGCCACGTGCCATTCATCAATAACACTCATGCATTGTGCCACAGCTTTTGCATCTTTATCTTTTAACATGGCCAACAAGCCAAATCGTTTCCCTTTGATGGGCTCCATGGCCAATGAATCATTCAGTAGAGCGGCGGCTTGAGGGTTATGCCCCACATCCATGATGCCTTTGTAGGGTTGCTCAAACACCTGTAAGCGCCCATCAAGATGGGCACGTTCGAAACCTTGATTAATTTGCGCAGTAGTTAATTGAGGACAAACCTGAATTAAAAGCTGTAACGCGGTAGCTGCATTTTCTAACGGCAATGTGGGTAACGATAAATCATTTAATTCAATGACTTCACCATTTTGGCCTTTTCCATGCCAAGACCAAGATGCCGCTAAACGCTTAAAGTCAAAGTCACGACCTTTCAATAATAAATGTGCACCAATACTTTCAGCGTGCTCAATAAGACGACTTGGCACATCTCGCTGACCGCAAATAGCAGGCTGATTCGGTCGATAAACCCCTGCTTTCTCAAACGCGATGTTGTTAATGTCGCTACCTAACCAATCTTGGTGATCAAGTCCGATACTCGTCACCGCCGCACCAGTTGGGTCAACGATATTAACGGCATCAAGACGCCCGCCTAAACCAATTTCTAAAACGGCTGCATCTACCTGACACTTCTTGAAAATATACAAAGCTGACAAGGTCCCCACTTCGAAGTAGGTTAGACTGATGTCAGCGCGCGCCTCGTCAATCACTTCAAAACTTTCAACGATCAATTCATCACTAACAGGCTGACCGTTAATTCGTACTCTTTCATTATAGACGTGTAAGTGTGGGCTCATATAGCTGCCCACATTCAAGCCAGCGGCATTCAAGATGCTGCTACTCATGGTCACTGTGGAGCCTTTGCCATTGGTGCCTGCGACCAATAACGTTAAAGGCGCAGGCTTTAACAGATCAAGACGCTGTGCAACGGTTTGCACGCGTTCAAGACCCATATCTATTTCGGTAGGATGATTGGACTCTAAAAACGCCAACCACTGATCTAAATTTTTTTTCATTCTGACATTAACAACTGCAATAAACGTTTAATAGTAGGACGCAGGTTCTCACGACTCACCACTTTATCTAACATGCCGTGCTCTAACAAAAACTCACTGCGTTGAAACCCTTCCGGTAAGGTTTCACGAACGGTCTGCTCAATAACTCGAGGACCTGCAAACCCGATTAGCGCTTTAGGCTCCGCGATAATCACATCACCAAGGGTGGCCAAACTGGCACTGACACCACCATAAACAGGATCGGTTAACACGGAAATATAAGGAATTTTATTTTGCTTTAGCTGCTCAATCGCCGCACTGGTTTTTGCCATTTGCATAAGAGAGAACAAGGCTTCTTGCATACGCGCCCCGCCGCTGGCAGCAAAACAAATCAGCGGTACGCGCTCAGCTAGGGCTTTTTCGCAGGCCAGTACAAATTTTTCACCCACCACCTGTCCCATTGACCCCCCCATAAATGAGAACTCAAATGCACAAGCAATCACAGGCAAACCCTCAAGCTTGCCTTCAATAACAACCAAGGCGTCCTTTTCATTGGTTTTCTTTTGTTCAGAGGAAAGGCGATCTTTATACTTTTTTGAGTCACGAAACTTCAGCTTATCGACAGGCTCGATATCACTGAAAAGTTCGGTTCTTGGTTCTACGTCAAGCATCAAATACAAACGCCTGCGCGCAGAAATACGGAAATGATATTGGCACTTGTCGCACACATTCAGGCTTCGCTCTAAATCTGCTTGGTAAAGTGCCGTTTGACAATCAGGGCAGCGAGTCCAAACACCCTCAGGTACTTGGCTCTCTCTAACCTGAGTGCTGGCTTTAATGCTGGCTGGAACGATTTTATCTAGCCAGTTACTCATAGGCTCACCCTAATTATCAATTATGCGTCCATGGCCGTGCGCATTTCGGCCATTAATGCACTTAAGCGCTGCTTGATAACCTCAGGTTCGTTTTCATTTTCTTCTATACAACGAACCAATGCACTGCCAACAATGACAGCATCAGCGATATTGGCCACGGCAGCGGCTGTTTTACCGTCTTTTATACCAAAGCCCACACCTAATGGCAGCCCAGTTTTTGCGCGAATGCGATCTAGGTTTGCTTTCACGTCATCAATGTCTAGCGCAGCCGAACCGGTAACCCCTTTAACAGATACATAATAAAGGTAGCCTGAGCCATGTTCACAAATGGTCGTAGCACGTGCATCAGGGGTGGTTGGTGCCATTAAAAACACAACCTTCAAATCGTATTGCTTAAAGAAACCAGCTAAAACGTCAGACTCTTCTGGAGGCATATCAACCAAAAGTACACCATCCAAACCGGATTCACTGGCCGATTTGGCAAAGTTTTCGTAACCCATAATTTCAACTGGGTTTAAGTAACCCATCAAAACCACAGGCGTTGTGGTATTGGTTTCGCGAAAGGTTTTCACCATCCCCAAAATATCTCTAAGGCTAGTGTTATGCTTTAAAGCACGCTCACACGCCAACTGAATAGTTGGGCCGTCTGCCATAGGGTCAGAAAACGGCACACCCAGTTCAATAATGTCTGCACCACTTTCAACAAGTGTGTGCATAAGTTCAACCGTTAGGCCAGGCTTAGGGTCGCCACCAGTAATAAACGGAATAAGTGCTTTTTTACCTGCTAATTTTAAATCAGCAAAACATTGATCAACACGATTCATTTTCTATCCTTTCAAAGACGCTTTACGGACGTGGTCGCAAACAAGCGCCTTTTAACAATTGATTGAGCCCTTACAATCAAGTGGCTCGTCACAAGTACTCATTCTGATTAAAGCCGCCGATCGGCGGCTTTAAAACGCTTTAGATTTCAATACCATCCAGTCCAGCGACCGTATGAATGTCTTTATCACCACGACCAGATAGATTTACCACAATGACCTTGTCTTTATCCATGGTAGCAGCCAGCTTCATCGCATAGGCGATTGCATGGCTGGATTCTAGCGCTGGCATGATACCTTCAATTTCGGTCAAGGTATGAAACGCATCAAGTGCCTCTTCATCCGTAGCGGCAACATAGTTAACACGACCAATATCTTTTAGGTATGAATGCTCAGGGCCCACACCAGGGTAATCCAAGCCTGCAGAGACAGAATGAGTGCCCATGATTTGACCGTTTTCATCTTCCATTAAGTACGTGCGGTTACCGTGCAGTACGCCAGGCTTGCCTTTACACAAAGGCGCTGCGTGATCGTTTCCATCAAGGCCGTGACCGCCAGCTTCCACACCGTACATAGCAACAGACTCATCTTCGATGAACGGATAGAACATACCAATGGCGTTTGAGCCACCGCCTACACAGGCCACAACCGCATCCGGCAATCGACCTTCGTGCTCCATCGATTGACGTTTCGTTTCACGACCAATAATGGATTGGAAATCCCGTACCAATTTGGGATATGGATGCGGACCCGCAGCAGTACCAATTATGTAAAACGTATCATCAACATTGGTCACCCAGTGGCGCATGGCTTCATTCATAGCGTCTTTTAAGGTAGCAGTACCAGAAGTAACCGGAATCACTTCTGCGCCAAGTAAACGCATGCGATAAACATTCAGCTTTTGACGTTCAACGTCAGTTGCACCCATGAATACGGTACATTGCAGGCCTAAACGCGCAGCAACCGTCGCCGTTGCTACACCGTGCTGACCAGCACCGGTTTCAGCAATCACCTTTGGCTTGCCTGTGTACTTGGCCAACAAGGCTTGCCCAATGGTGTTATTGACCTTGTGAGCACCGGTGTGATTCAAGTCTTCACGTTTTAGATAGATTTTTGCTCCGCCTGCTTTTTCGGTTAAACGCTCAGCAAAATAAAGCGGTGAAGGACGACCTACATAATGCGCCAGGTCATAATCGTATTCTTTTTGAAACTCAGGGTCTTGGCTAAGGCGATCATAGAGCTCCGTTAAATCATCTAACGCAGACATAAGGGTTTCTGAAACAAAACGCCCGCCATAAGGACCAAAATGGCCGGTTTTAGTTGGTAACATGGTGACCGCTTTAAGATCAATCGCTGTCTTATCAGTTGTTGGCACGATATACCTCACTTAAAAATGCATCTATTTTCGCAGGGTCTTTAATGCCTTTGTCTTGCTCTACACCACCGCTGACATCCACAGCAAACGGCTGAACTTGATCAATGGCAAAAGCGACATTTTCGGGGGTTAAGCCCCCTGCGAGTATTAAAGGTTTAGTTTGGTTTGCTGGAATCATGGACCAATCGAAGGTCTCACCCGTGCCGCCAGGCACACCAGGCTTATAGCTATCTAGCAGAATGCCCAAGGCGTCTGGGAACCGCACGCTCGACGCCACCACATCCGACGCTTGCCGGACACGCTGGGCTTTAATGAAGGGGCGCTGGAATTGACTACAAAAGTCATTTTCTTCGTCACCGTGAAATTGGAGTAAGTCTATTCTAACGCTATTCAAAACGTCTTGCACCTGCTGTGCAGAGGCATTTACAAATAACGCAACCACTGAAACAAAGGCCGGCACTGCTGCCGCAATTGTCCTTGCTTGATCTATACGCACACAACGTGGACTTGGTTCATAAAACACTAAACCAATGGCATCGGCACCAGCCTGTACAGCCGCCAATGCATCTTCTACCCGAGTGATACCACATACTTTGACACGTGTTCGTTTCATGATTATTTATTCATTTGCAGCAATTGATAAAAAGGCGGGCCTTCTCGATATATGGGCAGCTCTGGGTAATCAGGATACTCCACATCAACGAAATAAAGACCCTCACCTGGTGCAGTCACACCCGCCTTCGTTCTGTCTTGAGCTTCTAAAACTTGCTGACACCATTCAACCGGCTTACTTCCGTGCCCAATGGGCAGTAACACACCAGCAATATTGCGAACCATGTGATACAAAAATGCATTAGCACACACTTCTAACATTACCCAGTCGCCCATACGCTTAACACGGATGTCTTTCATTGTACGTCGTGGGTGATTCGCTTGGCAGTCTCGAGCCCGAAAGGAAGTAAAGTCATGCTCACCAAGGAGAGCTTGCGCAGCCTGATGCATTTTTTCCGCATCCAGTGGTTTGCGCCACCAAGTCACCTGATCATGCATCAAGCCGGGTTTCACAGGTTTATTCATGATGAAATAACGGTATCGTCTGGCAACGGCACTGAATCGAGCATGAAAATCAGAGCCGACAGGCTGTACCCAGTTCACACAAATACCATCGGGCAGTTTCGTGTTAATACCCATTTTCCAACCACGATCCGTTCGCTTTGCTGAACTATCAAAGTGAATCACTTGGGCACTGGCATGCACGCCTGAATCTGTGCGGCCTGCACACACAATTCCAACTTCATGATCAGCTACCTCTGATATCGCCATTTCTAAGGCTTCTTGAATACTTACGCCCGGCTGATGTTTTTGCTTTTGCCAGCCATGAAAACGAGCGCCGTTATATTCAACCCCTGCAACCCAGCGCTGCACTGGCTCTTGATCTGTCATACCTACTACCTAAAAAAACAAAACCCGAGCATGTTGCCATACTCGGGGTAATGTTAAGCAAAACTTCTCACTTATACCAAACTGTCCATCAGTTTAGTTGCCTCTTGCTTCTGTTGATCACTGCCTTCATCAAGAACCTCTTGAAGAATTTCGCGAGCACCATCTTGATCTTCCATATCAATATAAGCACGGGCCAAATCGAGTTTAGTTTCACTCTCATCTGTTCCACTTAAGAAATCTAAATCACTGTCTAGATTTTCTAAGTCTAAATCATCTAAATCACCAAGCGGTGGGAAATCATCACCATCGATCGCATCATCCAAAGAAGGTAATTCTTCTTTATACTCAGCAACCACATCTTCAACTGGTTCCAGCTCTTCATCAGGCGATGCCAGAGAGATATCAAAGTCGTCATTCAACTCTGGCAATTCATCAAGATCACTGGATTCAGCCTCTAAAGTAGGTAAATCAATATCTTCGCTTGCAAGCGCATCTAACTCACCATCCAAATCGGAATCAATTTCTTCAGTAAGCTCCGGAAGATCCATTTCTTCTTCATCAAAAGAAAGACCTTCTTCAAATTCTGGTAAGGCTTCTTCAGAGCCTGAATCAAGAGAGGCAAATTCAAGCTCATCAGATCCATCAAGACTGATTTCATTATCCGGATCGCTTTCCATATCCAATGACAAGCTGTCATCTTCTGATTCTGCCGACATTTCAAATGATAGATCATTCAAGTCGTCCAATTCAGTGCTACTAGACAGCTCAGGAATCTCAACACCACTTTCATCAGGCAATTCGAAATCCAATGAAGTATCACCTTCAGATTGCTCATCAAAATCAAAATCAAAATCGTCAGATGAATCAAGTGACGTATCAGCTGTCTCTAAGTTTAATGAGTCTTCAGATGATTCACTTACATCTAATTCTAAAGGCTCAAACGATGTGTCATCTGCATCTAAACTCAATGAATCAAGCGCAGGGTCTGACTCTGGCGAAACTGGCTCTTCAATATCATCTAGGGAGAGTTCTTCGTCAGCACTGGATTCAAAATCACCCAGATCAAAGTCCATGCTATTTTCATCATCTAATGCTTCATTTAGAGAAAGGTCTAAATCATCATTCTCATTATTTGAGCTAAAATCTAAGTCGAGATCACTTGAAGTACCGAAATCAAGGTCAGTATCAAGGTCATTATTAAGCTCGAGAGATTCGTTAGCCTGATCACTGTCATTTAACTCTAAACCATCAAGATCAAAATCCAGTTCACTTGAATCTTCATCCAATGACAAATCAGCTGACAACGTATCAAGATCAGTTTGGGAGCCGCTTGAAGTCATGTCTAAATCATCACCAAGACCGAAGTCCATAGCAAAGTCTTCATTTACCTGATCAAGCTCACCTGACTGAACTTGTGATACAGCAGCTTTATCTGCATCTGAGCCATTGGTATTAATAAAGGCAAGCTGCTCTTGCAGTGCATCATCGTCATCCATGGTCGTTAGCACTTCAACCATTTTCAGGCGAAGATCCATTCGTGCAGGCTGAGACTCAATGGCTTTCTCTAGAACCGCTCGTGCCGGCTCTGGGCGGTTATAAGACATATAACCATCCGCTTCACCGATGATATCTTCGACAGAAACACTTTGATCAATATCACTTGTTAAGCCAGCGTCAGAGTCTTGCGTATCAAAATCGGATAAATCGCCTTCATCGAAACCATCTAGATCTAAATCAGAGGTTTGATCAGCACTTGCGAAGTCATCATTAAAGTCATTAACAAGATCAACATCATCTAATGGGTCTTGGCCATCAAAATCATTGGCCGCTGATTCTTCATGCTTTTCTTTACGCTTACGCGCAAAGTTAATACCTAGTAGCGCCAATAATAGCGCCCCTAAACCTGCACCTATAACCGGTGGGTTTTCCAACACAAATGCGACAGGGTCAAATTCTTCTTCAACCGGCTCAGGCACAAACGCTTTTGCTTTAGGTTTAGGCTTAGTTTCTTCTGCTTTTTTATCGGCAAGTGCTGCAGGCTCTGCTTTGTCAGCCTGAGGCTTGTCTTGATCACCGGCAGTAAAATTCAAGTCTTGCGCTGCAGCTTCAGGTAGCTTGACGTCTTCAGGTGTTGGTTCTTCATTCATTGTCTTAGCGGGTTTTTCCGCCATGCCAGACTGAAGTGCAACCATCTGTTCATCCTTCAGATTAACAAGACGCTGCAATGTATTGATTTGCTCTTCCAATGAATCTAAACGGCTGCGAAGTTCTTGATTCTCACGAGTGGTTTTATCAAGATTTTCAAGCGTAATGGATAATTCTTTTTCAAGCTTGGATTGGTCACCTGCCGTTTTAGAAGCCACTTGACCACCAGCATTACGCTGGTTATCTGTCGTGGCTTCACCACCTGCAACCAACTTAAGCTGAGCACCGTTTAATGTATCGTCACGCTGAACAGCCGCATCTTTGCGAGTCGCATCCAGTTGTGCTTTGCGCTTAGCCTGTGCCTGATTTTGAATTGCTACTTCAGATACAGCCTCATCGAACGAACGTGAACGCATTTGTTGTTCATCCGGCACTCTAAGGACTTGGTTTTTCTTTAGACGATTAATATTGCCATTAATAAAGGCATTGGGATTTAAATCTTGGATAGCAAGCATGGCCTGCTGAGGCGAAATATTACGATTTGGACGAGTACGGATAGCCACTTCCCATAAGGTGTCGTTGGCTCGTACTTTATATACTGATGGTTCTGCTTCTGGTGCAGCTTTAGGCTCAGCCGCCTCTTGCACTAGTTTCTCTGCTGGCATCGTCATGCCTTCAGGTTCGGATGACATCGATGGTGCGGTACCTGGTAAAGCGGGTGCCTCACTTGGCATGTCATCAACGTAAGCATCAGATTGAGCCGGTTTGACCGGTTCAGCAGGCTCCTCATTAAAAACAGGTGGATCAAGTAACAAGGTATACTCACGCAATAGACGGCCATTAGGCCAATCAACTTGCACAAGGAAATTCAAAAAGGGTTCTACGACCGCTTGTCTTGAGGTGACATGAACAAAGACGTCATCACCAGAGCGCTCAATAGCAAATTGAAGATTATTTAAAAAGAATACATGCTCAACGCCTGACTTCTCGAATTCCTCCGTAGATGCCAAGTTGGGCTTCATTTCCCAATTTTCCAGCTCACTTGCCTTTAAGAGCTTAATTCGTGCATCCAGTGGCTGGTTCAACGCAGATTCCAGCTCAATATCGCCCATGCCTAAGGCAAGAACGTTTATAGCACCCATCATCGCCCCAGATGCGGCAATTGCAATCGCGAGCTTTCGCAACATAGCAATGTATCCTTATTTTTTTAATACTTTGGGCCGACAGGGTATAAATTAGCCCTATCTAAACAACCTATTTATATGATTGTGTCATTAAGCGGCTAAGTATTCAGTAAATTCAAGTATTTATCAATATTAATAAGGGGTTGCGGAGACTTTGACCTCACTTTTTGGGGTCATTTGTTCGCATTTTTAGACAAAATCACACCTATGGGGTGACAAATCCCCCATAGGTGATCATTTTTAACGAGCCAGTAAGATTCTCAACATACGACGAAGTGGCTCTGCAGCTCCCCAAAGCAGCTGGTCACCCACTGTAAACGCTGAAATATATTCAGGACCCATATTAAGCTTACGAATACGACCAACAGGAATACTCAAAGTCCCTGTAACCTTTGCAGGAGTTAGCTCTTGCATGGTGATATCACGGTCATTCGGGATCACTTTCACCCAGTCGTTTGCACCGGCCAAAATGGCTTCAATCTCAGCAACTGGCAAGTCTTTCTTAAGCTTGATGGTCATGGCTTGAGAGTGACAACGCATAGCGCCAACACGCACACACAAACCGTCGATTGGCGTTGGCGCATCACTTGTACCCATGATTTTGTTGGCTTCAACCTCAGCCTTCCATT